>OGGZ01001376.1_pt1 | contig 20948 bp, 14 predicted proteins | sample 1571371 | NCBI WGS metagenome assembly OGGZ01 (sample SAMEA2582025, study PRJEB24529) | metagenome | biome: Human gut stool | place: China | collected 2011
GAATTTAACGCTTTAACTAAGCTAAATTCCTGCGGTGGTTTCTTTTGTGCTTATCGGTTTAACAAGCTTATCGTTTGTTGTGCATCATTTTCGATAAGTAGATCTATAATATGATCACATGAAATAATCAATGAGATAGAAAGAAATGATACACAGGCTAAGGAAACCCAATAATTGTTAATTAAATTATTGCAACATGCATAATAAAATAGTAATATGGAACTATAAGTTATCAATAAACTGAAACAATGCAATGCTGTTTTATAATGGCAGAAGTCGGGAGGAACAACGTATGAACAAAAGACTAATTAGCCTTGTTTTAACATTCATTATGTTGATTACAATGGTTCCATCAACTATTGTAGAGGCAAGTGAAGTAACGACAATGGAAAGCGTCAAAGTTTCGAGTAACCAATCTGAGAGCAACCAATCAGAGGTCACGAAACCGGAGGAAAATACTATCTATGTGGTAAATCCACTGTATGAGGATGTTATCAGCATTGATGATTTAAAGAGGAAGCTTGACTCCGAAAGCTCAGATAAGGAGTCTGCAGATGGCGAGCAGCTCTTTGGGTCATCCACAGGACAGTATTTTTCGGATTATGACAGTGCCGTTTCATATCTCAGAAAGCAGATGGTTAGCAGAGAAACGGAAATAACCTTGAATTTCCCTGCATCCTGGTTTACTTCACACAAAGATGGGCTATATTGGGATTTATTATATGATGCAATGAAGTGCGACGATAGCTCTACCGGACAGGAGGGGGATGCACTTTTGTATGGATATGCAGGCTGTAATGTTTCATACAGTACTGCAGGATATATAAAATATACCATGGCATATCATTCTAATGCGGAACAGGAAGCCAAGCTGACAGAGGCTGTGGCTGCGGCAATGGAAAAACTGCAGCTTAATGGTCTCAGCGAAGCCAAAAAGATTACAAAGATTCATGATTATATCTGCAATCATGTCGATTATGCATACAATTCAACCGAGGAGCAGATATATACAGCTTATGGCGCTCTTTGCACCGGAAAAGCTGTCTGTCAGGGATATGCTGTGCTTTTCTACAGACTGTGCAAGGAAGCAGGGCTGTCGGTCAGAGTTATCAGTGGTACCGGAAATGGAGGACCGCATGCGTGGAACATAGTGCGAATCGGCAGCAAATACTATAACGTGGACTGTACCTGGGATGGACAGGATACAGCCACCTATAATGAGTTTCTGTTGAAATCAGAAGCTGACTTTAGTGATCATACCCGCGAATCATGGGAGGTGGCAGGCAACCATTATCTGGACTATACGTCTGCTGAGTTTAACGCGCAGTATCCTATGACTGAAAAATCATGGGATGAGTCGACTACATATGCGCATAGCGAGGAGACCACGTCAGGTGCTGTGACACTAAAAGCAGAATGGAATGATCCTGTATTGGGACAGCCGACCACATTCCATGTTTCTGCAACAGGCGGATCAGGAAACTATAAATTCAGAATGGATGCACCGAGCTATTCGGACCCAAATCAATGGGCATTCGAATCAGTAGCGGATCCAAGCCGCGGTGAGTGGCTGAATTATACATCAGAGTGTGCTTCAAACGATTATACATTTACCATGACTGCTACAGGTACCTATAACTTTAGGTTTTATGTGATGGATAAAGCAGCAAATTTATACTATCTGCGACTGAATTTCAATATAAGTGTATCGGATGATAAATACCCGAGTGTTGACTCGATTGTCCGGTCTGCAGTAGCTGAGTGCAACAGCAAGACTGATGGCTCAGAGTATGCAAAAGCACTGTGGCTGCATGACTGGCTGCTTGAACAGCTTGAGTATGATAAAACCCTGAAATGGTCTTCGGCTGAGAGTGCGCTGACCAGAGAACTTGGCACATGTCAGTCGTATGAGAGTGCATATGCAAAGCTCCTTACTGCAGCAGGAATAGAAAACAGCGAGACAAGGGATACCTATGATGGACACACCTGGAATGCAATGAAGCTGGACGGACAGTGGTATCAGACGGACTGCACCTGGGATGACAGCAGCGATAACTGGTATAGCTTTGACCAGAGACATTTGTATTTTGGGCTGACGGATGAGCTGATGGCCATAGCACATCCAGGGCATAGCAAAATCTATACCACAGACACGTATGCAACGCGTTCGACAAGCCTTGCCGACAATTATTTTGTAAGGACAGGAGACGCCGCAAAGTGGGCAAAAGCATACTCAGACAGGATTCAGAAAAATCTGGATGCAGGAAAGACAGAGTTTAAAATAGTAGCGGACAATGCTTCTTATCCACCGAGTATTTCAGGTATTCAAAATGGTATTATAGCGTATGCGATAAATCAAATGACATGGACTACAGACAAAGCAGCGGTAACATTAAATGCAACAGGAAGCGCAAATAGCTTTACATTTACAGCCGAATACGCTTCGGAGAGTCCTGCAGTCAGCTTGTATGGCAGAAGCTTAACCCTTAAAGACAACATCGATGTAAACTATTACATGGAAATGTCTGATTCGGTGTTTGAGCATGATGCTTATCTGGAATTTAAAATCGGTGGTCAGACATATAAGCTTAATGCGAGTGACGCCGCTGAGGTAAATGAGAACGGTAAAACCTTATACAAGTTCTCATGTCCGGTGAATGCGGCACAGATGTCTGATACTATCGAGACAAGAATAGTGATTGATAACAAGACCGAGGAAGAGTATTCATACAGTGTAAAAGAATATGCCACCGAGCTCCTGTCAAAATCAAACGAGTATCCGGAAGAAACCATTAAGCTGGTGAAGGCACTCTTAAACTATGGAACCGCAGCGCAGAGCTTCTTTAAATATAACACTGATAAGCCGGCAAATGCTGGTTTGAGCGATACAGATAAAGCTATAGCAGCGGCTGATTTTGAGGAATATAAGGCTGTTATTAAAACGGATAGTGCAAATGGTCAGAATAAGGGACTGTCATATTACGGAAGCTCCCTGATATGTAAGTCTGAGATGACGGTAAGACATTATTTCATTTTAGATAATGGCAGTGATATTAATAATTATAAGTTCAGCTATATAGATACAGATGGCTATGAGGTCAGTCTGACGCCTAAAAAAGCCTCAGACGGCGGAGTATACTGTGTAGATATAAGCGGAATAATGGCATGCAGCTTGGATAAGAACTATGTATGCAGGGTTACAGGTATGGACAGCTCACAAATCATAGAGCTTAATTATGGCCCGTTAAGCTATGCATACAGCGTTGCAAACGATAAAGACTCATCAATAGAATTAAAGAATCTGATGAATGCGTTGTATATGTATTCTGAGATGGCAAGGAAGGTAAATGATATTTAAAAAACTTTTAACAAGAATAACCGGTTCTGCTATGGTGGCGACACTGCTTATATCAACCACACCGGTGGCAGCAACGGAGTCTGTAATAAATGAGGACGGAAGAAGAACTGAGATGACACAGGTTCAAAATCTGTTGCAGTCATATCAGGGAGGATATATAGAGAGTGAGCTGGACAACAATACTCCTGTATATGACTCGGGAATTTCGACCTTTGCAGAGCTGCCTTTGGCTTTTCCGGATGATGCTTCGGTGTTTGATACCATGTATCCACAGGCACGAGACCAAAATCCATATGGTACCTGTTGGTCATTTGCCAGTATGGGGCTTGCCGAGTATGACCTGATAAATGATGGAACCGTGGATAAGAATGTCGACTTCAGTGAGCTGCAACTTGCGTATTTTGCATACAATTTTGTGACAGATCCGCTGGGCGGTACTGCAGGGGATGTGGCTAAATACCATAATGAGAATGGACTCTCATACCTGCAACGAGGTGGCAATTTTGAATACAGCTCAAGGCGTCTGGCGCAGTGGATAGGTCCGGTTGACGAGGCCGTGGTGCCATATTCTCAGGCTGACAGTACACTGGAAAGTGGCCTGGATGATAAATATGCATACTCTTACAGCAAGGCTCATCTGAAAAATGCTTATGAGATAAATATCCATGAAAATACTGATGAGGTGAAGGCTAATATTATGGAGCATGGGGCTGCCGGTGTGATGTATTATCATAATGACAGTGCCATGAGGTTTTATTCATTTGACAGTGCAGGGCATTATACCTACTATGATACTGCAAAAAGAGGTTCCGGACATGCAGTGATGCTTGTAGGCTGGGATGATAATTTTTCAAAAGAGAACTTTCCTGAGTCATTGAGACCGGAAAATGATGGAGCCTGGCTTGTGCGAAACAGCTGGGGAACATATTGTGATTATTTCTGGATGTCGTATGATAATGAATCACTGTTAGATACAGCGTGGGTATTTGATTTCTCGGATGATGACGGATTAGCCCACAACTATCAGCTGGATGGTGGAATTCAGGTATACAATACTAATCTGACCAATAGGCTGGCAAACGTATTTACGGTACCCAATAAGGCTGATGGAGAGTATGAGAAGCTAAGAGAGGTATCGCTGTCATTTACCAGAATAGCGGATGTAGGCTATACAATAGATGTGTATACAAATCTTACGGATCCGTCTAATCCATTAAGTGGAGAGAAACAGACTCAGGCTACAACGACAGGCAATACAGCCTTTGCGGGTATATACAGTGTGGAGCTGGCAGAACCGGTGGAGCTTAAACCGGGAAGTACCTTTGCTGTAGTGGTATCGGTTGATAAGAGTGCCCTGGATTATGAGCAGGCAACAAAGATAGCAACTGGTGACACTCTCCTCTGGGACAGACAGGTGAGCCAGGGAAATGGAAAGAGCTTGTATTATAGCAGTGGCAGATACAGAGTATATCCATATGGCAATTTCTGTATTAAAGCTTTTACGTCAGATGAAATCAGACATGCAGAGCCGGAAAATGAGCTTACGGCAAAGGGCTATTCTGTAGATTTGACAACGCTGGTACGTGCAAATCTATATGCTGCCGTTTCGACAGATATTATGGATGACGCAAGGTCAATGGTTAGGTTTGTATACCCGGATGGCACCTGTACAGATAGGCTTTTGTCAGCGTTTGAGACAACTGAGTACAATAATACTCAGGTAAAGAAAATCACATACGAGGCTGTTCCTGCGAAGCTTACTGAAAAGGTTGAAATCAGCGTCATAAAGAGTGATGGCACGAAAAGCAACAGCTTTGCCTTCGCACCGGCAGATTATCTGAATGATTTAATCAAAACAGATTCTGATTCTGCTTCGAAAAATATAGCAAAGGCTCTTTTGGATTATGGAGCATATGCGCAGTTATATTTCAATGTGGATACATCTGATCTGGCGAATAAGGAGCTGACAGATGATGCAGTGGGTGCTTTATCGACTGAGGAAATCCTTAAAATGACAGTGGATGGAAATATTGCATCAATGAGTAATGATGATTTGGAGTATATAGGCTCATCACTTGTATGTAGAAACGGAACTGATATGAAGCTGTATTTCATTAATAAAAACTCACTTGCACTTGATGAAATACTGCAGAAATATAATATAGATGTTACTAATGAGAAAACCGGCAGACTTGACAGCAGCGAATTTTCAGCTGAGCTTGATGGAAAGCTGTTTTGCATCAGAATAAAGTCAATTTTGCCGAAGCTTTTGTCAACTGATTATACAATTACATTCTCAAATAGTGGCGTAAGCAGTTATGGCGTTGTAGGCCCGTATTCTTATATCCGAAGGGCTGTACAGGGGGATGATATACAGCTTCGAAATCTATGCAAAGCACTTTATTTATATGGGCGTGCTGCCTCGTAATACATTAAGCTGTGTGATGTCTGAAAAATCATTAAAAACAATCGACATTATAGCCAATTAGAAAGGGGCAGGCATCAATGTGGTCAACTTAAATGCAGCATGTAAATATAAATAACAGGCTATATTTTTGAGCTGTTTTGGGGATTTTAGTGATTTCAGCTACTTTTTTCCTGGTCTTTTCCGGATTTTGGGCTAGGTTGGGGAGCTGTTTTAGTGATTTCAGCGGATTCAGCTACTTTTTTGGAGATTTTTCCGGCAATTTCGCTGGGGTTGGGGAGCTGTTTTAGGAATTTCAGCGGATTCAGCTATTTTTTTCGGGGTATAGAAAGGGTTAGGCACTGTGAACACAATACATCCGTCTGATCGGAGCATTGGTTTTGCTGATCATGATGTATCCGATGTTTGGGTTTCTGATTTTGCCTGCAGGTCTGTTATTGCTTGGTGTCAATGCGGTATTCAGGAAAATTCTTAAAAAACTGCATAAACAGGTACAGGAAACAGATGGAAATCTGCGGATTTTCCCGCAGTACTATGGCATGCTTGCAAGTGCGGAGCGTATCCGGGAGATAGAAGAGTGTTTTTTGCAAGACCTTTTTGCATAAACTACATTTATATTTTACAATAAACGGAGCTCTTTATTCTTTCTCAACTGACAATAAGTTTACTCTATCGTGGTATTTTTGATGCTTTTGCTAATTGTTAAGATATGTTAATATGATGTATATAATATATACGAATTAGAATTAAAAAAATTCAGTAATGGGGGAAGAATATGGTCATCTCTAAAATAATGTTAAAAGATTTTAAGAGCTATAAAGATACCGTTGAGATTAAGTTTGGTGGACGATTTAATGTGATTATTGGGGAAAATAATATCGGAAAATCAACAATATTTGAAGCACTTCTTTTATGGGAAAAATGCTATAACGAAAGTTTGACCAGTAATAAGAAAAATTTTTATAGTCAATCGGTTCCGTTATACATAAGTTTTGATGAATTGTACTTTTTGCGAATTACAAAAGATGAGGATCTGTTTTACGGGAATAAAAGAACGTGTGAAATAGGAGTTGAATTTAGTGAAGAAAATTCAGAGGAAAATTTTTATTTAACATTTTCTTTAACGAAACCATCCATAGAAAATGCGTATGTTAGAGTACAACGTATGGCACCAGAGCAGTTCGATGCGTTTAAAGAGAAAATGGATTCAATTGGTACAAAGTTGACAGAATTTTTGTTTATACAACAAACAGAACCCGTTGCAAAAGTACTGGCGAAAGAGCCTTATATGTTTCCAGGACAGATCCGAAAAAAAATTGAAAAAGGTAGATCACATGAAGTTTTGAGAAATAAGATATTGTCAAGTGACATAGAATTATTAACTGAACGGATGAAAAGAGTATTGGATTGTGATTTTGATTTTAAAGTACCAACTAGAACTGCAAGAGAGAAAGAAGAATATATTAATTTATATGTAACTCAAAATGGAAAAAAGATAGATGTGGGATTACAGGGAAGTGGATTTTTACAGGTCGCTGAAATTTTTTCTTCAATGGCAATTATGGATAATGCATTGAATGTTCTGTTAATTGATGAACCGGATTCTCATATTAGTCCAAGAATACAAAATAAATTACTTGATTGTTTGAAGGAAATATCAAATGTACAGGTGTTTGTTATTACTCACAATGATAATTTTGTTTCTGAATTAGCAGCAGAGGATATTATATTTATTAATTCAGAAAACAAAAATACTGGTCATATAGAAGCATTAAATGATATAAACATAGATGTATTACATAGTTCACTGGGTGGTGTGATAACTGGCTTGACAAGATTACAAAAAAATAAACGTATTATTTTTACGGAAGGGGATGATGATATAGCATATTTAAAAGCTATGAATGAAGCTTTTAAACGAGTGAATTCTCATTCGGCAATAGATTTCTCAAAAATATCTTTTTGGTATATTCGAGGAAAAGACAATATGAATTTGAAAATTATGGCTAATAAGCAATTACTTTCCCAAGCAGTGCAAGGTTGTAAATATGCTGTTATTTTTGATAAGGATTATTCGACAGAGGACACTAATACAAAATTTATTAATAACGATATATTGCGGAGACTGGGCAACTCATCGTGGGCACATACACATAATGGATATTGCATTGAATCGGTATTGTTTTCAGAAATGGATAAATTGAAAAAATTTTTGAATAAGATAACCGGAAAGGATGAGGAAACAATAAATACTTTTTTGGATGAGTACTTTTATGAATTGAAGCAGAGTTTATCTAATGTGCAAAGTAATATATATTTTAATATGAAAGAAAAATTTAAGTCTCAAAAGAAACCAACACGTCCAGAACTAGATAATGTAGAATTTGATATTTATGCTGGAGAAGCGGCACAAAATATACATTATGCTATGAATAAAGATAATATACGGGCGTTTGTATTGAAAATAGAAGAAGAATGGGGAATAACTCTATTTCAGAGAGAAGATGATGCTAGTGAAACATTTGCATCTGGCTTGTTAAATAAATACATTGATTCTATCGAAGCAGCGGACGATATTTATAATGATTATGTAATTCTATTTCAAAAGATTAGAGATTTTATTATATAATGCTTGAATTTGCAAAAACGCAAGGAAGCAAGACCGCAAAAGGATAAAAGAAGGATGCAGAAATGTGGGAATTTCGTAAGCGATGAATAACCACACGGGTATCCGAACTAGGAAACCATAAATTGGCAGGTTCCTACGATTTTCTGGAAGTGCCAGGCTATCATCTATGATTCCGGAACACTTATCCTGTACAAATGTACTCCACGGTAGCAGCTGTTTTATGCCTGCGGGCTCATTTTTATAGTCCGGCATATACAGAAGCAGGGTGTACAGATACTTGTAAGCATTCAGGTTGTTTGCTTTTGCTGTCTCTACAAGACTTATAACGATTGCAGTTGCTTTCGCACCGTCAACAGAGTCGTGAAACAGGAAGTTTTTACGCCCGGTGGCATAAACCTTTGCCTTTCGCTCAGCGGAATTGTTTGAAATTTCACACCTTCCATCCAGAAGATAATTCATTAACGATTCCTTATGATTCAAGGCATATTTAACCGCTTTCTCCAGCTTGCTTCCGCCAGATGGATCCAGCGTGTCAATCCAGGACCAGAATTCATCCCAGATTGTTGTTTCTTCTTCAAAACGTTTTGCTTTTCTGTCTTCCGGAGATAACTCCTTATACAAACGTTCCTTGAAGAACAGACGATTGCAGAAGGCGACTCCTTTTTCAGCAGGAAACAGATTTTCATCTTCCTCTGTAGAAATGGGTTCATACAGTGCCACTGGAGGCTTCCCATCGCTTCCACTTTGATAAATCCACATGTAGGGATTTCTGAGTTGCCTTTCGGCCATCCTCATGCAATACCTGACATGGAACTTCGTCTGCGTGAATAAGGTCTCTTCTTAAGAGTTCCTCATGCAGCCGGCTGTAAATAGGCTCCAGATATTCAAGAGCTCCTTTGATAAACCAGCGAGCCTGCGTTTCACGGGGAATGGGAACACCACTCATGCCAAAATCCATCTCCTGCCGATAAAACGGAAGATAAAGTCCCGCTTTCCGGTACATGATCATTGCTACAAGGGATGGTGATGCCGGACTGTGTGGAAACAGAGACGCTGGAGCAGGTGCTGCAACAATCGTTGTTTCATCTTCTTCATGACAGCCGGGACAGCGCATCTTCTGCTGAAGGTAACGGACCCGGAACAGTTTTGCAGGGATTACTCTTAATTCCTCCCTGACAAATGTGTATCCCATAGGTTCTAACGGGGTACCACAGTCCGGACAAAACTTCTGATCATCCGGCAGTGGACATTTGACTTCACAGATTGGAAGCGAAGCATAAAGTTCTTCTCGGGAAGCCTTTGGCTTGCGAGGTTTTGAACTCTTTTTGGTTTTGGCCGGCGGCGCCTTTGCATCATCCTCTGATATATCTTCAGCTATATCAGACTCCTTGTCTGCTGGCAAAGAGATATTTTTGGAATGCTCGCTTGAAATACCAAAGAATCTCCGGTTTAACTCGGCAATGGTTTCTTCCAGATTTGCAATGGTCTGGCGCAGATCCCGGATGGTATTCTGCATGTCCTCGCCGTTTTTTGTGAGGAGCGCAATCGTATTATTCTGTTGTTCAATGATTGTCAGAAAAGTGTTGATATCACTTTGCCGGTTGCTGCTGTTTGACATGATTTACCACCTGTTTATTTCTACTGTTATTATAAAAATAAATCAGGTTTTTCGCAAACCGGCTGATTTTATGCATGGTCATTTTGACCAATAAAATCCTGTGGATATCTAACCTGAGAGCCTGTAATTCAATGGATAATTCCGGATTTTCAGGTTAGATATCCACCGTGGAATAAGAAAACGGGAGGAATCCGTCCGGTATTCCACAGGTGGAGCAAAAATAGAAAAAATGCTGTTGATAAGCCTGGTATGAGTCGCTTTATGACCGGAAAAAAGTTTTTATTTTTCTCTGTTTTGTACAAACATCAGAAGTCTTTTTTCCGGCTTCCAGCTTTGATTGCCTTGGGCTGATCGATTGCCAGCCCCTCCATGAGCCATCGGAATTCCTGTCTTGTAAGCTGGCGTGCTTCCGAGGCATTGCGTGGCCACTGGAAACGACCGCTGCCATCTAATCTTTTTTGCATCAGGACAAAACCATCCTTGTCGAAGTGTAAAGCCTTGATTTTCCGGAAGTCTCTTCCGCAAAAGAGAAACAGGGCATTGGAGTATGGGTCAAGGTCGTAGCTGTCCCGCACGATAGCCATGAGTCCATCAAAACTCTTTCTCATATCAGTGCGGCCGGTGATTACAAAAATCTTGGAAACACCGGACAGATCGCCTAACATAACTTTTGCAGAGCCGTTAGCGTTTGAACAATTGTAGACTCTGCCGCAGCATTGGTGATTTCAATCTGAATCCCATGCATTGAGATTTTAATCGCAGTTGCAGTAATCTCCTCTGAACTACAATTCATTGGTAATTCAGATACAGGATTGAAATTCAGTTCCACAACTTCCTGCTTCTGACAGGGAATCACGGCACCGACCGTAGCTGGTGGAATACTGCATGCTTTATTGCGAAGTCGTTTGACATGGTAATAAAAAGTACTGATACCGATTTGGTGCTCCATGCACCAGTCCTTATCAGAGAGCCCGCTTGACCGGCATTCGCTAATCAGGTCCAGCCACTTTTCATCAGAGTAGTGCAGTCTTTTTGAACTCATAGTAATTCACTCCTAAAGGTTATTCAGAGTGAATTCAACCGGAATCAATCACAGTTAGAGCAAACGGCTCCAACTACAAATGCAGCTGATCCAGAGAGATACTCACTCCTGAAGTGATTATCTCATGAAAAGTTGGTGGCGACAAACCGTGCGATTATACATCGCTTACCTTTGAATACCCAATAATTTTTATTGTTAGCCATTTTATTTTACCAACATGGACAAATTCTAGCGAATAAAAGTCCCGGATACTTGAAAGTGACTTTTTTTTAGGAGTACAAGGTGGTATACTTTTCTAAGTAACTAATGATAAGTTTTTAGAGGATGGTATATGGCTGATAGAGTAGATTTAATCAAAGGTCTAATTATGCAAAATGAAATAAAATCACGTTCAAAAAGAGGTGATAAGAAACAGGCATCGAAGCTTTTGGTGCAGATTAAGAAAATATTTAATGATGTATTGAAAGAAGATGATGATAATGTTTTTGAAGGAGATATAATTAGGCTACTGTCATCTCCGGCGGCTAATTCATATATTTCGAGTAATTTTTTTCCACAGAATTTGTCGGAGTATGGAAGATATAGAAATATTATCGAATACACAAGTGATTTACGATTAGAGTTGCGTTGGATGATTTATTGTTTGCATTTTTATAGTAAAGAGATTTCCACATTTGTAAGAGAAAGAGAAAAGTATGATGATTTCATTTTGTTGAATCAATATGAAGAAGCATTAAAAGTTGTAGAAGGTATAGAAAAATCTTTTGGCCCATCATTGTGGAGTCTAGAATGTAAATTTTACTTGTTTTCAAATCTGGATTTAGATAAAAATGATCTTATGAAAGAAATTCCTGAAACAATATTTGGTGCAGTAATGAATTTCTATGAATTGAAAAATAGGAATAATGTTACAAGTGATGAATATTTTTATATTGCAAATAAGGAAATAAATATTGTCAAAAAATACTTTGTAGATGCAGAGTATCTTGTGGAGTTTTACGCATATAAAATAAGCTCTTTAGAATATGAATTAGATGAAGATAAGATACTTCAAATAATTGGTGTAATACGACAAACGAGTTTGATTGATAGATACTTATTTTTAGTTGATGTATGTGATTATATTGTTACTTTACCAGAGAATGATGCACTACGGACAATGTTAAAAAAGTATGTGTTATTATTAGATGAAATAGAAGATGATCACTTAATAGCAGTACGCTTTATTTTAGATAATACCGAAAATAGGAAAAGGAAATATACACCGAAAACAAGGCTTGATCATGCTAAGTGTGAATTTATAAAAGGAAATATTTTAGAGGCTAGAGAGGAGGCAGTGGACTTATTACAAAAATTCCCTAATAATATAGGAGCTATGAATCTTTATATTGAATCAAACATATTGCTCGGGAATGATATGAAAATTTGTGAAGATAAAAATTTGGGTGTTCTTTTGAAAAATTTAACGTATGTGTATACATTAAATGAAAATCGTGACGAAAGCTTGGAGGTCGTGAGACAGTTGGCAAATGCTTGTAGTCAATCTACATGGTCAAAAGAAATCTTAAATAATATTATATATCATTGCCAGACATGTGATGAACAGAATTATAAGAAGGCGGAAATCCTGTCTAATCTACAGCACCTAGATATAGAGACCGTGATTGCATGTTTGGGAAAAGAGAAAAATATTAATTTTATTGAACAAATGATCAAAGAAGATGATTTATATGTTAGATTTAGGAATGCATTATTGAATGAAGAGTATGATAATGCATCAAGACTATGTGGCATAGATCAAATAAAAGATTTGATTGTCGTATATAATAAAAATACTTCGATTACAGAAAAAATAAAACATCTGAGAAAAATACAAGGAAAAGATGCATCGATTGCTATTATGGCAATGAGTAATTTTTTGGCATCTATTGATTTGAATACTTATTTAGAAGTGGCAATGAAATTATCAACAGGACTTATTATTGATAATATTTATACTTCGTTATTTATCCCGCTAGAAAAGATTGTTAATTACATCGAACAAAGCGGGGAAGATATCAGAGTTAATATTTGTACGCCAATCCTTTACTATGTTTATGCAACATATTTTAATAAAGAGAAGTTTGATGATTTAGGAATTATATGTGAGGATTTTTTTCTTTTCAGAGATATAGAAAGACCTACTAAAATGGATATTTATAACCAAGAATATGAAAGAGAGGAGTTGATATATTTTCTAAAAAATGTATGCAGTACAAAGATAATGGATATTTCAATTTCATCGTTTGAAAATTCACAAGAAAGGGATAAAGAGAGGGTAGAAATTTGTAATATATTAACTCAAATAGATCCGGATAATTCAAGAGAATATGAAAATGAGATTCGTGAAGTAACGCAAAAATTGATGATTAATGCTGAACTGAAAATTATAGAAGAAAACAGAATACATGTTAATGTAGATGGTATGAAGGACCGTTTAGAAAAAGCATATAAAAGTGATTTTGTTAGGTATCAGTTTTACCAAGATGAGAGAATAAAACAGGTGACAATGGTCTTGGATGGAGATGCAGCAGAAAAATTACATATTATACAGAATACTCCAGAGCGGATATTGAAAGAACTAATTTTACATATAAGAGATGCGTTTGTTTCAAGTGATGAGTATGGATTAAATGGATATCTTAGTTTAAATATACGTCATGGTACGTTGGAAGATGAGTTAAGAAGTCCATTGAACAAATCTTATTTAAATACTAAGAAAGATATACATACCGGAAAATACGTTCTACATCCGCATTGGGAAAATTACGCATATCCGCAAGACTTAAATGTGATAGAAAAGGCTATTACAGACTTTCATATAAAAACAGAAGCTATAATTTCAAAGTTAAAAGGCACTTATATTCAAATAAGAACAGAAGAAAAAGTCACAGATGGAATATTTGATTATAGGTTGGATGATTGGGACTATTTGAATATAACACTTCAAATACAAGAGAGTGCAACGTTTGAAGAATTTTTGGATATTGTTATAAATCATTTGTGGCAGATCACAGAAAGAAATCTATGTGAGATAAAAAAGATTATTAAAAATGAAATTGCACAAGATTATAATAACGCCTTTGAAGAATTAAAAGTTGCAATATCTAAAATTAGAAATAAAACACAGTTACGTGATTTGCAACAAAAGATAGCAGAAGCGTCAACAGACATGCCAAACACGCTTGATAAAATATGTTACTGGTTTCAAAGAAGTACAGAAAGTAAGCATAATGACTTTGATTTACAGTTTGCATTTAATTTGGGTCTTCAGACAATTAAAAATATGCATCCAGAAAAGAGATTTATAGCTAAAGCACTCAAACCAGTTGAAAGTGAAAAAATTCCGGGATGGTATTTGAAAAATTTTGATGGTATATTTTATAATTTGTTTGATAACATATATAAAAAGGCTATATCATCTGATGGAATAAATATCGAAATCCGCTATGAATTACGGTATAAGGAACAAAAGTTTTATATTTACATCGAAAACGATTATAATTGTGCTACTGATATTTTGGACGATGAATTAAAAGTAGAACAGGCTAAAGAATTAATTCGAACGGGAAAATATTTGGAAAGAGTGAAAGGTGAAGGAGGCACTGGAATACCTAAAATCGTTAAAATTATAGCATATGATTTAAAAAAAATTCCGGATATTGACTTTGGATATATAAAAGAAAGAAATATATTTTTTATGAAAATTAAATTTTGAGAGGTATAAATGCAGATATTATTAATTGAAGATAATTCAAATAAATTAAAGCAAATAAAAAGAGTACTCACGGAAATTTATCCAGAGTCAAATATAGAAGAGGCATATTCCTTTAATAGTGGAGTGAGGAAAGTATATGAAAATAAGTGGAATTTAATTATATTGGATATGTCATTGCCGACTTATGACATTACGCACACAGAAAGTGGTGGTGATAAAAAACCCGTTGCAGGAAAAAATATTATGAAGAGAATGCTCAATCGGAAAATTATTGTTCCGGTAGTCATTATTACGCAGTTCGAGACTTTTGATGATGATAGGATTTCTTTAAATTCTCTAAATGCAGAGTTTCAGAACGGATTTAAAGAAATATGGAAGGGAACAGTTTTTTATGGAAATGATGACTGGAGCATTGATTTAAAAGAAATACTGGATAAAATATAGGAGGAAGTATGGTTAATATACTAATTGTAGATGATTCGGCTAGAAAAATACAAGCGATTAAGCATGTACTAGAGCCACTAATTACAGATAGCGTTCACATAGTTGTTGCCAATTGTATTAATTCTGCAAAACGTGAACTAAAAAAGAAAAACTTTGATATCATGATTCTTGATATTTATTTACCGCAGACATTCGGTGAAAGTCCGCAACAAGACGGTGGAATGCGTTTATTAAAAATGGTAAAGAACTCAAAGTTTTATTCCTATCCAAGATATGTAATTTCTATATCAAAATATGAACAAAGTACAGAAGTATTTAGTTCTTCTGAAGGAAAAATACATACGGCTATTTTTTATAATGAGGAATCAAATGAATGGGAAAATAAATTAAGCTCTTGTGTAGAAGCGGCAATTTCTATTGTAGAAAATACAATTGTACATAGAATATATGATTTTGATGTAGCTGTTATTTGTGCTTTGGAAGAAGAGGCAGAAATGATTAAAGAGGCACTAATCAATGTTGAAAAATACCAAGTTGATTATGATGATGATATATATTACAAGGGATTTTTTGACACGGAGGACAGAAAAATTTCTGTGGTACTATCATTTGCCAACCAAATGGGTATGGTGGCAGCGACATCATTAGCAACAAAAATGATTAACAATTTTGCTCCTAGATACATGGTTATGACTGGAATTGCGGGCGGAACAAAGCCAGATAAGATGAATTTTGGGGATGTAATTGTTGCAAAAACTTCTTGGGATTATAGAGCTGGAAAAGATATTAGAAAGGACGATAGTACACAACATTTAAATTCTATTAATGCATTATCTATAGATACGAAATTAATAAGCTATTGTAGAGATTTAAGCCAAGATAAGGCTAGTTTAAGAGAAATAAAAGACAATTTTAAACAAGGGGATGCACCGGGAACAGAATTGCAATTGCTGATTGGACCTGTTGTTTCAGGAGCCTCGGTAGTGACAGATCCAGAAATTGTTAAAGATGTATTGGAGAACCAACACAGAGAGGTATTAGCAATTGAAATGGAAATCTATGGAATGTATTATGCTGCGAGTTGGGCAATTAACCCAAGACCAAGATTTATTGCGTTAAAGGCTATAAGTGATTTTGCTGATTCTAAAAAAGGCGATCAATATCATAAATATGCGTCTTATACAAGTGCAAAAGTATTCCAAGTATTGGCGACAAGATATTTTGAATATGAGGAATAGTGAACAGATTTTAACTATGTATTATTAAAATGCAAAACAATCAAAGGGAAAAAGCCATACCGAAAATGAAAAGCTATGACTTTTTCTCATCTTTTCCTTCGAGTAGATAGTCATAACCTGACTTCGGATACGGTTGTTGTTGCTGAGGGAATGACACAGATGATACCTGGGATTACGGGTATGATGATCCGTCTGATCGGAGCATTGATTTTGCTGATCATGATGTATCCGATGTTTGGGTATCTGATTTTGCCTGCCGGTCTGTTATTGCTTGGTGTCAATGCGGTATTCAGGAAAATTCTTAAAAAACTGCATAAACAGGTACAGGAAGCAGATGGAAATCTGCGGATTTTTTTGCAGGAGAGCCTGGCAGGTATGCTGGTGATCCGCGTTTTTGGAAAGGAAAACCAGATCGTAGAGAATGCGAATGAAAAGATGGCCGGACATAAGAAGGCCCGGATGCGTCGGAATCATATATCAAATCTGTGTAACAGCGGATTTAACGGAGCTATGAACGTAGCTTATGTGGTCGGGACAGCTGTCGGTGGTTATGGAATTCTGACAGGAACGATCACATATGGAACGTTGATGGCGATGATTCAATTGATTGGTCAGCTGCAGTCTCCGTTTGCCAATCTTACCGGATTTTTCCCACAGTACTATGGCATGCTTGCAAGTGCAGAGCGTATCAGGGAGATAGAAGAGTATCCGGTGGATCAGATAGGTGGAGAGAAGAAAACAGCGGAACAGATACAGGAATTTTACAGAAAAAAACTGAAAAGTCTGGTGCTGAAAGATGCAAAATTCTCGTATATTTCTTCTGAGAGTGATCAAAAGGATACGCGCCCGGTGGTGCTGGAACATATCAATCTTGAGATTTCAAAAGGCGTTTATGTCGCTCTGACAGGACCATCAGGCTGCGGTAAAAGTACGTTACTAAAGGTTTTGATGTGTCTGTATCATCTGGAGCAGGGAGAGTATCAGCTGAAGGTGGAGACAGAAACACAACCGGAACCGATGACTTCAAAGTGGCGCAGTTTATTTGCTTATGTACCGCAGGGAAATGCACTGATGAGCGGAACAATCAGGGAAGTTGTGACGTTTGGAATGCAAACTGATAAGTCAGAAGAGCGGATCTGGCATGCCCTTCAGATCGCAGAAGCTAGAGATTTTGTGATGAAACTCCCGCAGGGGCTGGACACCTTTCTTGGTGAAAGGGGTGCAGGACTTTCAGAAGGTCAGATGCAAAGAATCGCCATAGCCCGTGCCATATACGCAGACCGCCCGATCCTGGTACTGGATGAATCTACCAGTGCATTGGATGAAGAGACGGAGAAAAAGGTGTTGTCAAATCTGCGCGAGATGACAGAAAAGACGGTCCTGATCGTAACCCACAGAAAGACCGCACTGGAGATCTGCGACATGGAACTGCGGTTTTCGGAGGGGAGGATTAGGGAAATACCATAAGTGAAAAAAGAAATTAAATAGGTTGGAGAACTTCTAAAACAGCACCCCAAACCCAGCGAGTATGCACCTTGCTACTTTGTGGATACAGAGCAAGAGTTCAGAATGTTGTCATCATTAACCTATTGATTTTAATGAAAGTAGAGGGTATAATGATATCAAATCAGGATTTAGTAAATCAGGATTAGATATATAAGGAGGCGCTTTTATGTTTATAGGCAGAGAAGCAGAATTACAATTCCTAAACGATAAATATGAAGAAAACAAAGGACAGTTGATTGTCTTGTACGGCAGACGACGTGTTGGCAAAACGGAAACACTCAGAGAGTTTTGCAAAGGCAAGCCGCACATTTTCTTTTCCTGTACTCAGACAACTGACAGAGTGCAGCTCGCAAAGTTTTCAAAACAACTCTTGAAAGAGGATATTCCTGCAAAGCAGTATGTTACGGAGTTCGCTGATTGGGAAAAAGCATTTAGAGCTATTTTGGATTTGCCTTATGGGGATGAAAAGAAACTTGTTATCATTGATGAGTTCCCGTATATGTGTCGAGGAAATAAAAGTATTCCTTCCATTTTGCAGAATTTGTGGGACGCAGAATTTAAGAATAGTAATGTAATGCTGATTCTTTGCGGTAGTGCAATGAGCTTTATTGAGAAAGAATTGCTTGCTGAAAAGAATCCGTTGTACGGTAGAGCTACCGGAATTTACAAGATGAAAGAAATGGGATTTTATGACGCTATAAAATTCTTTCCGGATTATTCACCGAAAGACAAAGTGATTACCTATGCTGTGCTTGGAGGCATTCCTCATTATCTGAACCAATGGAATCCGAAACTGTCTGTTGCGGAAAATATTAAACGCAACATACTGACGAAAGGTTGTATTCTATACAGTGAGGTGGATTTCCTGCTTCATCAGGAACTGCGAGAAACACCGATATATAACTCAATTATTGAAGCTGTGGCACTTGGAAACACAAAACTTAATGACATTAGTCAGAAGTCGCTTGTTGAGGATACTTCAAAAACGAGCGTATATCTGAAGAACCTTATCGAATTGGGAATAGTGGAAAGAGAGTTTTCGGTTGACGCCGGAATAAAAGAGCAGGCAAATACTAATAGAGGTACTTACCGCCTGACGGATAACTTTTTCCGCTTTTGGTATGCGTTTGGATATACGAATTTCTCTCAGCTTGAGGATGGAGATGTCGAAGGCGTTTACGATTATGCGGTAGAACCGCTGTTGCACGAATTTGTGTCCTTCAGCTTTGAAGATGTATGCAAAGAATTTGTTCGTGAAATGCAAAAGAAAAATGAACTGCCATTCCGTTATAACAAAATGGGAAGATGGGTTGGAAAAACAACAATTCGTGATGAAAATGCTGTTGATGGGTTGAGAGTAGCTGAAACAGAGATAGACCTGCTTGGAATCGGTAGAGGTGCAAAGGAATATCTTGTTGGTGAATGCAAGTTTAAGAAGTCGCCGTTTAGCTATTCCGAATATCTTGATACACTTGCTAAACTTACTCCAATGAAGCAAAAGGCGAAATTCTACTATGCACTGTTTTCTGAAAACGGTTTTGATGAAAAGATTGAAAGTGCTGCTGAAGAAAATGATGTGCGGTTATATACACTCGAGGATATTGTCAATTATAAATAGTTCATTGAACATTACAGCCCATTAAGGCAATTATGTTCGTAAGCGATTTATAATCGCACGGTTTGTGGCCACCGACTTTTCATGAGATAATTACTTCAGGAGTGAGGACATCTTTGGAACAGCTACATTTGTAGTTGGAGCTGTTTGCTCTAACTGTGATTGATTCCGGTTGAATTCACTCTGAATAACCTTTGGGAGTGAATTGCCCCTGGCTGGTATACTTCAGGGAGGTTATTTTGTTTATTCATCGGCGGTTCTTACGGCACTTATGGTTGTTGCAATAACAATCTATATACTGTGCAATAAGGAAATACATACAATATAGTAAATGGACATGTGAAATAGCTTATCAAGGGAAAATAAAAAGCAGATGAGACCATTATAGTATTTGGGACGATAGTCAGTTAAATCAGTCAATTAAATAAATGCAGTTCAATAAGAATCCGTTAACTATGGCTGTGACGTTGTGGTTAGCGGATTTTTCGTAGAAAAAATGAGAGAACATATTCATTTTGTATATTGCATAATTAAAAGAGAGATAGTAATATAGAACTATAAAAGCGCTGTGATATCAATTAAACAGGGAGACATGGAGATAGCAGCTCGACAGATTCAAAGAGTTCATCAGATATAAACAAAGATAGTTCTTCAAAAGATACATATGAGACAGATATCATGAAAAACGATGAATCGACGGCTGCAGATGATGTAAATAAAACCGATAATAAAAATAGTAATAAATCTGATAATAAATCAGATAACGGAGAGATAGAGCTTCCGATTATACCGATAGATTAATTAATAGGTTACTATGTAGTTTTACATTGCGGGATAGAGTATTTATTAACAATAGAACAGGCCGGAAGGATTATGTATGCGCAAAAGAATAATTAGCTTTATTTTAACACTTATTATGCTGATTACAATGGTTCCATCAACTATTGTGGCAGCAAGTGAAGTTCGGACAATGGAAGGGGTTGAAGCTTCGGGCAAGCAATCCGAATGCAACCGGCCTGAGGTCGATAAATCGGAGGAAAATATTATCTACATGGTAAATCCGCTGTATGAGGATGTTATCAGCATTGATGATTTAAAGAAAAAACTTGACTCATCAAATGATGAGCAACTCTTTGGGTCATCCACAGGACAGTATTTTTCTGATTATGACAGTGCCGTTTTATATCTCAGAAAGCAGATGGTTAGCAGAGAAACGGAAATAAACTTGAATTTTCCGGAATCTTGGTTTGCTTCACACAAGGATGGGCTATATTGGGATTTATTATATGATGCAATGAAGTGCGACGATAGCTCTA
>OGGZ01001384.1_pt1 | contig 20820 bp, 20 predicted proteins | sample 1571371 | NCBI WGS metagenome assembly OGGZ01 (sample SAMEA2582025, study PRJEB24529) | metagenome | biome: Human gut stool | place: China | collected 2011
TCCCGGAAGGGGGGCGCCACCTTGTTTTTCACCACCTTGGCCCGGGTGCGGTTGCCGATGATCTCGCCGCCGGACTTCAAAGCCTCGATGCGGCGCACGTCGATGCGGACGGAGGCATAGAACTTCAGGGCCCGGCCGCCGGTGGTGACCTCGGGATTTCCGTACATGACGCCCACCTTTTCCCGCAGCTGGTTGATGAAGATGACGATGCTGTTGGTTTTGGCGATGACGCCGGTGAGCTTGCGCAGGGCCTGGCTCATAAGCCGGGCGTGCAGGCCCACGAAGCTGTCGCCCATCTCGCCCTCGATCTCCGCCCGGGGCACCAGGGCGGCCACGGAGTCCACCACCACCACGTCGATGGCGCCGGAGCGGACCAGGGCCTCGGTGATTTCCAGGGCCTGCTCACCGGTGTCCGGCTGGGAGATCAGCATATCCTCGATCCGCACGCCCAGGGCTCGGGCATAGGTGGGATCCAGGGCGTGCTCGGCGTCCACAAAGGCCACCTCGCCGCCCAGCTTCTGGGCCTGGGCCAGAATGTGCAGGGCCAGGGTGGTCTTACCGGAGGACTCCGGCCCGTAGATCTCGATGATGCGCCCCCGGGGCACGCCGCCGATGCCCAGAGCCAGGTCCAGGGCCAGGGAGCCCGTGGGGATGGCCTCCACGTTGGTTTCGGCGTTTTCGCCATAGCGCATGATGGAGCCCTTTCCATACATTTTTTCAATCTGCTGCATGGCGGTCTCCAGCGCCTTTTTCTTGTCGGAGCCCGCAGGGACTGCGGCAGAGGTATCCTTTTTCGCTGCCATTTTCGTCTCCTCCTCTAATTTATATTGCCGTGATGGTATCACAAAGCCTGTCCGGAAAAGCGGACAGTCAGATCTCCTGATACAGGTCCCCCAGCACCACCCGGGGAATGCCCGCCGGGTCCGGTAGAATTTCCAGGTCGCCGAAGCCCACGCCGCGCATCAGCCGCAGCACGTCGTCGGCCTGGCCGATGCCCACCTCGAAGCACAGCCGGGACCCGGGATGCAGCACCGAGCGCCAGTGGGCGCAGATGGCCCGGTAAAAGTCCAGGCCGTCGGCCCCGCCGTCCAGGGCCATGTGGGGCTCGTAATCCCGGACGGAGGCGTCCAGCCCGGGAATATCCCCGGAGGGGATATAGGGGGGATTGCTGACGATGCAGTCAAAGTCCCCCAGCCGCTGCACCGGCGGGCGCAGGGCGTCCAGCTGCATGGCTGTGACCCGGCCCGTCAGGCCGCAGCGGCGGATATTCTGGCGGCAGACCCGCAAAGCCCCGTCGCTGAGCTCCCCCAGCACCACCCGGGCGTCCTTCACCTGGCTGGCGATGGCCAGCCCCAGGCAGCCGGAACCGGCGCACAGGTCCAGGACCCTGGGAGCCTCCTGCTGCCGCAGCCAGCCGATGGCGGCCTCGGCCAGGGTCTCCGTGTCGGGCCGGGGGATCAGCACGCTTTCGCTGATGTCCAGAGGCAGGCCGTAGAACTCCCACTCGCCGATAAGGTATGCCACCGGCTCCCCGGCCAGACGGCGGCGGGCCAGGGCCCAGGCCGCCTCCTCCACCTCCGGGGACGCGTACAGCGCGCCGTCACGCAACAGCCGGGCCTTATCCTTTCCGGCGGCAAAGCACACCAGCTCCCGGGCCTCCAGGGTGGCGGCCTCGATCCCCGCCTGCCGCAGGGACCGCCGGATATCCAGGGTCAGATCGTTGTATGTAACAGCCATTACCAGGCGTCCTTTCCCTGCTCCTCCGGCAGCACCAGCTTCAGGGCCTCAATGGCCACCTCCAGCATGGAGTCGTCCGGCTCGTTGGTGGTGAAATTCTGAAGCCACATGCCCGGGGCGGACAGGGCCCGGGTGACAGCGTTGTCGTGGCGGCCCACAAAGCGGTTGAATTCATAGGTAACGCCCACCACCGGGATCAGCAGCAGCAGATGCATGGCCACCCGGACCCACAGATTCTGCCAGTTCACATAGCTGAACACGATGCTGCTGCACAGAATGGACACCACGATGACCACGAACAGGAAGCTGGTGCCGCAGCGGGGATGGTGCTTGGGCTGGATGCGGGCGTTTTCCACCGTCAGCGGCAGGCCCGCCTCATAGCAGAAGATGGTCTTATGCTCTGCCCCGTGATAGCAGAATACCCGGCGCACGTCCTTCTGCCTGGAGCAGAGGATCAGATATCCCAGGAAGATCACGATCTTCACCGCCCCCTCGATGAGGTTGTGGACGGCGGCGTGCCGGGCGTGGAACAGCCCGGCGATGAAGGTGGGCAGCAGCATAAACAGCAGCAGGGTCAGCCCCAGGGACAGGATCACCGACACCCACACCAGCACCGACTGCAGCTTCTCCGCCGGAACGTGCTCCTCCAGCCACTTATCCAGCTTGGAGGGCTGGACGTTTTCGTCCTCGGGGTAATAGTCGGCGGAGAACATCAGGGCCTTGACGCCCCGGACCATGGAGTCCAGAAACGTGACGGCCCCCCGGAGGATGGGCCAGCCCAGAATGGGATACTTATCCTTGATCAGGGTCAGCTCCTCCACCTTGGTCACCAGGCCCTCCGGCGAGCGGACCACGATGGCCTGCTTTTCCGGCCCGCGCATGAGAATGCCCTCGATCAGGGCCTGACCGCCGATGGAGGTGCGGAATTGCTTGTTGTTTTTTTCCATGGGGAATGGGTTCCTTTCCAGTATCATAACACACCCGCCGCAAAAATGCAACAGGCGTTCGATTTTTTACAGTTCCTGGCCGGAGATGGGCAGGCGGATGGTGACGATGGCCCCGCCGCCGTCGGCGTTGCCGATGTCGAACACGCCGCCGTGGCGCTGGACGATCTCGTCGCACACCGCCAGACCGATGCCGCTGCCCCGGGCCTTGGAGGAGCCCTTATAAAACTTCTGCTTCACAAAGGGGACCTCCGCCGGAGGGATGCCGGGGCCGTAGTCCCGGATGCGCACCACATAGCTGTCCCCCTCCTGGGTCATGTCCACGTCGATGCGCTTGCCTGCGCCGCCGTGCTTGGCGGCGTTGTCCAGCACGTTGCAGAACACCTGCTTCAGCCGCTGAGGGTCGCCGGAGATGGGCTCGGTATACAGCTCCTGGCCGCTGTGATAGTTCAGCTGGATGCCGTCCTGGCGGAACAGCTCCCGATAGGTATAGATGGCGTCCTCCAGCTCCGCCTGCAGGTCCATTTCCTCCACCTGCAGGGTGAAGCGGCCGTCCTGCATTTTGGAAAATTCCAGCAGCTCCTCCACCATGCCCGTCAGGCGGCGGGCCTCCTTGACGATGATGCGCAGGCCCCGGCGCAGCTGGCGGGGGTCGCCGGTCTCATCCCCCAGCAGGGTCTCGCCCCAGCCGCTGATGGCCGTCAGAGGGGTGCGCAGCTCGTGGGACACGGAGGAGATGAACTCCGTCTGCATTTTCTCGCTCTGGCTGATCTTCAGGGACATGTTGTTGATGTTGTCCACCAGCTGGCCCAGCTCGTCGGTATACTTGTTGGCGATCTGGATGCCGTAGCTGCCGGAGGAGATGCGCTTGGCGGCCTCGGACACCTCCGCCACCGGCTGCACCACGTTGTTGATGAAGATCAGGTTGGACACGAAGATCAGGAAGATCACCGCCGCGATGACGGCGGCCATCACCAGCACCGTCAGCCACAGCTGCTGGTCCAGCAGCCGGGTAGAGGTGACGAACCGCATCACGGCCACCACCGCCCCGTTGTAGAACACCGGGCTGGACACCGCCAGGATGCTCTCGCCGGTCAGGGGGTCCCGGCCGGAGAAGGAGGCGGTCTTGCCGGTTTCCACGGCCCGGCCCACCTCCGGGGTGGCGGGGGTGCTGCCGGCCACGGCGCCCCGGGAGGACAGCTCCACCAGGCGCTTGCCGTTGATGAACTGCAGCTCCACGTTCTTGGCCAGGCTGTCGTTCATGCTGTAATCCGTGACGTATTGGGCGGCCCGGCGGTAATACTCGCTGTAGCTGCCCATGCTGTAGGCGCTGAAATAGTCGGAGCCGGACTTGGCCTTGGCCTCCAGAGAGGACCTGGCCCGGGCGTCCAGGCTGGAGCTGATGGTGGCGGCGGAGAGCACGCCCACCAGCACCAGAATGACGATAATGGGTCCCACGCTGCTGGCCAGCCAGCGGCGGCGCAGTCCCCGCAGCTTCAGCCGCTTTCCCTGTCCCCGGGTGAACAGCCGCAGCTTGTTATCCGTGTTGGTATCCATGGCTTAAAAGCCCCACTTGTATCCGTAGCCCCACACGGTGTTGATATAGGTGGGGCTGGTGGGGCTGTCCTCGATTTTCAGCCGCAGACGCCGGACGTTGACGTCCACGATCTTCAGCTCGCCGAAATAGTCCCGGCCCCACACCAGGTCCAGAATTTCCTCCCGGGACAGGGCCTTGCCGGGATTTTCCATGAACATCCGCATGATGGAATACTCCACCTGGGTCAGCTTGATGCGCTGGCCGTTTTTCTCCAGGGTGCGGTTGCGGGTGTTCAGCAGGAAGGGGGGCTGGCTGATGGTGCCCGGCGGCAGCTCCTGGGTGCCGCCGCTGCTGCGGCGGATCAGGGCGTCCACCCGGGCGGTAAGCTCCACCGGGGAGAAGGGCTTGGTCACATAGTCGTCGGCCCCGTTCATCAGGCCCGTGACCTTGTCCATCTCCTGGGACCGGGCCGTCAGCATGATGATGCCGATGCGGGGGTTGGTGGCCCGGATGCGGCGGCACACCTCGAACCCGTCGATGCCCGGCAGCATCACGTCCAGCAGGGCCACCAGCGTGTCCGGATTCTCGTGGAGCTTGTCCAGGGCCTCCTCGCCGGTTTCGGCCTCCACCACCTCGTATCCTGCCCGGCGCAGGTTGATCACAATAAAGCTGCGGATGCTGGATTCATCCTCCAGAACCATTACCTTTCTCATGGATTCGACGTTCCTTTCCTCGGATTTTCATGCGGCCCACTCGGCCATCACCAGGTTGAAGCCCAGGCGCAGGCTCTCCTCATCCAGGCCGCAGTAGTTGGCCCCGGCCAGCAGCTCCCCGCCGTAGGTGACGCCGTTCTGGCGCTTGAGGGCCATGCGGCTGCCCATCATGGCCCGCTTTTCCCGGTTGTCGCCGGTAAGGGCGTACAGGGCCGCCACCGGCTGTCCGTTGGACAGCAGCACCACCTGGCTCTCGTACGCGCCGTTTTCGGCGGTGGTGAAGGTGGCCTCCCCCTGCCAGGTATCCGGCAGGCGGAAATACCACCCGGCGGACAGATCGTGATAGGTCACGCAGTGGACCTCCGGGCTTTCGTCGCCGCAGTAGCTGATCCAGCGGACCAGCCCCCGCACCGCCGCGGCGGTGTTGGCGGCAGCGCCGCTTCCCGCGTCGGCGGCGGCAGTCTCCGGCGCGGGGATCTCCACGCTGCCATCGCCGTCGATGTCCTGGGGCTTGAGCTGCATATAGGGGTACACGGCGGCGGTGAGGCCGGTGGTCCGGTCCTGGGCGATGTTGGTCAGTCCGCCGCTCTCCTGCCACACCAGGATATCCGTCATGGCCATGCCCTGGCTGTTGACGCCGGTGGCAAACACGGCGGGGGTGCCGTCGGACAGCTTCCCCACCACCACACTGCCCCGGCTCAGCTCCGCCATGGTGTAGGACAAGACGCTGCTGTAGCTGGCGGAGATCACGTCGTCCTTGCGGATATACAGCCCCGCCACCGGCTGGCCGTCGTTATCCGAGCGGAACAGCAGCAGGCTCTTGACGCCGTCGCCGTCCAGGTCCGTGACGGTGAAGCAGGTATAGCCGCTTTGCAGCAGCACATAGGGGTCCGGCTGGGGCACATACACGGCCACGGTCTGCACGTCGGCGCTGATGCGCCAGCCCACGATGATCTCCAGCCGGCCGTTGCCGGTGAGGTCCTCATACTGGACACTGTCAATGGCGGTGCCGCTGCTCTCGATGACGCACAGGCGGTGATAGGTGTCGTCCTCCGGCCGGAAAACGAAGATTTTCAGGGGTTTTTCGTCGTCCTGCAGCCGCATGAATACCAGGGCCTCCGACAGGCCGTCGTTGTCCAGGTCCACCATCTGCACCGGCTGGATGTTCTGCCCGGTGCTGGGGCCCACCAGCTCATAGCCCTGCTTCTGCAGGTCGTCCAGCTCCTGGGACAGCCCCTCGTATTCCGCCGACACCCGGGGCAGGGTGAACAGATCCTCCACCGACGAGCGGAACATACACCCGGTCAGGGTCAGCGACATGGCCGCCGCCAGAAGCAGCGCCGTCAAGCGCCGCGGCAGATATTTCATTAGAACGATCCCTCCCCCGGTCCGATTTTTTCACTCATCTATCATATCACAGGTTTCGCCGGTTGTGTAGCCCTGTTTTGCTCCCGTCACAGAAAATTTATCGTCAGGCCCCGGGAAATAAAAAATGGGGGGCGGGGGCCTGCGGCCCCGCCCCACCGGAAACTGTCAAAAAAGGGTAGGACCCTTTTTTGACAAAAGGCTTGCAGTCTGCCGCGCGCATAATTTGTTCGCCTATGGGCGAACAAATTCCACACTTGCAGACTGAGAAGAATTTTTTGCCAGGTACACGCCCCGGCAGAAAATGGATTGCATTTCATTTGCCGCCTGCGGGCGGCAAACTCTGCGAGGCTATTTGGACAAGCTGATATGGGGTGGGGCCTGCGGCCCCGCCCCACCGGTTTTCACTTGTTCCCGCTGGTCTTTCTTATCGCACCCGGGGGATCAGCAGCATCCCCTCCGGGCGGTCCTCCGTCAGCTCGTTGGCGGCCCGGATGGCCTCCTCATCGGTGCGGTACTGCCGGGCGATGTCCCACAGGGTCTCCCCTTCCGCCATGCGGCGCAGGATCAGGGAGGGCTGCGGCCCCTCCGGCGGGTCCTGCAGCTCCACCGCCGTCACCGCCGCCACCGGCCGGCGCAGACACCGCCGTGCCTCGAACCGCACCGGCACCGATAACCGGCAGGTGCTGCCGGTGATCTGCATCTGCGGCAGGCCGCAGGCGGCCCGGACGGTCTGGGGCTCCCAGGCCGCCGGGGCCGTCACCTCCGCCGACCGCTCGGCGCACACCGGCGTCCCGCTCTCGTCCAGATACAGCACCCGCAGCCGCACCGTGCACCGCAGGACCGGGCCGCCGCCCTCCTGCACCGTGCTGACGCCGCTGCATTCCGCCGCCGTCAGATAGGCAAAGGGTCTCCCCTGGCCGAACTCCAGCTGCTGCACCGCCTCCTGGCTGGGGCTATCCCGCTGCCAGGCCACCGGCAGCGGCGTCTCCTGCCGCCGGACCTGGGCCGCATGGTGCAGGCTGTACAGGTCCTCTATGTACGATACCTGCTGCTTCCGGCGGACCAGCAGCACCGCGCACACCGTCACGGTGATGCCGAAGGCCAGGCCGTTTTCCGTCCGCAGCACCCGGATCTCGCTGCTGGCCCACTGGATGCGGGCCTCCGTTTCGGCCCCCTCCGGCAGCTCCACCCCGTCCAGCAGCTGGGAGAAGGGCAGCGCCGTCCGGTATGCCGCCAGCTCCTGGTTTTCTCCCCGGTACAGCACGCACACCTCCGCCTGGCCCTTCAGCACCAGGCGGCTGCCCACCCGGCGGCACTCCTCCACCCGGGCGGCGGTGCGCTCCATCAGCACATCCTCCGGCGGCGGGCCGTCGGGCGCCACCTCCTGGGCGAAGGAAAATTCCCGCTCCTCCACCGCTGTCAGCAGCTCCAGCTCCGCCTCCTGCCGCCGCACCCGCAGGGCGGGGTCCTCCTCCGTGCCGCAGCACAGCCGCTGCCGCCGCCGGGCATAGCCGGACACGGTGAACTCCGGCATCACCCGCAGATACAGCTTCCGGGCGGTGACGGCCTTAGCCTCCGCCAGCAGCAGCCGCCCGGTGACGCACACGGCGTCGCAGTCCGCCAGCCGCTTATCCTCCACCTGGCAGGAAAACGGCACCTCCATCGACAGGCTCCGCAAACCCGCGCTCTCCTCCGAGGTATACAGCACCGTCAGCACCACGCTGCCGCCCATGGTCAGCTGCTGGCCCGCCGGATGCTTCTCCCGCAGCCGCAGCTGCCCCACGGTATCCACGATCCGTGCAATGTCCGGGCAATACTCCGGGATCGCCGTCTCCATGGACTCCTCCTGAGTGGTGACCAGGTCGCCTACCGGCTCGCAGCAGGCCAGCTCCGCAAATTTCAGCTCCAGTTCCATGCGTTTCCCGTCCTCTCCTTGTTTTCACTGTCCCAAGGCTATGCGGGAACACGCCGGGTTATTCCTGGATGCCGAACATCCGCCGCAGCAGGCCCCGCAGACAACGGGGCGCCTTCCAGATCACGATCTTCATGCACATTACCTCCCGTCCTTCAAGCATACGATCCCGCAGGCGATCAGCAGAAACGCCACCAGGAACATCAGCGCGCCCACCGGGAAGATGGCGGCGATCAGGATCCCCAGCCCCAGGCCCAGGGCGCACACGCCGATGACCGCGCCGCAATTTCCCCGTCTCATGGCTCTCTCCCTCCTCTGCCTCAGTATATGCCGGAAAGCTCCCTCTTGCGCCGGGAGGAAAAGTACGGTACAATAATCCCCAAAAGGAGGGACGGATATGAACCTGTTATATGCGCTGGAGAGCGTGCGCACCCCATTCTGGGACGCGGTGTTCTCCGCCGTGACCCACCTGGGCGAGGAGACCGTTTTCATGGTGGCGGCCATTCTGATTTTCTGGTGCGTCAGCAAGCAGGAGGGGTACTATCTGCTGCTGATGGGCTTTTTCGGCACGGTGGTGAACCAGTTCCTGAAGCTGCTGTTCCGGATTCCCCGGCCCTGGGTCCGGGACCCCGACTTCACCATTGTGGAAAGCGCCCGGGCCCAGGCCACGGGCTACTCCTTCCCCAGCGGCCACACCCAGAACGCCGTGGCCACCTTCGGCGGCATCGCCCGGTCCACCCGGCGGCCCTGGGTCCGGTGGGCCTGCGTGGCGGTGCTGCTGCTGGTGTCCTTCTCCCGGCTGTACCTGGGGGTCCACACGCCCCTGGACGTGGGGGTGTCCTTTGCGGTGGCCGGGGTGATGGTGCTGACCCTGTATCCCCTGATCCGCCAGGCCGACCGCAAGCCCAGCCTGATGGCGGGGCTGATTGCCGGGATGCTGCTGGTGGGCATCGCGTATCTGGTGTTTGCGTATGTCTATCCCTTCCCGGCGGACGTGGACGCGGCCAACCTGGCCCACGGGCAGGAAAACGGCTGGAAGCTGCTGGGGGCCACCGTGGGCTTCGGCATCGCCTGGTGGCTGGACCGGCGGTATATCCATTTCGACACCCGGGCCGTCTGGTGGGTGCAGCTGCTGAAGGTGGTGCTGGGCCTTGCCCTGCTGATGGGCATCCGGGCGGGGCTGAAGGGTCCTCTGCTGGCCCTGTTCGGCAGCGCCGGGGTGGCCGGGGCCGTGCGATACGGCATCATGGTGCTGTTCGCCGGAGCCGTCTGGCCCGCAGCCTTCCGCTATATGGCCCGCTGGGGCAAAAAAGACTGAAAAAACCGGCTCCCCGGACGCAAGGTCCGGGGAGCCGGTTTTTTTCTGTTCTGTTATTCCAGCACGAACCGCATTTCCACGGGGTTGTGGTCGGAATAGGCAAAGCCCAGGTCCACCACGTCGCTGGAGGTCACCGTCACGTTGTCGGACACCAGGAACCCGTCCACCGTCAGCACATACTGCCCCTGGTGATAGGGTCCGTCGGCGTTGCGGCAGCTGGGCACAGGGTTCCCCTCATCCAGCGGCGCGATCAGGGACACGTTGAACCCGTCGAAGGTGTCCTCCGGAATGGGCTGGGCCCAGGTGTACTCCTGGTCCGCCTCGCCGAAGTAGGCGGCGGAGTCGCCCAGCAGGTCCTTGTTGAAGTCGCCGCCGGCCACGCACCAGTTGCCTGCGTCATACTCCCGCTGCATATCCTCCAGCAGCAGCTTCAGCTGCTCCATGGCGATGGCGCCGTCGGAGGTGTAGGCCGACAGGTGCAGGTTATACAGCACCAGCTCGCCGCCGCCGGCCACCGGGATCCGGTGCACGCTGTAGCACCGGTCCAGGTCCACCAACTTCATGAGGCTGTTTTCGATGGGCAGCTCCACCCGCCGGGCGCTGTCCACCGTCAGAGAGGACAGGGTCATCAGCCCCGACACCGACGCCCCGTGGGGGTGGCGCAGAGGGTACATCAGGAAGGGGGAGTCGTAGTTCTGGGCCCAGGTCCCGTCATATTCCGGCAGGGCCTCCCGCAGCAGGGCGGCCTCGTCCACATGATAGCTGCGGGTGGAATCCCGGTCCACCTCCTGGATGAGATAGAAGTCCGCGTGCTGCTGGGACAGGAAGGCTCCAATGTTTCCTATGTTGGCCGTCAGGCGCTCCTGGGACCAGGCCCAGGACTCCGTTCCGCCGTCCATGAAAAAGCCGTAGTCCGGCTCATAGGCGCCGAAGCCAATGTTGTAGGACAGCAGGTGATATTCCCGTCCGGTTTCGGCGGGCTGGAGCACCTGCCGGTCCACCTCCAGGTCCATGTCCCCCAGCCGGTGATAGTCGATGAGCACATAGGCCAGGTATCCCACCACCAGCAGCACCAGGGCCGCCAGCACCAGCAGGATGATCTTCAGCGGTTTGTTCACGAAACGCGCCTCCTTGTTTACAAAAGTCCATGCATCCATTATAATCGAAGTCAGAACATTTGGAAAGAGGTTTTTTCGTGAAACGATTTGCCATCCGATTCAACGCACCGGTGGTGCTGAGCTTCGCCATCCTCAGTCTGCTGGTGCTGGTGCTGGACTCCGCCACCGGCGGGGCCTCCACGGCCCGGCTGTTCTGCGTATACCGGGCCCCGCTGACGGACCCTTTGACCTATGTGCGCTTTTTCACCCACGTTCTGGGCCACTCGGGCTATAGCCACTATATGGGCAACATGCTGCTTCTGCTGCTGGTGGGGCCGGGGCTGGAGGAGAAGTACGGCAGCCGCAATCTGCTGCTGACCATCGTTATCACGGCCCTTGCCACGGGGCTGGTGCAGTTTCTGCTGTTCCCCCATTCGGCCCTGCTGGGGGCCAGCGGCGTGGTGTTCATGATGATCGTCCTGTCCTCCTTTACGGAGATGAAGAAGGGCGGCATTCCCCTGACCATGCTGCTGGTGGCGGCCCTGTACTTAGGCAGCGAGATCGCCGACGGCCTGACCAAAACCGACAACGTGTCCCACCTGACCCACATTGTGGGCGGCGTGTGCGGCATCGTGTTCGGCTTCCGGCTGGCCCGGGCGAAGAAAAGATAGTCCTCCCCTCCAATGAAACAGCCCCGCAGTCTGCCGGAACCGGCAGACTGCGGGGCTTGCGCTTTGCCTTATTGCAGGGCCTGCAGCGCCGCCCGGGCGGCGGCCTGCTCGGCCTCCTTCTTGCTCTTGCCGGTGCCGGTTCCGGCCTCCTGGCCGTTGAGCAGCACCGCGCAGGTGAACAGCTTGGCGTGATCCGGGCCGGAGGATCCGATCATCTCATAGTGCAGGGTCTGGTTGCTGCGGCGCTGGACCAGCTCCTGCAGCTCCGTTTTATAGTCCCGGCGGCGCTCTTCCACGGCCTCCTCCTGCTCCTTGTCCAGAAGGACCCGGTGGATCAGCGCCCGGGCGGCCTCCATGCCGCCGTCCAGGTACACCGCCGCGAACACGGACTCCGTGGCGTCGGCCAGGATGGAGGGGCGGCACCGGCCTCCCCCGGCCTCCTCGCCCTTGCCCAGCCGCAGCTCATTGCCCAGGCCCAGGCTCTGGGCCACCTCGTACAGGCTCTCCTCGCACACCAGGGCCGCCCGCATCCGGGTCAGGTCCCCCTCCGGCAAATCCGGGTGCTTGTGATACAGATAGTCCGCCGTGACCAGGCCCAGCACGGCGTCCCCCAGAAACTCCAGCCGCTCGTTGCTGCTGACGCCGCAGCAGCGGTGCTCGTTGGCGTAGGAGCTGTGGTACAGGGCCGCTTGAAGCTGCTCCTTGCAGCGGAAGGTATAGCCCAGTTTTTTTTCCAGTACTTGCAGGGTATGCATGATGTTTTTCTCCCTTCCGCAGCGGAAAAAGGAAACCCCGTTGCAACCAACGGGGCCTTCTTTTTCAGCTGCTTGATTGATTCAGTTCAGCTTATTATACAGATAGCGCACGCAGTCGCCCACGGTCTTCAGACCGGTGAGGTCCTCTTCGTCGATCTCGCCCACGTCGAATTCCTCCTCCATGGCCATGACCAGCTCCACCAGGTCCACGGAGTCGGCGCCCAGATCGTCCACAAAAGAACTATCCATGCCGATCTCGTCGGTATCAATGGCAAACTGCTCAGCGATCAGATCCTGCATGGTCTTGAAGATCTCGTCCATCGTCATGAGATGATCCCTCCTTTCGGGCTTTGTCTTGGAAAATAATACGGCAATTGGTCAGGTCTGTCAATACCCTTTTTGTGAATTATTCCGGCTGCACCTGCATCAGATGCACATTTTCATGAATCTGTCCAATGATGCCGCTTTCGGCCACCTGTCTGGCCTGGCCGATGGCGTTGTCGATGGCCTCGGCGTTGGAGGAGCCGTGGGCCTTGATGACGGGCCTGGAGATGCCGATGAAGGCGGTGCCCCCCACCTTGTTGGGGTCCAGCTGGGCCTTGAAGGCCCGCAGCCCCGGCATCACCATGGCGGCGGCCAGCTTGGTCAGCAGGTTCTTCCGGAAAATGTCCCCCAGGGCGTGACCGGCAAAGGAGCCCACGCCCTCCATGGTCTTGAGCAGGATGTTGCCGGAGAAGCCGTCGGTGACGATGACGTCGCAGCCGCCCTTGATAGCCTCCTTGGCCTCGATGTTGCCGATGAAGTTCAGGTGGCCCTCCTCCCCGGCCTTGCGCAGCAGGGCCAGGGTCTCGCGTTGCAGGTCCGTGCCCTTGCTGTCCTCCGCGCCGATGTTCAGCAGGCCCACCCGGGGGCGCTCCAGTCCCAGCACCCGGCTGGCATAGAAGCTGCCCAGGTACGCAAACTGCATCAGGTACTCCGGGGTGCACTCGGCGTTGGCCCCGCAGTCGATGAGCACGGCCTTTCCCCCGGTGGTGGGGATCACCGGGGCCATAGCCGCCCGGCGGATGCCCCGGATGCGCTTGGTGATCAGGGTGGCCCCGGCCAGCAAAGCCCCGGTGGACCCGGCGGAAACCAGGGCGTCGGCCTTGCCGTCCCGCAGCAGGGTCAGACCCACGCCCATGGAGGTGTCCTTCTTGTGCCGGAACACCTTGGAGGGGTCGTCGCACATCTCCACCGTCTCCGTGGTGTGGACGATCTCCATCCCCCGGGGGATGGTGTCGTGGCCGCAGTCCCGCAGCGCCCGGAGAATGGCCTCGGTGTCGCCGGTGAGCAGCACCTCCACGCCCCAGTGCTCCATGCCCAGCAGGGCGCCCTTCACGATTTCCAGCGGGGCGTTGTCGCCGCCCATGGCGTCAATGATGATCTTCATAGTTCAGAACCTCCTGCTTCAGCTGCTCGATAATGGCCAGCGACCGTTGGGACAGCTCGGCGTTTTTGTTGCGCTTGCCCTTGACCCGGTGGTCCAGAGGCGGCATGATGCCGAAATTGATGTTCATGGGCTGGAACTGGGTCACGGACTCGTTGCTGACATACAGCCCCAGAGCGCCGATGGCCGTCTCCCGGGGGAAGTCCACGGGGGCCTGGCCCAGCAGCCGCCGGGCGGTCTCCACCCCCACCAGAAAACCCGAGGCGCAGGACTCCACATACCCCTCCACGCCGGTCATCTGCCCGGCAAAGGAGATGCGGGGCCGGGCCTTCAGCCGGTAATACCGGTCCAGCAGCCGGGGGGAATCCAGATAGGTGTTCCGGTGCATCACGCCGTAGCGCAGAAATTTCGCATCATGCAGGGCGGGAATCATGGAGAACACCCGCTTCTGCTCCGGGAAGCGCAGATGTGTCTGGAACCCCACCAGGTTATAGATGGTGCCGTCGGCGTTGTCCTTGCGCAGCTGCACCACGGCATAGGGCTCCCGCCCGGTGCGGGGGTCCTTCAGCCCCCGGGGCTTCAGAGGCCCATAGCGCAGGGTGTCCTCCCCCCGCCGGGCCATGACCTCCACGGGCATGCAGCCCTCGAATACGTTTTTATCCTCGAAGCCGTGGACCTCCGCCTCCTGGGCGTGGGTCAGCTCGCGCCAGAAGGCCAGATACTCCTCCTTCTCCATGGGGCAGTTGATATAGTCCGGCGTCCCCTTGTCGTACCGGGACGCGAAAAAGCCGCTGTCCATGTCCACGCTGTCGAAGCTCACCAGCGGGGCCGCCGCGTCGAAAAAGTGCAGGGCGGAATCCTCGCCCCCCAGCATGGAGAGAAGCCTGTCCGCCAGAGCGTCGGAGGTCAGCGGCCCGGAGGCCACCACCACCTCCCCCTCCGGCAGGTCTGTCACCTCGCCGGGGACCACGGTGATCAGGGGGTGGCTTCTGACCCGCTCCGTTACCAGCCGGGAAAAGCCGTGGCGGTCCACCGCCAGAGCGCCTCCGGCGGGAACGGCGGTCTCGTCCGCGCAGCGGACGATGAGGCTGCCCAGCTGCCGCAGCTCCTCCTTCAGAAGGCCCACGGCGTTTTCCAGCCCCGCCGCCCGAAGGGAATTGGAGCAGCACAGCTCCGCAAAATCGGCGGTCTGGTGGGCGGGGGTCATTTTTTCCGGCTTCATCTCCCGCAGGGTCACGGGAATGCCCCGCTGGGCCAGCTGCCAGGCGCACTCGCTGCCGGCCAGCCCCGCGCCGATGACTGTTACATGGTTCATGCTTCCTCCGCCTTTTTCCGGGTGGTTTTCGTAGTCTTGGTTGTCTTGGTAGTTTTCGCAGTCTTGGTAGTTTTGGTGGTTTTTGTGGTCTTGGCAGTCTTTTTGGCGGGCTTTTTCTCCTCCTGGACAGGCTCCGCCGGGGTCTCGGCAGCGCCCTCCGCAGGCTCCTCCGTCTTGGCCTTTTTCACATAGCCGCGCTTATCCTCCGGCAGGAAGTTGGCGCACTCGGGGTTGATGCAGAAGGGCTTGCGGAAGCCCTTGCCCGCCTTTTTGAACATGGTGTGTCCGCACACGGGACAGTCGTCCTTCACCGGCACATCCCAGGTCATGAAATCGCACCGGGCGCTTTCATCGGCGGCGTTGAGCCGCTCGCAGCAGTAATAGGTATACTGCTTGCCGGTCTTTTTGCTGACGCCGGTGCGCTTCATCAGCCGCCCGCCGCACTTGGGGCAGCGGCCCGGCATCTCCACCACCAGGGGCTTGGTGAAGGTGCACTCCGGGTATCCGGGGCAGGCCAGGAACCGGCCGAACCGGCCGGATTTGACCACCATGTTCCGGCCGCACACGTCGCACTTCTCCTCGGTGACCTCGTCGGGGACCTTCAGGTATACGCCCTCCATGTCCTTCTCCACCTGGCGGAGGTTGCCTTCAAAGCCGCCGTAAAACTGCCGCAGCAGCTGCTTCCAGGGGATCTTGCCGCTTTCCACCTCGTCCAGCTCGTCCTCCATCCGGGCGGTGAACTTCACGTCCACAATGTCCGGGAACCGCTGGCACATCAGGTCCGTCACCACCTGGCCCAGAGGCGTGATCCGCAGGGCCTTGCCCTCCTTCACCACATATTCCCGGTCCAGAATGGTGGAAACGGTGGGAGCGTAGGTAGAGGGGCGGCCGATGCCGTTTTCCTCCATGGTGCGGATCAGGGTGGCGTCGGTATACCGGGCGGGGGGCTGGGTGAAGTGCTGGCCGGGCTCGAAGCCCTCCAGGGTCACCACCTCGCCGGGCTGCAGCTCCGGCAGGGCAGGCTCCTTGTCCTCCTTGTCATCGTCCCGGCTCTCCTCATACACGGCGGTGTAGCCGGCAAATTTCAGGCTGCTGGCGCTGGCCCGGAAGGCGTGCTCCCCGGCGGCAATGTCCACGCTGACGCTGTCATACACGGCGTTGGACATCTGGCTGGCCAGAAAGCGGCTCCAGATCAGCCGGTACAGGCGATACTGCTCACCGGTCAGGTCGCCCTTCACCTGCTCCGGGGTCAGGGTGACGCTGCTGGGGCGGATGGCCTCGTGGGCGTCCTGGGCCCCGGCCTTGGCCTTGTACTGCTTGGGGGTCTCCGGGCGATAGGCCGCGCCGTAGCGGCTCTCAATGAAGCTGCGGGCCGCCGCCTGGGCCTCGTCGGAGATACGCAGGGAGTCGGTACGCATATAGGTGATCAGACCCACGGTGCCCTCGCCGGTGATGTCCACGCCCTCATACAGCTGCTGGGCGATGGCCATGGTCCGGCGGGGGGTCATGTTCAGCTTCCGGGAGGCCTCCTGCTGCATGGTGGAGGTGGTGAAGGGAGGCGACGGGGAGCGCCGCTTGTCCGTGCGCTTCACGTTGGACACGGCAAAGGGCGTATCCTGAAGCTGGGCGCGGATGTCGTCCACCTCCTGCTGGGAGGCGGGCTCATATTTCTTGCCGCCGCGGCCATAATAATGGGCCTTGAACCGGACCCCCTGGTCGTTTTTCAGCAGGGCGTCCAGGGTCCAATATTCCTGGGGCACAAAATCGGCGATCTCCTTCTCCCGGTCCGCCACCAGGCGCATGGCCACGGACTGGACCCGCCCGGCGGACAGGCCCCGGCGGATCTTTTTCCACAGCAGCGGGGACAGCTCATAGCCCACGATGCGGTCCAGGATACGCCGGGCCTGCTGAGCGTCCACCAGGTCCTGGTCAATGTCTCGGGGCTGGCGGATGCTCTCGGTGACCACCTTGCGGGTGATCTCGTTGAAAGTGACCCGGAAGGTTTTATCCTCCGGCAGGTCCAGCAGCTGCTTCAGATGCCAGCTGATGGCCTCTCCCTCCCGGTCCGGGTCGGTGGCCAGATACACGGCGTCGCTTTCCTTGGCCGCCTGCTTCAGATCCCGGATGATGTCCTCCTTGCCCTTGATGGGCCGGTAATTGGGTTCAAAATCGTTTTCCACGTCCACGCCCAGCTTGCTTTTGGGCAGGTCCCGCAGATGTCCCATACAGGCCTTCACCTGATACGCCGGGCCCAGGTACTTGCCGATGGTCTTGGCCTTGGCCGGGGACTCCACGATCACCAGGTATTTTTCAGCCTTTTTTGCCATATTTATGATCCTTCCTTTTCCGAATGTAGCCTGACTGTGCGCACATAGCTGCGGGGGCCGGACCGTTGGGCATAGCCGTCGATCTCCAGCACCGTCAGCGCCGACAGCACCCGCCGCACCGGCAGGCCCGTCTGCTCCGCCGCCTCATCCGTCAGAAGCGGCGTCTCTGTATCCAGCACCCGGATCAGCGCCAGCTGATCGTCGGTAAGCCCCTCCCGGTTGCGGTCCAGGTCCAGCACCGGCAGCTCCGGCGCGGCAGGGGCTTCCGGCTCCGGGGTCTGTGCCGGCGGAGGGCTTTCCTCCTGCCTGGGGGTCTCCCCCGGCTCGGGAACGGTCATCTGGGCCGGATGCAGCCGGTGAGGGAACCGGCTGTGGTACACCGACAGAATGTCCCAGCCCGACGCGGCCAGTCCCGCGCCGTCCCGGATCAGCCGGTTGCAGCCCACGCTGGCCGCCGCGTCGATGGGACCGGGCACGGCGAACACGTCCCGCCCCTGGTCCAGGGCGGCGTGGGCGGTGATCAGCGCCCCGGAGCGCACCGGGGCCTCCACCACCAAAGATGCCAGGCTCAGCCCGCTGATGATGCGGTTGCGCACGGGAAAATGCCCCGGCAGGGGCTCCGTTCCCGGCGGATACTCCGACAGCAGCACCCCGGTGGCGGCGATATCTTCATATAATCTGCGGTTTTCCGCGGGATATACCACGTCCACGCCGCCACCCAGAACGGCGGCGGTGAAGCCTCCCGCCTGCAATGCGCCCCGCATGGCGGCGCCGTCGATGCCCTTGGCCATGCCGGACACCACCACCGCACCCTGCCGGGCCAGCTCATAGCCCATCCGGTGGGCGCACCGCAGGCCATAGGGGGTGCAGGACCGGGTGCCCACCACGGCAATGGCCGCCTCCTCGTCAAACAGCGGCAGCGACCCCTTGCCGTACAGCAGCACCGGCGGGTCGAAAATGTCCCGCAGCCGGGCGGGATAGGCGGCATCCTGCATGGTCAGCAGGAAAATATCGCCCCGGGCGCAGTCCGCCAGGATGCGGTCCGCCCGGGTGAGGCTCTTGTCCGAAAGCAGCTGGGCCTGTCCCGGCGTCAGCCCCTCGGTCAGGGCCAGCTCCTCGGCGTCGGCATAGTATACGTCCTCCGGGGAGCCATAACGCTCCAGCAGCAGAAGCCTGCTGCGGTTGCTGAGCCCCGGCAGGGCCGTCAGCCATACCCAGTATTTCAGCGCCGCCACGGCAGTCCCCTCCTTCCGTTCACCGCCAGCTTTCCCACAGCAGCACCGCCGCCGCAATGGCCGCGTTCAGCGACTCGCAGCGGGGTGACATGGGAATCAGCACGGTTTTGTCACACAGGTCCAGCACCTCCCGGCTCAGGCCCCTTCCCTCGGAGCCGATGGCCAGGGCGCAGCGGGAATAGTCCGCCTGCCGGGCGTCCATGGCGTCCGGCCGCAGGGCCGCGCCGTACAGGAGGATGCCGCTGCGGCGCAGCAGGTCCCCCAGCTCCTCCGGCGTCACGCTCCACACCGGGCGGCGGAACACCGCCCCCATGGAGGCCCGGACGGTTTTCGGCCCGAAGGGGTCCGCGCACCCGCCGGTCAGCAGCAGCCCGTCGGCGTCAAAGGCGTCCAGAGTACGCAGCACCGTTCCCACGTTGCCGGGGTCCTGAACCCCGTCCAGCACCACATAGCGCCGGCCCGGAAGCGTTTCCGGCGCCGGCAGAACCGGCGCGCGGCAGGTGAACAGCACCCCCTGGGGGGTCTTGGCGGGGCTGATGGAGGCCATGACCTCCGGCGGCACCAGCACCTGCCGGACCTTTTCCGGCAGCGGCTCCGGCCACGGCTCCACCGACACCACGGTCTGCACCTCCGCCCCCCACTGGGCGGCCTCCCGCAGCAGCTTGGGGCTGTCGCACAGGCACTGCCCCGTCTGGCGGCGATAGGCGGCGGACCCGGCCAGCTTGCGGATATGGGTCATCAGCGGATTCTGGCGGCTGGTAATGGTCTCCATGCTTCCGGCTCCTTTCCGGCTCTTTTCCGGGCTTCTATATTTAATAGGTAAAGCCCGGTGTGTATGATTAGGTGCATTGTAGCATAACTTGATCCAAAATGCAACCACCGGAAAAAATCAGCCAGCCCCCGGCCATGATCGGCGATGATCCGGCGCAGCTGTTCAGCAATTTCAGCCTGACCCACCCGCCGGGGCTCCAGCTTCTATTACGAGCTGGACGCGGACAACATCCGGCGCTTTCTTCGCGAGTGGGAGCATTATTTGCTGTGAGTTAATGCTCTTATCCTCCTATATTGGAAAAGACCCGCTGCCGGCTGAACCGGCAGCGGGTCTTTGAATCCGGCCAAAAGAGCAAAGGCATTATGACGAAAAATCCCTCCGCCGTTACGGCGGAGGGATTTTTGATTCAACTTGCGAGGCCCTTGCAGGAGCAATATTTTACTCGGTGACGAAGGGCAGCAGAGCGATCTGACGGGCCCGCTTGATGGCCTCGGTCAGCTGACGCTGATGCATGGCGCAGGTGCCGGTGGTTCTGCGGGGCAGAATCTTGGACCGCTCGGAAATGAAGCGGCGCAGCTTGGCGGCATCCTTGTAGTCGATGTGCTCGCACTTGTCCACGCAGAACTGGCAGACCTTCTTGCGCTTGCGGCCGGCGCCCCGGGGGGCTCTATTTTCGCGTTCCATAGCCATGGAAGAATTCCTCCTTTATAGAATTAGGTGTAACCTGGGGGGTAATCAGAACGGCAAATCGCCGTCCTCCTCGTCGATCTCGGCAAATTCGGAGCTGCCGCCCACAGGGGCGGTATAGCCGCCGGTGGGTGCGCCATAGGCCGGAGGAGCGGAGAAGCTGCCGCCGGCGGGAGCGCCGTCCCGCTTGGAGTCGCCGAAATAGACGTTGTCGGCAACCACTTCCGCACTTCTGCGGTTGTTGCCTTCGCGGTCTTTCCAGTCACGGATCTGGAGCCGGCCCTCCACCACGGCCATGCGGCCCTTGGTGAAGTACTTGGCCACGAACTCGGCTGTGCTGCGCCAGGCCACCACGTCGATGAAATCGGTCTCCTTCTCGCCGCTCTGGGACTTGAAGTCCCTGTCCACGGCCAGGGAGAAGCTGGTGACGGCGGTGCCGTTCTGGGTACGGCGCAGCTCAGGGTCCCGGGTCAGACGACCCATGATGAAAATCTTGTTGAGCATAAAACTGCCTCCCTTACTCGCCCTTGCAGACGATCATGGAACGCATGATGCCCTCGGTAATGCCCAGGATACGATCCAGTTCCTTGGGGAATTCCGGGCCGCTGGTGAAGCTCATCAGCACATAGTAGCCTTCGGTCTTGTAGTCGATGGCGTAAGCAAGACGGCGCTTGCCCCACTCGTCCACGACCACGTCGGAGCCGTTCTGCTCGGCCAGGGTCTGGAACTTTGCCACGGTGGCGGCAATAGCCTCCTCACCCTGTGCCGGGTCAATGATGTAAACGACCTCGTAGTTGGCGGAAATCTTAGCCATACTTTTGCACCTCCTTTTGGACTTATGGCCCTCACTTCCTGTGAGAGCAAGGATATGTCCGCATAAGCAGACTCATATATTATACCGGTTTTTCCGGGAAAGTCAAGGGCTTTCCGCCGGATTTCCGACTTTTTTACTGTAGGACTACAATACATCTTGGACAATTGAATAAAAAGGGTATGAGGAATAGGG
>OGGZ01001407.1_pt1 | contig 20570 bp, 24 predicted proteins | sample 1571371 | NCBI WGS metagenome assembly OGGZ01 (sample SAMEA2582025, study PRJEB24529) | metagenome | biome: Human gut stool | place: China | collected 2011
CATCCCCGTTGTGGCCATCGCCGATACCAACTGCGATCCCGACGAGATCGACTATCCCATCCCCGGCAACGATGACGCCATCCGCGCCATCCGCCTGATCTCCTCCATTATGGCCAACGCCATGATCGAAGGCCGTCAGGGCGAGCAGACCGAGGAAGCCGCCCAGGAAACCGCTGAGTAAGCGTATATTTTCAGGCTGTATCACCGCGTAACCACGGGGCAGGGTGTATGCCCTGCCCCTTTTACTGTATTATTATGAAATTGGAGGAACTAAGAATGTCTTTTACTGCTGCTGATGTGAAGACCCTGCGCGAGATGACCAGCGTGGGCATGATGGACTGCAAGAAGGCCCTGACCGAGTGCGACGGCGACATGGACAAGGCCGTTGAGTATCTGCGCGAGAAGGGCCTGGCCAAGGCCGCCAAGAAGGCCGGCCGCATTGCCGCCGAGGGTATGTCCTATGCCCTGGTGGAGAACGGCGTGGGCGCCCTGGTGGAAGTCAACTGCGAGACCGACTTCTGCGCCAAGAGCGACCTGTTTGTCGCCTTCGTCAAGGATATCGCCAAGGCCGTTCTGGATAACGACCCCGCCGATGTGGATGCCCTGATGAACTGCAAGTATCCCGGCACCGAGCTGACCGTGTCCGAGACCATGCCCGAGAAGGTCATGTCCATCGGCGAGAACCTGCAGATCCGCCGCTTCGTCCGCTTTGCCGAGAACACCAGCGTGGGCTATGTCCATGCCGGCGGCAAGATCGGCGTTCTGGTGAACCTGGCCGTGGAGGGCGTGGACGCCTCCGAGATCGGCAAGAACGTCGCCATGCAGATCGCCGCTCTGAATCCCCGCTTCTGGGATAAGTCCCAGGTCACCGAGGACGTCCTGGCCGAGGAGAAGAAGATCGCCCTGGCCCTGATGGACAGCGATCCCAAGATGGCCTCCAAGCCCGCCCAGGTCAAGGAGAAGATCGTCATGGGCAAGATGAACAAGTTCTACGAGGAGAACTGCCTGCTGCAGATGGAGTTCGTCCGCAGCGACCTGTTCCAGGGTACCGTGGAGCACTACATTGCCGACGCCGCCAAGAAGCTGGGCGGTTCCGTGAAGTTCGTCAACGCTGTTCGCTTCCAGACCGGCGAGGGCATCGAGAAGAAGCAGGAGGACTTCGCCGCCGAGGTCGCCGCTCAGATGAACATGGGCAAGTAAGCTCCCTCCCCTACCGTATAGAAAATCCCGCGCCGATCCCGGCGCGGGATTTTTTCAGCTCTTTATCACTTTTTCAGCCGCTTGTCGCACTTCACGGCCAGCTTGGTGCCCACCGTCTGAAACAGCTGCACCAGCAGAATCAGCAGAATCACCGCCGCGAACATCACCAGGTATTTATACCGGTAATAGCCGTAGTCGATGGCTACCTTGCCCAGGCCGCCGCCGCCGATGATGCCGCTCATGGCGGAGTAGCCCAGAATGGTAGTCAGGGAGATGGTGACGTTCTGGATCAGGGACGGCACGCTTTCGGGAATCATCACCTTGCAGATGATCTGCATGGGCGTTGCGCCCATGCTCTGGGCCGCCTCGATGATGTTGGGGTCCACCTCCCGCAGGCTGCCTTCCACCAGTCTTGCCACAAAGGGGAAGGCCGCCACCACCAGGGGAACGATGGTGGCCGTGGTGCCCACGGCGGTGCCGATGATCAGCCGGGACAGGGGGAACACCATGATCATCAGGATCAGGAACGGGATGGACCGCAGCAGATTGATGATGATGTTCAATGCCGACAGCACCGGCTTCGGCAGGGGCAGGACGCCGTCCTTCTCCCCCGCCACCAGCAGCACCCCCAGGGGCAGGCCCAGCACAATGGCCAGGGCGGTGGACAGCACCGTCACATAGAAGGTCTCCCACAGTGCCATGGGAAACTGGGTCAGAAAGGCGGTTTTCAGCTCCGCCAGGGACTCCGCCGTAAACAGATCACTGTACATCCACGCTTACCTCCTCTGCCTGCAAATTGGGGATAGTCCGGAAAAACTGCCAGGCCCGGTCAAACTGGCTGTTGGGGATGCCCAGCAGCATACTGCCGTAAACCTCCTCCGACAGCTTCTGGGTGCTGGCGGAGATGACGTTGGCATAGATGCTCTCCTCCGCCGCCAGCCGGGCCACCATGGGGATGGCCGTGGTCTGGGCGCTGCGGAAGATCAGCCGGATGCGCCGCTCCTGGCTGGGGTCGGACACCGCCGCGTCCGCCCCGCCGGGGAACACCAGGTGCCGGGCCGCCTGGGACTTGGGGGCGGAGAACACCGCCGATACCAGGCCGTTCTCCACCACCTCGCCGTCGTCCAGGATGGCCACGTGGGTGCAGATCTCCTTCACCACGCTCATCTGGTGGGTGATGACCACCACGGTGATGCCCAGCTTGCGGTTGATGTCCTGGATCAGCTCCAGGATCTGCCGGGTGGTTTTGGGGTCCAGGGCACTGGTGGCCTCGTCGCACAGCAGCACCTTGGGATTGGTGGCCAGGGCCCGGGCGATGGCCACCCGCTGCTGCTGGCCGCCGGAGAGCTGGGCAGGGTACGCCTGGGCCTTATCCGGCAGCCCCACCAGCTCCAGCAGCTGCCGGGCCTTGGCCTGGGCCTCCTTCCGGCCCACCCCGGCCAGCTCCATGGGGAAGCAGATGTTCTGCAAACAGGTGCGCTGCATCAGCAGGTTGAACCGCTGGAAGATCATGGTGATCTCCCGCCGGGCCGCCCGCAGCTGGGCCGGGGTCATGGCGTCCAGCTGCTGGCCGTTGACGATGACCCGGCCCTCCGTGGGCCGCTCCAGCATATTGATGCAGCGGACCAGAGTGCTCTTGCCTGCGCCGCTCATGCCGATGATGCCATAGATATCCCCGTCGGCGATGGTCAGGGACACGTTCCGCAGGGCGTCCACCCGCCCGCCGGCGTTTTCAAAGGTCTTGCTGACATGCTGTAATTCAATCAAGGCTGCTGCCTCCCCTTCTGTTGTTGATAAACGGTTACTTGGAAGCCTTCAGAGCATCCAGGCTGGTCTGCAGGCCGCCATACAGGCCCATGGGCTCCACATGGATGGCGCTGACGGACACGATGTGGGTGTTGTTCTCGGCGTTGAAGTCCTCCAGATAGGGCAGGTGCTGGAAATAGTTGGCGTCCAGGGTGCCGTCATCCACCACGGTGTTGGGCACCACATAGTCGTTGTAAACCTGGATGTCCAGGGTGATTTCCTTGGCGGCCAGGATCTCCTTGGCCACCTCCAGGATCTCGGCGTGAGGCGTGGGGGAGGCGGCCACGGTGATGGTCTGGCCCTTCAGGGCGTCGTAATCCACGGAATCGTCATAGCCATTGCCGGGGTTGGTGACGGTGCTGACCACGGAGCCGTTGTACTTACTCTCGATGAAGCTGGCCACCTGCCGGCTCTCCAGGGCGGCCTTCAGGGCCAGGATCTTGGGGGCGGTCTCGTTGCCCTCCTTCACCGCCAGAATATTGGCATAGGCGGAGGAGGAGCCTTCGATGGCCAGGGAATCATTCACGGGATTCAGGCCGGCGTTGATGGCGTAGTTGGAGTTGATGACGGCATAGTCGGCGTCCTTCAGCATATCGGGCAGACGGGCGGCCTCGGCCTCTACGATCTCCACGTTGTAGGGATTCTCCACGATGTCGTTCTTGGTGGCGGTGATGCCGGCGCCGTCCCGCAGCTTGATGATGCCGTTCTCCTGCAGCAGCAGCAGGGCCCGGGCCTCGTTGGTGGTGTCGTTGGGAACGGCGATCTTCAGGGAGGTGCTCTTGGAGCCGCAGCCCGTCAAGGCCAGGGCCAGGGACAGGACCAGCGCCAGAACCAGCGCGGTGAGCCGAACGGAATTCTTTTTCATGATGGTTATCTCCTTTTTATGTCAAAGTCGGTTGATTGATTCTCTTGTATGGAACGTCCGGCGGCCCGGGGCCACATTCGGTCGTCCAGCAGGTTCAGCAGGCCCGGCATCAGGCGCATGGTTTTTCAGCTCCTTTCTTATTCTGCCATGCTTTCGCACAGCAAAAAAACAGCGGAAGGTCATTGACCTTCCGCTGCCGTAAACGCTTCATTCAGGCAGGTGATGAAAGAGAATGACCATTTTTTCCATAGCAAAGCATGCACATGCCGCACATGTGCATCATGGTCATCATCATGCTGTTGTTGCAGAGCAGCTTCGTCATGGCGCATTCCCTTTCTCGCCGCAGATGCGGCGGTTTTCGTTGACGGGTGCATATTAGCACCATCCGTGCCGTTTGTCAAGGCGTATTTTTCATATTTTTTCATCTTGATGCAAATATTTTCTCGCAGCCCGCCGGGAATAATCTTGCAAAAAAGACCGGTTTTTTCGATTTTCACCCGTCTGACATGGGTTTTCTCTTGTCACAGGTTCACAATTTTTTTACAGATTCTTTCTTGCCGGAATGCGGGATTTATGGTATGATAAATACTAATGGTAGAGATTGCGTATCTGCCCGTCAGCCCGGACAGGTACGCTATCGTTTTGATGAACGGAATGGATGAAGGAGGAATCGTTTGTTGTCTCGCAAGAAACCTGATCTGTTGACCCAGCAGGCCCGCCTGCGCCGGAAGCACCGGGAAAAGGGCCAGGTCCTGGCCATTTTCCGCAAGCCCATGTGGGAATCCCTGACCTCGGTGCTGCCCATCACGGCCATCGTTCTGCTGCTGTGCTTCACCGTGACCCCGGTGTCCAACAACGCCATGATGGCCTTCCTGGTGGGAAGCCTTCTGCTGATCGTGGGCATGGGGCTGTTTTCCCTGGGCTCCGAGATGTCCATGATCCCCCTGGGCGAAGCCGTGGGTAAGGAAATCACCCGCTCCAAGAAGGTGTGGGTCATCGTGGCCATCAGCTTCCTGATCGGCGTGATCATCACCGTGGCGGAACCGGACCTGCAGGTTCTGGCCAGCCAGGTCCCCGCCATTGAAAACAATGTCATCATCTGGTCCGTGGCCCTGGGCGTGGGCGTGTTCCTGGTCATCGCCCTGCTGCGTATCCTGCTGGGCATTCCCCTGTCCTATCTGCTCATCGGGTTTTATGCAGTGGTGTTCACCCTGGCCATGTTCGTGTCCCCGGACTTCTGGTCCATCGCCTTCGACTCCGGCGGCGTCACCACCGGCCCCATGACCGTGCCCTTTATCATGGCCCTGGGCGTGGGCGTCAGTGCCGTCCGCAACGACAAGCACGCCGGAGGCGACAGCTTCGGCCTGGTGGCCCTGTGCTCCATCGGCCCCATCCTGACGGTGCTGCTGCTGGGCCTTTTATACAAGCCCGACGGCAGCAGCTACACCCCGGTGACCGTGCCCGACGCCCAGGACACCGTGGAGATGTTCCACTCCTATACCCACGCTCTGCCGGAGTATTTTAAGGAAATTCTGGTGTCCCTGGCCCCCATTGCCGGGTTCTTCCTGATCTTCCAGCTGCTGACCCGCCGCCTGAACCGCCGCCAGGTCATGAGCATGATCGTGGGCTTCCTGTATACTTATCTGGGCCTGGTGCTGTTCCTGACCGGCGTCAACGTGGGCTTCATGCCCGTGGGCAACTTCCTGGGCCAGAGCATCGCCTCCCTGGAGTGCAGCTGGGTGCTGATCCCCATCGCCATGGTCATCGGCTACTTCATCGTGGCGGCGGAGCCCGCCGTCCACATCCTCAACCGTCAGGTGGAGGAGATCACTGCCGGCTCCATCCCCGCCAGCGCCATGAATCTGGCCCTGTCCATCGGCGTATCCGTGTCCCTGGCCCTGGCTATGATCCGGGTGCTGACGGGCATCTCCATCATGTGGTTCCTGCTGCCGGGCTATGCCCTGAGCCTGGCTCTGTCCTTCGTGGTGCCGAAGATCTTCACCTCCATCGCCTTCGACTCCGGCGGCGTGGCCTCCGGTCCCATGACCGCCACCTTCCTGCTGCCCTTCGCCATGGGCGCCTGCGACGCCCTGGGCGGCAACGTGGTCACCGATGCCTTCGGCGTGGTGGCCATGGTGGCCATGACCCCCCTGGTGACCATCCAGCTGCTGGGCGTCAGCTATAAGCGCCGCATCAAGCGCACCGCCCCCGTGGCCGTGGCCGAAGTGGAAGAGATCATCGAGCTGGCATAGGAGGAAACCCAATGAAACGACTGTATCTTATGATCACCATCACCAACCGGGTGGTTGGCTCCGGCCGGTTTGTGGATTTTTACCGGGCCTTCGGCGCGCCGGTGGTGTTCACGGCCCTGGGCCGGGGCACCGCCAGCGACGATGTGCTGAGCTATCTGGGCCTGGAGGCCACGGAAAAGGCCGTGCTGTTCTCCGTGGTGACGCCCGCCTGCAAGGAGACCCTGGTGAAGGAGCTGGTGTCCACCATGCACCTGACCGCCCCCGGCAGCGGCATCGCCGTCTGCCTGCCCCTGAGCAGCATCGGCGGCAAGTCCGCCATGAACTACCTGACCTCCGGCGACCCCTCCAAGGCCCCGGAAATCGACATTGAGGAGGACGAACCCATGAAGGAAGCAGCCTATCAGCTGATCGTTGCCATCGCCAACCAGGGCTACACCGATAAGGTCATGGAGGCGGCCCGTTCCGCCGGAGCCCGTGGCGGCACCATTGTCCATACCCGCAGCACCGGAGCCGAGGACGCCGGGAAGTTTTTCGGCATGTCCATTGCCGAGGAGCGGGAGATGATCTTTATCGTGGCCCCCACCGGCGAGAAAAACGCCATTATGCAGGCCATCATGGCCCAGGCCGGCCCCAGCACCAAGGCCCAGGCCATCACCCTGAGCCTGGCCCTGGAGGACGTGGTGGGCCTGTTCACCACCAACCCGGACCAATAATCCCTTCGGGGCAGTTCGGCTTATCCAAAAGCCTCGCAGAGTTTGCCGCCCGCAGGCGGCAAAACAAATTGGATCCGTTTTTTGCGGCGGCGTGTACGTCGCAAAAAACACTTTGCGCGGAGAGAGTGTATCCCGCCGGGACGGCGGGATGCGCGGTTCGGAGCGAAACCTATATTCACAAAAAGGCGCAGCCTTTTTGTGAAGAAATGCCCGCCCCCGGTTTCCGGGGGCGGTTTTTCTTGTCAAACGGCCCCCGGTCTGCTACAATGGGGAAAAACACACAGGAGGTGAGACCATGGAGGAGCATGCGGTCTATCGGGTGCTGATGGTGGAGGATGACCGGGGCATCGCCCAGGCGGTGCAGACCCAGGGAGAGCTGTGGAATTTACAGGTGCGGCAGGTCCGGGATCTGCGGCACGTGATGGAGGAGTTCGCCGCCTTTGACCCCCATCTGGTACTGCTGGACATCGGCCTGCCCTGCTTCGACGGCTACCACTGGTGCACGGAGATCCGCCGGGTATCCCGGGTGCCGGTGATCTTTATCTCATCGGCGGCGGACAATATGAACATCATCATGGCCATGAACCTGGGTGCTGACGACTTCATCGCCAAGCCCTTTGACCAGAGCGTGCTGATGGCCAAAATTCAGGCCCTGCTGCGCCGGACCTACGACTTCGGGGCCTCGGCTCCGGTGCTGGAGCACCGGGGTGCCCTGCTGAACACCGGGGACAACACCCTAACCTATCAGGGCCAGCGGGTCTCCCTGACCAAAAACGAATACCGTATCCTGCTGTGCCTGATGCAGAGCAAGGGCCGGGTGGTGAGCCGGGAGAAGCTCATGGAGCGCCTGTGGGAAACCGACAGCTTCGTGGACGAGAACACCCTCACCGTGAACATCGGCCGTCTGCGGAAAAAGCTGGACGCCGCCGGTCTGCCGGGGTTCATCACCACCCGGGTGGGCCTGGGCTATATGGTGGGGTGAGGGCCATGCTGACCGGATATCTGCGGCAGCGGCGCAGGACGCTGCTGGCGTTTTTCCTGTTCGGCGGCATCTTCGCCGCCGCCTTCGCCCTGTACCAGCTGCCGCTGCGGGCGGTGGCCTATCCCTTTGTGCTGTGCGCCGCAGCCGGGGCGGTGCTGCTGACCCTGGACTATCGCCGGGTCCTGCGGCAGCACCGGCGGCTGGAGCTGCTGCGGCAGCTGCCGGAGGAGCTGGCCGACGCCCTGCCCCCGGCGGACACGGTGAAGGAGGCCGACTACCGCAGCCTTGTGACCCTGCTGGCGGAAAGCCGCCGGGCCATCCGCACCCAGGAGGAGCAGCGCTACAGCGACATGGTGGACTACTACACCATGTGGGCCCACCAGATCAAAACCCCCATCGCCTCCATGCGCCTGACCCTGCAGAACGAGGACTCTGACCTGGCCCGCTCCCTGTCCGGGGACCTGATGCGGGTGGAGCAATATGTGGAGATGGTGCTGGTGTTCCTGCGGCTGGACAGCAGCACCACCGACTATGTGATCCGCTCCCACAGCCTGGACGATATCGTGCGCCCGGCGGTGCGGAAGTTCGCCGGGGAGTTCATCCGCCGCCGTCTGCGGCTGGACTATCAGCCCCTGGACCGCGCCGTGGTCACCGACGCCAAGTGGCTGGGCTTCGTGGTGGAGCAGGTGCTGTCCAACGCCCTGAAATACACCGCCAGCGGCTCCGTGACCATCGCCATGGACGGCGATGACCTGTGCATCCGGGACACCGGCATGGGCATCGCGCCGGAGGACCTGCCCCGGATCTTCGACCGGGGGTTCACGGGCCTCAACGGCCGCCGGGACACCCGGGCCAGCGGCATCGGGCTGTACCTGTGCCGCCGGATCTGCCGCAGCCTGGGCCACACCATCCGGGCCTCCTCCGTGCCCAACCAGGGAACGGAAATCCGCATCGGTCTGGGCCAGAAGAAAACGTTGCCGGAGTGAAAATCGCCCCAAATTGCAAACAAAACACGACACCCCGTCAGGGGTGTCGTGTCAGCTTGTCAAAAAGTCTTTTTGACAAGCTGTGTGCGGTTTTTCAGAACTTAAAAAGTTCTGAAAAACCTGTGATTGCAAACGAAAGACACCCCTGATGGGTTTCTTTCGTAACTATCTTCCTTTTCGATGGCGAAAGATTTCCGTTTTTTCGGCAGTGTCAAAAACACGACACCCCGTCAGGGGTGTCGTGTTCTTCTATCTTAACACTTTTCCATATGTAAAATAACTGAAAATTTACATAAAATTAACACTTAAAAATTGTCGAATATTGCCCCTTGCAAGATTAAAACCAGAGGTATATAGTATGGAATGTAATTTTTCGGTAAACAACTTTACAAAACCCATGCGAACTCCGGAAAAAGTCAACTTTTTTCGGGTCTAGTTTTTTTGGGCAAAAATTGCAAAAGCGCCATAAGCTGATGTTAAGGAAGCGTTAACGGCGATTTTGCCGGAAGGGAGGCGGAACCATGACAAGAGAGGACGCAGTGGAGCGGCTGTGCGACGTATACGGCGGCAGCTTCGACATCACCCGCTGTGAGGAGGCGGAGCTTCCCCTGGCGGCGAAGATGGACTTTTATGTCCACAACTCCAAGTATGTGCTGTCAAAAAAAGCCAAGCTGTGGGAGGCCAACAGCTTCGAGTATGTATACCTGTTCACCGTTCCGCACCTGACCCGGGAGATCTACGAGCAGTGCGAGCGCCTGGCCTACGAGCAGGGCAGGGCCCGCATCCGGCCCGGCCCCAACCATATGTACACCTATATCTCCGCCATCTTCCTGTGCGACTCCTGCGACCCGGAGGCACGGAAGGCCCTGAAGCGGTGCCGCCGGTACGAGAGCTTCCGGCTGTCCTATTGGGGATGGATGGATTTTCATACCGCTCTGGTGGTGCTCCCGGAGGAATCCGTGGCCACCAACGCCAGCGGACACAGTGCAGCGCAGGTGCTCAAACGAGCCCTGTTTCATAAGCAAAAGAGAAAATTGTTTCGAAAGGAGAGAAGTTTATGAATGCTGCTTTGTTCCTGATCATTGGCGTTGCCGTGCTGATCGTAGGATATATTTTCTACGGCGGCTGGCTGGCCAAGAAGTGGGGCGTGGATAACTCCCGCGTCACCCCTGCCCACGAGCTGGAAGACGGCAAGGACTATTGTCCCGCCAAGGCTCCCGTTCTGATGGGCCATCACTTTTCCTCTATCGCCGGCGCAGGCCCCATCAACGGCCCCATCCAGGCCGCTGTGTTCGGCTGGGTCCCCGTTATGCTGTGGGTCCTGATCGGCGGCATCTTCTTCGGCGGCGTCCATGATTTCGGCGCCCTGTTTGCCTCCATTCGCCATAAGGGCGAGTCCATCGGCGAGGTCATCGGCGACGCCATCGGCGCCCGGGCCAAGAAGCTGTTCATCATCTTTGCGTACCTGACCCTGATCCTGGTGGTGGCTGCATTTGCCTCCATCGTGGCCAACACCTTCAAGGCCACCTATGTGGACGGCGTGCTGGATAAGGCCGCTTCCGCCGCCAACGCCTCCACCGCCATCATCTCCATCATGTTCATCCTGATGGCCATCGTCTTCGGCTTCTTTGTCTATCGCCGGAATGCTCCTCTGGGCATCTCCACCGTCATCGGCGTCATCGGCATTGCCGTGTGTATGTACATCGGCCTCCAGTGGCACCCCATCTATCTCAGCGGCAACACTTGGATGATCATCGTTGGCCTGTATATCGCCATCGCATCCGTCACCCCCGTGTGGATCCTGCTGCAGCCCCGTGACTATCTGAGCTCCTTCCTGCTGTATGCCATGATGATCCTGGCGGTCGTGGGCATCATCGGCTGCCACCCCACCGTGGATATGCCCGCCTTCACCGGCTTCAAGGACACGCTGGCTCCCTCCGGCACCTCCCTGGGCTATATGTTCCCTGCCCTGTTCGTGACCATCGCCTGCGGCGCCGTGTCCGGCTTCCACTCCCTGGTGGGCTCCGGCACCACCGCCAAGCAGCTGGATCAGGAAAAGGACGCCAAGCCCATCGCTTACGGCGGTATGCTGATCGAGTGCGCTCTGGCCCTGATTTCCGTCTGCGCCGTTGGTTACATCTGGGCGCAGTACGCCGACGGCACCACCGTGACTCCCACCGTGGTGTTCGCCACCGGCCTTGCCTCCATGTTCTCCAAGGTGTTCGGCGCCGGCTGCTACAACGTGGTGTATTCCATGCTGATCCTGGCCGTGTCCGCCTTCTGCCTGACCTCCGTGGATACCGCCACCCGTCTGGCCCGCTATATGTTCCAGGAGTTCTTCACCGCCCCCGGTGAGAGCCGCGAGAATATGGCCGGCTGGAAGAAGGTCGTGACCAACCCCTATGTGGCCACTGCCATCACCGTGGTGGCCGGCGTGGCCCTGGGCATGACCGGTTATGCCAAGATCTGGGCTCTGTTCGGCGCTGCCAACCAGCTGCTGGCTGCCCTGGGTCTGCTGGCTGTGTGCTGCTGGCTGGGCAAGATCGGCCGCAACAACAAGATGTTCTACTTCCCCATGTTCTTCATGCTGATCGTGACCCTGACCTCCCTGGTGTTCACCATCAAGGCTCAGTTCGTTGGCATCGCTGCCGGCGGCGAGGGTGTTGCCTGGTTCTACATCCGCGCGATCATCGCCATCCTGCTGGTGGTTCTGGCCATCGTGCTGGTGGTGGAGGGCATCCAGGCCCTGTCCCGCAACAAGAAGGCTGCCGCCGCCAAGTAACGGCTGCGTGATCCCTTCCGCTGCATAAAGCAATATGACAAATCCCGCCCCCGGCAATCGCCGGGGGCGGGATGCTTTTGCGTTCCGCCGATCTCCTTGCCGTGTCATTGCCAGGAGCGAAGCGACGCGGCAATCCGTTCCTCGCGCAGCGGCCCGCTGCGGGCAGCGGGCCCTACGGACGGCTTCCGGGAATCCTCCCATTTCCGGCAATCTCCCGGTACACCTGGCGCCCCACGCCCCCCTGAACGCCGAAACAGCCGTCTGACCGACGGCTGCTTCAACACGATTCACTTTCATATCCGCTTCCGATACACCAGGCTGTCCTCTTTTCCGAAGGCCCGGGCGGCATGCGCCACGGTGATGGCCGCCTCCCGGGAATAGGGGAAGAACAGCAGCACCGGGGTCTTGAAGGTCAGCACGATGACCTTGGGGGTCACCACGCACACGTCCCAGTCCGCCCAGTCGAAATGGGTGGGCTTGCCCTTTTCGTTCTCCTCCCGGATGCCGCCGGCGTCGAAGTTTACGGTGCCGTCGGGGCCGTTCTGCTGCCGGAACTGCTGCCAGCTGCGGCGATAGCTCCGCCGCAGCATACCCCGCAGCACCAGCTCCATTACGCCGCAGCCCGCGCACACCCCGGCCATGGCCCAGGACATGCCGCCCAGCTCCAGCAGGGCTGTCATGGCCCCCAGCACCGCCGCCAGGATCAGAAAGGCGATCCCCCGCCGCAGCAGTCCCCGGGCATACCAGGTGAAGCTGCGGCACCGGGCGTCATGCTTTTTCAGCCGGCGCCGCCGGGCCGCGATGCCCTGGGCCAGGTCAAACAGCCGCTCCGTGTCCGTCAGGTGATAGTGCAGCTGGAAGAAGGTCTCCCCTGTCATGTCCGCTCAGCCGCCAGGGCCTCCTCCAGGGCGTGGGCCATCTGGTCGGGGCAGGAGGTGGGCTTGGGGCCGCAGTGGATGCCCTTCATCCGCTCAATGGCGTCCTGGGCGTTCATGCCCACCACCAGGCGGCTGATGCCCTGCAAATTGCCGTTGCAGCCGCCCTCCACGCTGACGCTCTTGATCACGCCGTTCTCCAGCTCCACGGTCATCTTCCGGGAACAGACGCCCCGGGGGGTATAAGTATAGGTCATATCGCTCAAACTCCTTTTGTATAATCAGGAGTCCATTATACCCCACCGCGCCGGATTTGGCAAGACCTACGCCCGCTGCTGCTTCCGCTGCAATTGCAATCGGTCGGCGATCATGGCGATAAACTCGGAGTTGGTGGGCTTGCCCTTGGCGGAATTCACCGTATACCCGAAGTATTTTTGCAGCGTCTCGATGTCCCCCCGGTCCCAGGCCACCTCGATGGCGTGGCGGATGGCCCGCTCCACCCGGGACGGCGTGGTGCAGAAGCGCTTGGCTACCTCGGGATACAGTACCTTTGTCACGGCGTTGATCACATCCATGTCATTCACCGCGATCATGATGGCCTCCCGTAGGTACTGGTATCCCTTGATGTGTGCCGGGACGCCGATCTCGTGAATGATGGCGGTCACCATCCCCTCCAGAGCCGGGGCAAAGGGAGCCTCCTCCTGCTCCGGTGCGGCGGCCTGCCGCATCAGCTCCAACAGGGACTCCTCGTTCACCGGCTTGGGCAGGAAGAAATACACGCCCATCTCCATGGCCTGGGCCACGGTCCGGCGGCTGCAGAAGGAGGACACCACGATGGTCCGGGGCGCGCCCTGGCCCAGCTGGTTCAGCTGCCGCAGCAGCCCGAACCCGTCCAGACCCGGCAGCACCACGTCCGTCACCAGCAGCTGCGGCCGCAGCCGCCGCACCAGGTCCAGGGCCTGGTCCCCATTTTCCGTGCTGCCTGCCACATGGAACTCGCCGGTGCCCTCCATCCGTTGTCGCAGCATGGTCCGAAACTCCTCATTGGCGTCTGCCAATACCACTGTTACCTTGTTTTCCATTTTGTTCCAACCCTTTTCCACACAATTTACACAGCCAAGGCTGTCGGTTTCACGGCAAAACAACATTTGTCGCTTGACCTGCATATAATTTACCAGGATTGGACAGGTTTTTCAAGGGGTAATTGTCGAATACTCATAATTTCTTTTCGACAAAACCATGTTAATTTGTTGTAAGTGACATATATTGTGGTTCTTAACAGGTCTTTAGCCAGCATCTTGTTATCCGCCGCGAACGAAATTTGCCCGATAGGACTCGTTGATTTCCCGCAGCTCCCGCTTTCCCTCGATATACGGGCGGTACATCTCCTCCACTCGTCCTCCGCCGAGATTGCCGCACCCGCTGCACCCGTCGCAGCCGCCGTCGCACAGAGCCCGCCGGACGATCTCCTCCCGCTGGGCCCGGGTGGTGTCCTTGATGAGCACCGATTTCATATGCCGCACCTCCCCTCCTGGTCAGTATACCCCCGCCCCGGCGCTATATGCCCAAATTTTTTGTTCCGGACGCCAAATTTCGCCTTGACATTTTGGCTAAAATCCTGTATGATACTCCATGTTGTAAAGCATCATAACTTTACATAGGAGGGACCATCGTGAAGAACCAGACCTATCGCATGACGATGCTGTTCGATTTTTACGGCGAGGTCCTGACCCCGCGGCAGAAGGAATTCTTCGACCTGTACTATAACGAGGATCTGTCCCTGGCCGAGATCGCGGAGAATTACGGCATCTCCCGCCAGGGCGTCCGGGACGTGATCGTCCGGGCCGAGGCCATCATGACCGACCTGGAGGACAAAACCGGCCTCATGAAGCGCTTTATGCTGATGCAGCAGCAGGTGCAGGCCATCCTCGACGCCGCCGAGAAGATCCAGACCGTCAACTACCGGCAGTATGACAACCCGGAGCTGGCCCGTCTGGCCGATGAGATCACGCGCAGCGCCCAGGCGCTGAAGGAGTAACATCTATGGCATTTGAAGGACTTTCCGAAAAATTAAGCGCCACATTCAAACGCCTGCGGGGCAAGGGCCGCCTGACGGAGGCCGACGTCCGGGAGGGCATGCGGGAGGTCCGCCTGGCCCTGCTGGAGGCCGACGTCAGCTATAAGGTGGTCAAGGACTTTGTGGCCCAGGTCACCGAGCGCTGCGTCGGCGCAGACGTGCTGGACAGCCTCACCCCCGCCCAGCAGATCGTGAAGATCGTCAACGAGGAGCTGGTGCAGCTGATGGGCGGCACCAACGCCAAGCTGACCTTCGCCTCCAAGGGCCCCACCGTTGTGATGATGGTGGGCCTTCAGGGCGCCGGTAAAACCACCAACGGCGCCAAGCTGGCGGGCCTGATGCGCCGCCAGTTCGGCAAGCGCCCCCTGCTGGTGGCCTGCGATGTATACCGTCCCGCCGCCATCACCCAGCTGCAGGTGGTGGGCAAGCAGCTGGACATCCCCGTTTTCGATATGGGACAGGCCAATCCCGTGCACATTGCCCAGGAGGCCATCAAATACGCCCGGGACCACGGCCACGATATGGTGTTTCTGGACACCGCCGGCCGCCTCCATGTGGACGAGGCCCTGATGAACGAGCTGAAGAACATCAAGGCTACGGTCCATCCCAACGAAATTCTCCTGGTGCTGGACGCCATGACCGGCCAGGATGCCGTCAACGCCGCCACCGCCTTTGACCAGGCCCTGGGCATCGACGGCGTCATGCTCACCAAGCTGGACGGCGACGCCCGAGGCGGCGCGGCCCTGTCCATCCGGGCCGCCACCGGCAAGCCCATCAAGTTCGTGGGCACCGGCGAAAAGCTGGACATGATCGAGCTGTTCCACCCGGACCGCATGGCCTCCCGCATTCTGGGCATGGGCGACATGCTCACCTTCATCGAAAAGGCCGAGCAGCAGTACGACGAGGAGCAGGCCCGGAAGCTGGAGGAAAAGCTCAAGAAAAACCGCCTGACCCTGACGGACTACATGGAGCAGATGGACCAGCTGCAAAAGATGGGCAATCTGGGCCAGCTGGCCGGGATGCTGCCCGGCGACATGGGCAATCAGCTGGACGCCGCCAATCTGGACGAAAAGCAGCTGGGCCGCACCCGGGCCATCATCCAGTCCATGACCCCTCTGGAGCGGGAAAATCCCTCCATCCTCAACGCCAGCCGCAAAAAGCGCATTGCCGCCGGCTGCGGCCTGCAGGTGTCGGATGTGAACCGGCTGCTGAAGTCCTTCGAGATGCTCCAGCAGCTCACCAAGTCCATTTCCAAGGGCCGCTTCGGCGGCTTCGGGGGCCCCGGCGGCATGCCTACCCTGGGCAAGGCCAAAAAGGGCAAGCTCCAGGGCTTCGGTCGGAAAAAACGTTTGAAATAAGTGCACAGGCATTTATATAATCTGAAATTACATTACAATTTGGAGGAAAAACATCATGGTTAAGATTCGTCTGAGAAGAATGGGCGCCAAGAAGGCTCCTTACTATCGCGTGGTCGTGGCGGATTCCCGCTATCCCCGCGACGGCCGCTTCATCGAGGAGATCGGCACTTATAACCCCTGCGTCTCCCCTGCCGAGATCAAGATCGACGCTGACCGCGCCCGTGAGTGGATCAAGACCGGCGCTCAGCCCACCGACACCGTTCGCGCCCTGCTGAAGAAGGTCGACGTTCTGTAAGGCAGGGGCACCATGAAGGAACTGCTGCTCTACATCGCCAGGAGCCTTGTGGACCACCCGGACCAGGTCACGGTGACGGAGGTGGAAAACGGCGACGAGCTGACGCTGGAGCTGCGCGTGGCCCCCGAGGATATGGGTAAGGTCATCGGCCGCCAGGGCCGCATCGCCAAGGAGATCCGCACGGTCGTGCGCTCCTATGCCCAGCGCACAGGCGTCAAGGCATCCGTGGATATCGTGGACTGATCGTCCGATATCCCTGCAATGGCTGAAAAAAGAGACAGACACTTTCGTGTCTGTCTCTTTTTTACGCATTTTCGTCCAGGTTGCGGAATACCGGCCGCAGCAGCAGGGCCGTCACATAGCTGAGGCTGCTGTATCCGATCAGCACCCACACGATGCTCAGGTAGAACCCCACCTCCGGGATAAACACGCTTACGCCCACCGGCACCGCCCAAACGGCCCAGATCAGCAGCATCCGGGGCAGGTGCCCCACCGCCACCAGCATGGCGTTTTTCAGGTGGTTGCGCCAGGTGTTTTCATACCGGGCCATCAGCGGGAAGGCGAAGGTCATCACCATGGCCGCCAGCTGCAAGGCGAACACCGCCAGCAGCTCCCAGAAAAACGAGTCGTTCAGCCGGGCCATATACAGGTCGAAGCCGCACAGGGCCGCCACCGCCAGCAAAATCAGCCACACCGGCGTGGCTTTTTTCCAGTTTTCGCCCCAGGCCCGGAAGAATTGCCGGGCAACGTGACTGTCCTCCCCGGCAATGAGCTTTCCCAGCACCTGGTACAGGGCGGCGCAGGAGGCCCCCATGGTCACCACCGGCAGCGAGCACACCAGCCACAGCACGTTCAGAACGATCAGGCTCCAAACCCGCTCCATGCCCCGGGCAAAGGCCCCGTTGGGGTCAAAAAACGACTTCAGCAACGCTTATTCCCCCTTCAGCAGGTCCCGGAACCGGTGGGGCGTCTCCTGCCCCGCCAACACCCGGGATGCACCGGCGGCCAGGGCCTCCATCTCGAACTCACCGGCCATGACCTCCACCGGCGCAATAAATCCTACCTTTTGGGTCAGGTAATCCGTCACGTACCGGGAGTGGGCAATGCCGCCGGTGAGGATGATGCGGTCAATGCGGCCGCCGGCGGCGGCGGCCAGGGCCCCGATGGACTTGGCCGCGGTATACAGCATGGCGTCGTACACCATCCGGGCCTTCTCGTCCCCGGCGGCGATGCGGCGCTCCACCTCCATGGCGTCGCTGGTGCCCAGGTGGGCCAGCAGGCCGCTTTTGCCCCGCACCAGCTTCATCATCTGCCCCCGGTCATACTTGCCGGAGTAGCACAGCTTCACCAGCTGCTCGGCGGCAATGCCGCCGCTGCGTTCCGGGGCAAACAGCAGCTCGTCGTCCCGGACGTTGTCCACCATTTTCCCGCCGATGAACAGCCGCACCGACGCACCGCCGCCCAGGTGCAGCACGATCAGGCGGCACCGGTCAAAGGGCTTGTGCAGCACCGTCTCCGCGCAGCGGATGGCCATGGCCCGGGTGTTCAGGGCGTGGCCCATCATCCGCCGGGGCAGCTCGGGAATGCCGGTGATCCGGGCCATAGGCGGCATCTCGTCCACCGCCACGGGGTCGTATACATAGGCCGGGATGTGCAGCGGCTCCGCCAGGTCCCGGGCCATGACGCAGCCCAGGTTGGAGGCGTGTGCCCCCTGGGTGATGGCGGAGAGATAGTCGATCATGTCCTGGTCCACGGCGAAGGCCCCGCTGGGGCAGGCCGGCAGCATGCCGCCCCGGGCGCACACCGCGTCCAGCCGGGTCAGGTCGAACCCGGTCAGGGCCTGCTCCACGCACCGGAGGCGGAAGGGGGCCTGGTCCATGATGGCGGCGTAGGGGGCCAGCTCCTCTACGCTGTGGCGGATGGTTTTCTGCAAAAGGGCCTTCTCCCCCTGGAACACGGCGATTTTGGTGGAGGTAGACCCTGGGTTGACCACAAGGATGCAATATTCCATACCCTTATGCCTCCTTCCGGTCCGGAAATGTTACCCCATTGCACCGCAGCAGCATCCGGAAGGGGTAGTCCCGGTCCAGATAGTTCCGGCAGTACCATTCATAGGTGGCCTGGGGCAGGTGCACCAGCTCCGGCGCTTCGCAGCGGAAGGTCTCAAAGGTATGTTGATCTCCGGACAGCAGCGCCGCCAGCAGCTCCAGCCGCCCCTCCTGCCGCAGGCGCTTCAGGCAGGCGTCCATCACCGCGGCGCAGACCCGCTCCTCGTCGTCGGCCCAAAGCTCCTTGTTGCCCAGCCAGAACAGAAATTCCTCCGGGTCCAGATCCATTTTCGTGGTGATCTGGGACAGCTTGTAAAACCCCGCCCAGTCCCGGTCCCGCAGCACCTGGGTCAGATACTGCACCAGGCCGTCGTCCAGGGCCACGCAGTCCAGCAGCACCTGAAAGGCGTGCTTCCCGGCGTCCGGGTCCGGCTCCTGCGGCTGTTCCGGTTCCTCCGGGGCTGCATCCCCTTCCCCGGCCAGCTGGGTCAGGGACTCCGGGTCGAAGCTGTCGAACAACTCCTGGGGAATCTCCGTGCCGTCCTGGGCGGCGCACATCCGCACCAGGGTGGGGATGTCACCGGCCTTCTGCATCAGCTCCAGGCTGCGGCGCATGGGGTCCGTCTCCGTCAGGGTCACCCCTTCCGGGGCGGCGCGTTTCCCGTCCATGATCTCGCCGATATATTGCATGCAATAATCCATCAAGGTCATAAAAAAGCTCCTCACTTTGCAGATATCTACTCCAGACTATACCATATCCGGGACGCTTTTGCAAGGCACAGGATCGCCCCGGCTTGTCCCGGCCCTGTCCCGGGATAAATCACCCCTGTCCCGGGACAAAATGTCGCGCATTGGGACAGAAAGAGCCGCACCTGCGGGTGCGGCTCAGTTTGTAGGGAGTAGCCATTATTTTCGTGTTTTGGGGTGCTGATGATGCAGGTGCAGCACCGCCTCCAGCACGCCGCCGCCTACCGCCAGGGCCTTGTCCGAGGCGGTGGTGCAGTACTCCGGCTTGCACCGGGGGTCCACGTCTCCGGCCTTCATACCCCGGAAAACCGGCGTCCCATCGGCTAGAATGCCCCGCAGTACGCCGTCAATGGTGCATCTCATGGGCTGGCCCGCCACCTCTCCGGCGACGTCTCCGGCCCGGACCACCGCGCCGATTTCCAGCTTCTGGCAGAAAATTCCATCAGCCGGGGCCCGCAGCACCCGCTCCCCGGCATATCCGCCGATGAGCCCGGGAATGTTGGTGTTGGGCAGGGCGCTTCCCCGGTAGATCACCCGGCCCAGGGTATGGCCCCGCATGGTCTCCACCACGGCGTGGCAGTCCTCCCCCGCCGTGAAGCCCGGACCGATGCCCACGACAATAGGCGCATCGTCTATTTTCGTGCCCAGGTTGCGCTTGGCCAGAATGGCGTCCACCAGGGCGTCGGGCCGCAGGCGGGTGCGGCAGGTGCAGTCCGGGTCCGCCAGCACCGGGATCAGCCCCTGGGCCAGCAGGGCCTCCGCCCGGTCCGGGGTCTCCGCCCGGCGGGCGGTGACGTCCTCCACCGTCATCTCCCCCAGGATAATGGCCTGGGAAAAGCACACCGTCCGGCGGATGGCCGTGGGGGCGGGCAGGTCGGTCATGACCACCTGCATCCCGGCCCGGTACAGGCGCAGGGCGATGCCGGTGGCGATGTCCCCGGCGCCGCGAATGAGAATTTTCATAAAAGCTCCTCGATTTCTTGCCGTTTTCCCAAGAATAACACGTTTTTGCGGCTGCGTCAAGGTTGACGGGGACCCCGGAAGCTGGTACAATAGGGGCATGGATGAGAAAATGACGTACAACCTGACGGTCCGGCTGTTCTGCGGAGAGAAGTGCTTCGGACCGGGAATGGCGCAGCTGCTGCGGAAGGTGCAGGAGCTGCATTCGCTGCGGGCGGCGGCCATGTCCATGAACATGGCCTATTCCAAGGCGTGGACCATTACCAAAAAGGCTCAGGAGGCCCTGGGCTTTCCTCTGTTGCACTCCGTCACCGGCGGACGGGGCGGCGGCGGCGCGGAGCTGACGCCGGAGGCCGTGCGGATGATGGCGGCCTATGACGACTACTGCCGGAAGCTGCGGGCCTATGCCGACGACCTGTTTCAGGAGGAGTTCGGGTACTTGCAGGAGGAAAACGGAGGTCTTTGATTCCTTCCTCCTGTGCTATCTCATCAAAATACATACAAAGAGGGCTGTCTCGTGACGAGACAGCCCTCTTTATGACTGTCAAAAAAGGGCAAAGCCCTTTTTTGGCAAAAGGCTTGCAGTCTGCCGCGCGCATAATTTGTTCGCTGAAAGCGAACAAA
>OGGZ01001437.1_pt1 | contig 20217 bp, 23 predicted proteins | sample 1571371 | NCBI WGS metagenome assembly OGGZ01 (sample SAMEA2582025, study PRJEB24529) | metagenome | biome: Human gut stool | place: China | collected 2011
ATTGTCTTTGTTGAGCCTTTCCTCCGAAACAGTCCGGTGGACTGTTTCGGAAGCATAGTGCGCCACTTCCCCAAAACGCGCAGTTTATTTAAAGGTTCATGACGTTTTGATTAACCGGTCTGTGTAAGATTCAGCGTGAATGCTGTTTCAAAAACAGTCCACCGGACTGTTTTTGAGGAAAGGCACTTTTGTATTTAACATGTTGCTAGTGGGGGAAAACTCTTGTTTTCCCCCACACCCCTTTAGCGCTTTTTAATCGTTTGACTGCGCGCCAGTGCGCAGAGTAGCCGCACTTCGTGCGGAAGTTTCGCCTAACGGCGACAAGGGCTCTGCCCTTGACTCCCGATAGGGGGTTGCTCAAAGTTGAACACTCGCCGCTAAATTATAGTTTTCCCTCACAAGCAACGTTCCGCCTCTAAACAACAATTTATCACTCCATGCAGCTCGAAATCCAAACACAACATACACAAGTTTCCCGATCACACTAATCACCCAATTAACCTAAACAAAACTAATTGCTGCCATTAACTTATTTAATATCCACAATTTCACGCGCGATTTTCATATGTTTATCACATTGACACAACCTTGAAATAGGGTTATAATTATAGTAGCAAGGGCGAGCCCGCCCTTTTCAGGAAGTCCCGATTCTTCGGGCATGTATGGAGGAACACTATGATAAACTTTAAGAAAGCCGCAGCCGGCGTCCTCGCAGCAGGTATGATCCTGTCGCTGACCGCCTGCGACGAGGAGTCCGGAACTACAGTAAGCGGCTCCGGAACAAGCAACGCGGCTCCCGACGCCAACGCAAACGCCGTTGTCACCACCCCGCTCGTAACCACCACCTACGACACAGACCCCGCCGTTATCGACGCCGCTAAGGAGGCTTCCGCAAGCCTCGACAACCCCGACCTGAAGGTCGACAAGCGCCTCAAGTGGATGGCGTGGTGGGATATCGACGAGACCACCGCGGCAGCCGAGATGTTCAAGAGCGTCTACGGCGTTCCCGCGACCGGTGACGACCCCTCACGCGAGGGCAGGATCTTCGAGTACATCAACGTAGCCTACGGCGAGCGCTACGACAAGCTGGCTACAGCTATCCAGTCCGGCGACTCCCCCGACCTGTTCCCGTTCGAGATACGCGACTTCCCCTACGGTGTTATCAAGGGCAGATACCAGCCCGTTGACACCATTCTGAACCTGGAAGGCTCCAAGTGGGACGGCGCCCGCGACGTACTCAACCAGTTCCGCCTCAACGGCAGATACTACTGCGCTATCTACGAGATATCCTTTGATTCCCTGCTTTACTACCGCAAGAGCGTCCTCGAGGGCGCAGGTCTGAAGGACCCCCGCACACTGTTCGAGAACGACGAGTGGACCTGGGATACGTTCCTCGACATGGCAAGACAGTTCCAGCAGTCCGGCGACGGCAAGTACGTTATCGAGGGATACAACCCCGAGAACGAGTTCGTTGTTTCCACCGGTACGCCCATCATCGAGAACGACGGCACAAAGCTCATCAACAATATGAACAACGCTAATGTAGAGCGCGTTATGGATCTGCTCTCCACCCTCCAGAAGGAGAACCTCCGCTACCCGCTGCACGAGCTCAACGGCTGGTCGGTCAACCCCAAGGCATGGGCGCAGGGCGATATCCTGTTCTACGGCAACGGCGGCACCTGGGAGTTCGAGGGCGATTCCGGACTTAACAAGTTCGCACAGCGCTTCGGCTGGAACGACGACGAGATCTGCGTAGTTCCCTACCCCCGCGACCCGCAGGCAGATAAGTACTACCACTTCATGAAGCAGGACGCTATGATGTGGTGCAAGGGCTCCACGAACGACGCAGGCGTTGCCGCATGGATCGACTGCTCCGTTACCTCCTCGCTCGACCCGGCAGTTACCGCCGCTTCCAAGCAGCAGAGCAAGGACAAGAACGGCTGGACCGACTACAACCTCGACTTCATCTACAGCCAGACCACCCTGGACGGCACCAGCAAGCTCACGCCTATCTTCGATTTCAAGAACGGCATAGGCACCGACGTAGCCGACGCAGGCAAGGCTGAATCCCCGGTTGAATCCCTCACCAAGACGGTATTCCTCACCGGCGAAAAGACCTACACTCAGCTCCGCGAGGAGAACTTCGCCACCATCGACACACGTATCAACGAGCTTAACGACGCTATTTCCAAGCTGTAATCAAGCGTTTCCGGACTCATAGAAACGACCCGGCGCCATCTCGGTGCCGGGTCGTTTTTTACAGTTTTTTCAGCGCGGCGGTTATCTCAGCCTCAACGTCGTCCTTCAGCGAGCGTATACGAACAAGGCGGCCGCCGAAGATCGCGTTCTTCAGCGCGTCGTTCTTCTTTGCGCGCTCGGATTCGTGGCTGCGGTCGTCAAGCTCTATCATCAGCACGATGTTCATGTCGTAGTCGCACAGCAGGAAGTCCACGTGCTTCGAGCGTATCTTGTTGAACCACTTCTGCCAGTCCTTCGTGCCCTTCTTTATCGACACGATGTCCGCTACGCGCACCTTCGGGCATATCTGAAGCTCCAGCTTGTCCGCGATGGGCTTCAGAATGCGGTAGAACGCCCGCTCGCGCTCTGTCAGTATAGTTTCGTTCAGCTCGTAGGGGAGCTTCTCGTGCAGCCGTATGTATATCCATATCAGTATGGCAAGGGCGACTATACCAAGCCCCAGCCACAAAACCCAGTTATTCAGATTTATTTCTGACCAGTTCATGCAGTACCTCCGGAACGATGTAAAATAGAATTATACCACATTCGCCGGGGCATGTCAAGTGATTTTCCGGGTCAGTTTACTTCAGGACGCGGGGTATTTCGCTGTAGGCGTACCTCGACCAGAGATACCAGTTGTCCCCGTCGCCGTACATAAGCCAGCACGCCTTCGGAAATCCTCCGTTTGGCAGGCTGTACCAGACATCCGGATCAAGCTGACCTATTGCCATGTCGTCAGTGTACCCCTCCCCGCGGAACTCTGCATTGATGTCCACCAGCCAAGATTCCCAGGACATTTCCCAGGTCTGGAGGCTGTCCCAGGGAGACAGCGCGAAGCCGTCCTCCCCCGCCGGAGCCTCCATGGCGCGCCCGAGTATCTCCGAGGTTACGCCGCGGTACTCCAGCACGGTGAAGCTGCGGTTCGTATCCTCTCCGGTGAGGAAATCAAGGTACTTTTCCGTGAGTATATCAAGCGCCTCCTGCTGCGGGAGCGAGCCGTCGCAGCTTACCACCGCCGGGCATGTCGAGATAGTGTACTCCCCGGAGAGCTGCTCCGGCGGGAGCGTGAATCCTGCACCAGGAGTGAGCATGCAGCGCTCATCGGTGTGACCAAGCGGGCTGAGATAGAATCCGTCATGCTCGCCGCGCCTGCCGATGGCGTAGTACTCGCAGCCGGCGGCGCTGTCGGCGGAAAATCCGTTTATGCCGTAGTATGTCTGCGGCATGGAGGTATACCCTGCCTGCTCCTGCGGATTCGCAGGGTCGAATTCAAACGTGCCGTCCGGGGCGGCTAGGGTCTGAGGAGCTTCAATTATGTCCTGCTCCACGCCGCTGACTGTCAGCCCTATGTACATGCGGGTGCAGTATATTTTCCCGCCGTCGGAATACGCGTCGTCGGCGAGCAGCCACACGCATACGTCGTCCAGGGCGTAGGGGCTGAGGGTCATTTTTACGCTGCCCTCTCCCTTCGCAGGAACCTCTGACAGCTCCAGCTCCGGATAATCCGAGCTGTTCCAGGGCGCTTCGTAGTCCGTGACTCCCAGCATTTCCGCAATAGTCGGGGAGGATACCGCAGCGTCAGCGGAAACTGCCGAGGTCTCCGGTCCGGACTGCTCCGCGGTTGTCAGCGCATGTGCGTTGTCCTCCGCCGGTGAATCAGCGCCGGTCTGCGGTGAACCGCTGCACCCGGTCAGAAGAGCCGCAGCGACTAGTAATGTTATAAGTTTCGTATTTTTCATATGATCACCCTCCTTGCCTTTAATGACAGCCGCACGGAATAAAGGTTACATCAGCGCCGTGAAATTCACCGAAAAAACCACTCCGGCGAAGAACGACGCCAGATTCGCGCAGATGGCGTAGAAAACCGCCCGCACCTTGCCATTTTGACGGCTGTACTTCCCGATGAACGCGCTGTAGAAAACAGCCTCGAACGTTACCACGATCAATTCCCCGAACATGTACGCGAACAGGAATAGCAGGAAGCCGTACCGGATATTGACCAGAGCCAGTATCATGTTCAGCAGCACCTGAGTAGCGAGGTTGACCGCCGCGAAGAACAGCAGCGTTTTCTTTTCCCAGTAGCCGAAGATCAGAGCCACGACAAGCTCCACCGCAATAGTGATGAGCACCCGCGCCGCGAATTCCAGCAGCCATATTCCGACATTATAGGACTGCTTGATGTACAGCAAACTGTCGGAGCGTGAGAGGTCGGCGGTGAAATAGCTGTTGAACATATAGGTGCGGCAGATATCGCTTGCGATCACCCTGCCGCTGTCCGGGAAGTACGCCAGCACTATGAAGTCATCTGGCGGCAGGTAGGTCATCTCAACATTCTCCCGGCTGACGTCCCACAGCCTGTTGAAGAGCGCGTAGCCGTCCGGTGCGGATCGTCCGGCGTAGTCCGCAAACGCGCGCACCGCTTCCTGCTCCTGCGGGGTGAGTTCCCCGAACCACTCGGTGCTGTAGGCGTCCTCAGTCACAAGTTCCCCGAGCGAAGGCTGAAAACTCCCGCGTGCAAGAATCGCAGAATAGCAGGTCTGACCGCCTGCATTGCGGAAGCTTATACTCACGCTCGGTTTGGGCCCGAAATCTGCTGCGGCGTTCAGCGGAATCGCCAAAAACAGCGCCATGCTGAATAACAGCGCGTAGATTATCCTCAGTTTCTTCATGCTGCCGCCTCCTGTATCAGCCGATTTTGTTTGCAGCTTAATTATAGCATATATTTTTCTGACAGTCAATTACAGAGCGGTGACAATATGGTAACAATTCGGTAACAGACATAACCGAATTGTAATTATTGCTTGACTTTTATGGGTTGCTTTGTTATAATAAAAATTGGAAGTTTTTATATTTAAAAAGGAGGAAACTTATTGTGAAGCTGCTGCAAAAATTCGTTTCACTTTTCTCGGCTGCCGCGATGCTGTCAACGGCTGTGAGCCTCGGCGCCCGGGCTGAGGTTTCAGGCTCTGAAAACGACGCCCCGGAGGTTATCACGCTTGTAGCTGATGGCGACGCTTCTGAGTACGGCTATGTTCACTACAAGTACATCGACGAGAACGGCAACGAGGTAACGCCAAACCTTACCCCGACCGGGACGCTCGCCTATCACGGCACCCTGCCGTCCAAATACAGCATGGTCGACCGGGGATATCTCCCGGCGGTAAGAAACCAGGGTTCCGAGGGAAGCTGCTGGGCGCATGCCGGCATGGCTATGGCAGAATCAAGCATGATAAAACAGGGCTATGCGTCCGCTTCATCGGTTGATTATTCCGAGAAGCACCTCGCCTGGTTTGCTGTAGGTGCCACAGCACCGCAGGGTGACTCCCTCTACGGCGATTTCCCAGGTCTGGGCGCACCCACCGCTTACTCCGCAGGCGGCAACATGGTCGATATTATGTTCACCATGATGTCCTGGATAGGCGCTGAGGAGGAATCCAACGTTCCTTACGCGGACTTCAACTCCGGCGTTGACGAATCCTACCGCTATCATTCCTACGCGCACCTTCAGAATGTCAACCTGTATGACGAGAAAGACATCAACTCCATTAAGGAAGCTATCATGCGCGACGGCGCGGTACAGATCTCCTACTACGCATCTTCAAACTACCTTACAAAGAACTCCGGCGAGTACACCGCGTATTACTGCCCAAATGGATATACCTCCAATCACTCCATAACCGTGGTCGGCTGGGACGATAATTTCTCGAAGAGCAACTTCAGGACAGGCGGCACCCCCAACAACGACGGTGCATGGCTGTGCAGAAATAGCTGGGGCAGCACATGGGGCACAAGCGGATACTTCTATTTGTCCTACAATGACGCCACAGTAGGCGAGTTCGCATCTCTCACGATGGAACCTACCACTAATTACGGCAGTATATACCAGTATGACGGCGGCTGCCTTCGCCAGAACGGATACATATACTCAACCAGCCGGGTGTCGCATACCAATATCGGCGGAGGCGCGAATGTATTCACCGCCGACAAGAACGACGAAATAACGGCGGTCTCCTTCTACTCCGCAGAAGCGGGCTGGAACTACACCATTAATGTCTACACCGGTCTGACCGGCTCCACACCAGACACCGGCACGCTTGCCAAATCCGCGGTGATTTCCGGCACACAGGAGTACGCGGGTTATCACACGGTAGACCTCCCGGTGAGCGTTCCCGTCAAGGCTGGGGAGAAATTCGCCGTTGCAGTAGACCTCTATGACAAAAACGGAAAGCACTACGTCATCACTGACAGATACAGCCCGAGCACCGGACTTTCATTCTACAAGTTCTACAACACTTGGTCTGACTGCACCACAAAATATAAATCTAACGTAAGAATAAAGGCGTACACAAAGGCGGTAAAAACCACGGTTCCACAGAACGTAACAGCTTCCGCCGGCGACAACACCGTAAAGCTCACCTGGGATAAGGTGGACGGCGCTACCAACTACGTTATATACAGCTATGCAGACAACACCTATACAAAGCTTGGCTACTCCACCACGAACAGTTTCACCGCTTCCGACCTCATAAACGGCAAGAAGTACGGCTTCATCGTCAGGTCGTATGTCAGCGGAAAGTGGAGCGACTGGTCGAACGACGACGCGGTTTACGCAACTCCGAAGGCATCAGCAAACAAGCCGCAGAACGTAAAGGCGGTTCCCGGCGACAAACAGGTAACAATCACCTGGAACGCTGTGAATGGCGCTACCAACTACATCGTTTACAGCTATGTAGACGGCAGCTATCATAACCTCGGCACCACCACTTCCACCAGTTTCACCGCAAAGAACCTCGTAAACGGCAAGAAATACGGATTCATCGTAAAGGCGTGGGTAAACGGCAAGTGGAACAACTGGTCCGTTGCAGACGCTGTTTACGCAACTCCGGTTCAGAACACCAAGCCCCAGAATGTGCAGGCAGTCCCCGGAAACGGTCAGGTAACGCTTACATGGGACGCTGTGGAGAACGCGGAGGACTACGTGGTTTACAGCTACGTCGACGGCGGATACAATAAACTCGGCTACTCCAAAACCAACAGCTTCACAGCAACCGGACTCACAAACGGCAAGAAATACGGATTCATCGTAAAGGCATGGGTAAATGGCGGCTGGAACGCCTGGTCGAATGACGACGCGGTTTACGCAACTCCGGTCGGCGGCACGGACGTCCGCAATGTAAAGGCAGTTCCCGGAAACGGTCAGGTTGCGCTCACCTGGGATAAGGTATCCGGCGCGACAAACTACGTTATCTACAGCTATGCAGATGGTAAGTACACCAAGCAGGGCTATTCCGATACCACGAGCTTCACCGTGACCGGTCTTACCAACGGCAAGGAATACGGATTCATCGTGCGCTCCTACGCAAATGGCACTTGGTGCGGCTGGCAGCCTTCCGACGCTATATTTGCAACTCCGGTGAACGCAAAGCCGCAGAACGTTCAGGCTATGGCAGGCGATAAGGAAGTCCACCTGATCTGGGACGATGTTGACGGCGCTGAAGAATACGTTATCTACAGCTATGTTGACGGCAACTACGCAAAACTCGGCTACTCCGAGTATTCCGGATACACTGCAGAGGGCCTTACCAACGGCAGAAAATACGGATTCATAGTAAAGGCGTGGGTAAACGGCAGGTGGAACGACTGGTCGAACGACGACGCAGTATACGCTGAGCCTGTCGGCGCGTTCGATAAGCCGCTGAATATTAAGGCGGCCGCCGACAATCAGGAGGTTTACCTCACATGGGGCGAGGTAGATGGTGCTGAGATGTATGTTGTTTACATCTACGCCGATGGAAAGTACACCAAACTTGGCTATACTGAAGATACCGGCTACACCGCAGAGGGTCTTACAAACGGAAAGAAATACGGCTTCATTGTCAGGTCGTATCTTGACGGTCAGTGGTGCGGCTGGTCCCCGGCTGACCTAGTTTACTCCACCCCCAGGGCGTAAGTGATGTGCTAATTAAATAACTTTAAAGCCGCAGAGTTTATTCTGCGGCTTTTTCGACAGACTGAAGCATCTATACAGAAGCCTGTATAGGTGCTAACAAGATTGGCTCACCCTCGTCCTGCTCTAAAGGAAGGTTGGGGTAGAGTGTTTTGTGCCCAAAGGGTAAACAGATATAGGACGTGAAGAAGATTAATATAAAAGCTTCACAGCTTGACACCTTCACACTACTCCTGCTCAGCCTGCTCCTCAATTATGAGAAGTACATTTTCATCAGCGATAAGCTTTTCAAGCTCTGCGGCAGATGAAACCGTCACACTACGGTATACATAGCTGTCATTAAATAAACCGTATGTCAGGCAGTTGTCCAGGACAAAATTCTTGGTTACACTGTGATTCACATTGCGCAGCTCCTCCCAGAAGCCCTCAAAGCTATACAAACCATTGAACTGCGTCCTATAAAACAATTCCGTATTGAAATAACCCGAGGCAGAATGGCTATACATCGTACCCGAATCCTTGCTCCATTTTACATCGGTATAGCAGGATATGCGCTCATAAACATCATCGGTTGCCGTTACCCCTCCCGAAACCACATCGTTTGCTGTTACAACGCACAATGTATTTCCGTAAAGGCTTGTTATTTTGTTCCAATCGGACACTCCAAGTTTTTTCTTATTCCCGTTGCTGACATATAGCTTGTCTGCTCCGGAAATCATTGTCTTGCCGTCGTTCACCGATTGAAACAGGAAGCGGCTGTCGTCAGAGAGTGACTCTATCTGCGCTTTCGTCAGCTCAGCCGAGAACGCGCCATATCCATTTTTCAGCGGATTGCGAATATACAGTTCATTAAACCCAAGCACTGTTAATTCATCATAAAGAGCTTGGTTCAGCTTATAAGCTATTTCGGTTCTTAGGCTGAACATACTGCGATAATCGTCGGATACAATATACTTATTGTCTGACGGATTTTCGGCTGAATTATTCTCAAAAGCAGGGTTTGGAATAATATTGCTGAAATAATCATTGCTCAAATAACGCCTGTACCCATTTGAACCACCAAAATTAGTTTTGAGATAGCGTAGGAAAACGTCTGTTCGTTTATCAGACAAATCCTTGTATTCCTTATAGCTTCCGCCTTCATCATCGAACAACACATGAGAAATTACAGCGGGGATCGCATATTTTTCTTGTATCTCAAGGGATATTTCCAGAATGTTTTTGCCGTCAACCGTAGTGTTCCTGGCTGTTTCTGAGTCGTAAAAAAGGAAGTTGACACATATCTTTTCGTTTTCAGAAAATCCCGATAATTCCTCGGAAAGATGCTCAGTCACATTAACGGCAGCGGTGATATTTCCGTTCACTTTTGCTCCCGGGTATTTTTTGAACGAGCCTGCATATACTGCGCGACCGTCCGCCGATACATTCACGATTCCCTTAACACTAAGGCTTCCGAGACCCATAACATATACATGACCATAAACCTCAAGTCTGCCTTTTTTGCTTATAGCGAGTGCCCCATAATCGTGAATATAACCGCTCTTGCCAACAGTAAGCGTACCATTCACAGGATTCACCTTTCCGTCATAGTCCACCAAAAGGTCTCCAAGAACGGTAAGCTTTGCACCATTAGTGATTTTCAGCGTCTTTCTTATCTCTAGCGTTGAATTCTCCGGCAGTGTTACATCACGGGATATCGTGACGCCCGAAGTCGTATAATAATATGAGTTCTCTTTTAACTCGGTTTTTCCGTTCCATTTTACAGCAGGAGTATTTTTTCTTGTGAAAGCATGAGAATTATACTGATGTATTACTTCATTCATGCTGAAATCATAAGCACCGACAGGAACTGCATTTATGATACAAAGCAGCAACGCTAAAATCAGAGAATATAATCGTTTCATTGTATGCCTCCACTATATTGATTTGTACGCTACACAAACGCCATCAGTTTCAGTACCACTAAAGCAAAATAAATTGCTTTTAAAAACTGTTTTCTCATTGTTTGTCATCCATTATAACGATTTTTCCGTATTGTAAACCGTGTAATCCGTTGTCTTACCGTCAATGGTTACGCTAAACACGGTTTTTACGTGGTATTTGCCGCTTTCAAGGTTATAAACCTTGTTTGAGAGAGCTGCCGACATCCGTACGTGGTCTTTGTCCATTCGCCCGCATAGGTGCTCCATGACCAAAGAAATCCTTGCTTCTCAAGTGTTTGGGTCATCTTGATTCTTGTTACGACTCCGGTTCCGTCAATAAAAGAGCTTTGGCAAGTAGCAGTTGTAGATGATATTTCCAAAATACTGCTTTTGCGTGCCGAGTCCATATCCAAAAAACTAATAGCATACGCTGATACAGCGCATACAAAGAATACAACAAGCGCAAGAACAACCGATATATACTTTTTCATATTTTCACCTCCATTTTCTTTTTGAGGTTTCCCTCTATACAGTAAACAGCAATTTTCGACAGATACTTGCATATTTTCTTTTTCGAATCCTTTATTCTACTTTTTGCACAGTTTCAGCGGTCGATATCAGTTCATCTTGACCAATATTGTAACCTGACAAATAAATCACATAGTCGCCACAATCCCAAATTAACACGTTTATTCCATGATATGTTTGAAAAGTCAACCCTTTGCAGCCGTTTACTATTATTTCAGTAGGCATGGCCATAGCTTTCTCAGTATTAAGCCAACAGCTTTCACCTTGATAATGGTCTTTTATCGCTTGACTAAAGCCAAGCACGCGATTTCCATTGACTTCGTGATACTCAACCAGATATTCATATTCATTGTCAAGCAGGATATTCTCAGAATACCCGCTCAAATCAATGCCCAAGCGGTATTTATCCTCCAAAGTCGTCGGTGCGCCTTCAATATCCAATGCCACCAGAAAAGAATGCTCTCCCACGTCGTGGAGCTGAAATTTATCCCACATCTTATAGATGAGCAGGGTCGCTCCCGTAAGAAAAGCGAGCAGGATAACCGTGATAATCGCGAAAGTAACGGCTTTCCTAAGAGGGACACGCTTTGTTTCCCACTCTGAAACACCGCCCCCGAGCAGTTTCCTCATTCTTCTCCGAAACCGAAGCGAAAACCTGTGCTCGGGCATTCCGTCATACATGGCAAGCTCGGCGTCAAAATCGTTTTGGAGCGCTAGGGCTATAAGCTGATTGTTGTTCATTGGTTATTCTCCGTATGCTTTCGTGAAATGATTTTTCTTGCTCTGGATATTGAGGAATGCACCGTGTTTATCTTCATATCCAAAAGCTCCGATATCTCGCCCGCAGAGCAGTTTTCAACGAAGGACAGATACGCGATATCCCTTAACGCGGGCGAAAGAGCCTTGATGTTTTCGACTATCTCCTCATACGCCAGCTCGGATAACACGCTGTCCTCAACACTCATACCGTCAGGTGTTTCCTCGTCGAGCTCCGCTTGCCTGTTCGACTTCGAAACCATGTTCAGTGCAATGCCCCTCACTATAATAACAAGGTAAGACACGTTTTCCTTGCATGAATAGCTGCGGAATTTCGATAAATGGTTAATTACCCTCAAAAAAGCGTCGTGAACCGCATCCTCGGCGCTTTCCCTGTTGCGAAGAATCGCGTATGCCGTTTTGAACATAAGCTGTTTGATGTTGTATAATAAAACTTGACACCCCACGCTCAAAAGAATATACTACGAACCCCCAAAAACGCAATGAGCCTGGCGGAGTAGATCCGGCAGCTTCGAAGCGAGGTAAAGCAGCTGAACAAAGAAAACAAACGTAGAATGGTTCGATAGGCTCTCAAATGTGGACGGCTGTGAAAATTCTCTTCAGCGTCAAGTTATCCACACATTTGTGAAAGAGGTATTCCTATGGGACGACCATGCAGTGATTGTCCTCACTCTGAACAACACGCAGGAAACCGTCACATTTGAAGAAATTCGTGAGTTCGAGTAGCTTTCCGAGGAAACGCAAGAACCGCTCCCAGACGAATCTGAAAGCGGTTCTTGTAATATTAGATTTGGCTCCCCCGACTGGACTTGAACCAGTGACACCCTGATTAACAGTTTCCCAAGGGCACAAGGGCATACAAAAAGGATCATGAATCCCGCTTGTATGCTCTTGTGCCCTTTTTTTGTTTTATCTATCTATCAATCACTTTGGAGCGCAGCGGGCGAATGCTCGAAAACGCACACGCGTGTTCGAAACTTTGTTGGAAACTCGCCGGGTTGAGTAATTTTCACGCGGAGCGGTTGGAAACTTTACTACCTCTGTGTTGCGCCTGCGGCAGAGGTAGTAAAGTTTTCAATGGTTCTGTGTGAATATGACGCAGGCCCTGCAGTTTTCAATGATCATATTCTCCGACGGAGTTTTTCTGGTTTTCAAAAATGCGAAAACTGGAAAAATTCCGCGCGAGCCCCCCTAGCTAACAGGGGGGCACTGTGTACAGACTCAGGCGGTCGCGATACGCATCAAATCCCGCTTGAGCGCAATTTCAGCATACAGAAAACAAAATTTCCAATTCCAGAGGTCACCACATGGACGAAAACATAATCCTTGTAGACTGGTTTTCCTTTACGCTGCACAACAGCATGACGATCGAGCAGGTCAAAGACTTCCTCGGTCTGGCTTCGGGCTGCGACTGGCTCGAACGAGCTGGAAGAGATGGATATAAGCAGTCGCATTTCTGTGATGGAATCTCGATCATGTGGGACGGTCACCGTGAAGATATGGGAATATGTGTTCACATGTCCGGGCAAGGCTGCCGCCATTTTGAGAGCTTCAGCTGCAAGAGCTTCGCGCAGCTGTTCGAAGAAGTCACCGCGGACGAGGAGCAGTTCCACGTCACCAGACTAGACGTAGCATATGACGACATAGACAAGAGCGAGAACGGCTCCGGTCTGCTCGATATCGTTAAGATCTGCAAGTTCGCATACTTCGGGCGCTACATCAGCAAGTTCAGTAAATCGCACCCGGAGGTTGACTGCGACACCGACCAGGACGGCAGAGTAACCCGCGCGCATAGCTGCTATTTCGGCAGTCCTAAATCAGAGCTTCGAATAAGGTTCTACGACAAAGCGCAGGAACGAGGCGGACTTGAATATCACTGGGTACGCTGTGAGCTGCAGCTCCGGCGGGAACGTGCGCTTGCGTTTCTCAAGCTGAAACAGTCTTGGGGGGAACGGTTCTTCGGCGTTCTGAACAACTACATGCGGTTTATAGTACCGAGCAAGACCGACACAAACCGCCGCCGCGCTCCCTCGCCTGTCTGGTGGGAAAAGTTCCTGCTATCTGTCGAGAAAATCAGCCTGTACACTCCGAAGGGCGTTGAATACAACCTCACGAAGCTTGAGCGCTATCTGTTCAATCAGGCAGGCAACAGCATAGACACATACATTCAGTGCGTTGGCTTCCAGAAGTTCCGGGAAATGCTCAAGCACCGTGATTCCCTGCTGAACGCTAACCAGCAGGCACTAATCGACGAGTACAAGCAGATAAACGCCGAGAAGCTCGAGGAGATACGCAGAAAAATGCCCCTGGGCGGGCTTTCCCATTAGTCCCAAGGGCAAATGCTAGATTACTTTAAGAATGCATTAATGAAATAGTCTGCTATTACTTGTGGGTAAAGGTTCAATCCAATTATTATTAATGCAAGTATAATTAGAGATGTTACACCCCACATTGTTTTGCTATCAAAGATTTCCTTTTTCATTTTGTCACCTCCTAAAAATATGTATTATACAACCGCTGGAACGCTTTACCCGATGTTGCCGAGCTCTTCGGCTCCTGTATCTTCGGAACGTCCCGCGATGTAGTCTAGTGTTACGCCGTAGAGATCGGCAAGCTTTATTAGCAAGTGCAGAGGAATTTCACGTTTTCCGCTTTCATAGCGCTGGTATTGCTCTTGTTTCATCTCCAATACTTCGGCGACTTGTTTTTGTGTAAGGCTGTTCGACAGCCTTAATTCTTTGATTCTTGTGTAAAACATCAAAAATACTCCTTTCGATTTGTAGAAACTACCAAACTTTAGTTTGGCGCTTGACTTTATAACCGTTCAGTTATATAATTGTAATATAACCAAACGGTTATATTTAATCCCACCTAGAACAAGGTAACTAAGAAAGGATAATGAACATGGAAAAGTACAGTATTGAATTAACACGTGATGAGCTGGTTCGAGTAATCGAGGGTTTAGGGCTCCTCATGGACGAAGGGCAGGAAGAGCAGGACAAGGAAAAGCGTCATAATGCTTGTGTACTTCGTCGCCAGCTGCTCGAGGTTGCAGATGGCGAGCTTGCCGAGTTCGGCGGTCACCCGGAGCTTGTCCCGACAGGAGAAGAGCCGGAAATTGCTTCTGATCATGAAGATTCTGATGATCCTGATGATTATTTCGATCCTGACGCGCATGATCATGATTACACTCCTTGGGGCGTGTGCACGATCTGCGGTTATATCAAGTATATGTCACCTGCATACTGTGAGCTTCACGGCTGTGACCCGTTTTGATCAGCGAGGTGAACAGGTATGAATATTGAAATCACCCCCGAAGAAAGCCGCGTAATGTGCAATCTCTTAGAAGCTAACCGGGCTTTAAAAGTTCAGAGCTTAAGCAAGTTTTCAGACCCTGACAAACGTTGTATTTTGTCAGAACGCACCATTGAAAAGCTCGATAAGCATATCTTGTTTATCAAAAGCGAAATATCGAAAATTGATAACTTGATATCAAAGCTTATGGAGGTGCAGGCATGAAGATCGAGAAAATAACAATCACCTCCGAAGATATCGAAGTTCTAGAAGAGGCGCTTTCATGCTCGGAACTCTTCTGGCGCGATCTGCTCAAGGAAGACCCCGAAGCCTGCAACGAATACGATGTACACCGGGAAATAGCGAAGATCCGAAAGCTTAGCACTGAGTTTATAGGCACGCTTCAGGATTCATCATCTGTTATCATCGAAGTTTCTAAATAGACCTACCTTTAAAGGCTCGTTTAGTGGTTGCGAGTGAAAATAAAACCACCTCCAAGCCCTTTGAGGGTTACCGACCGAGCTTTCCTACATCAAAAATGAATTGTGGCGCCTGAGAATAGGTTTTCGAAATGTCGGCACGGATTCGGCTCCGTTAACGTGAGGGTAATAACGGGCTTCACGCTGGTACATGTGTCAATGTCCCCTGTATTGGCTCCACGGCAATAACGCCGATAACATAAAGCGCCCGGAATGGGGCAGAAAGAAGGTAAACATGAAAGTAGATTTAGTTGGGCTGTATCCTCTCGATTTTCCGAGCAAGGACGGCGGACAGATCAAGGGAATCAACCTTGAATGCAATTTTGTAGATGATAATGTATACGGCAAGAAAGCCGACGCGAAGTTTATCTCAGATATTGCACTTAAGAACCTCGGCATTACTCTTGAGGATCTGCTCCCGCTTATCAATTCCGAAGTAGATCTCGAGCTTAACTTCAAGGGCAAGGTCGTAGGAATCAAGAAATTATCATGACAAACTACGTTGACTTCGTAGACGGCGATTTCATCGCCAGCGGAACGACCCTCGACGATATCTACATAGCATTGATCATCATAATAATCATGCTTGGAATCATCGCAGGGGCGCAGATCTTCCGCCACCTCAGAAAGTAGGTGTCGAGATGTATCTGCTGACTTTTGGCTTTTATGGGCTTGTAATGGGTTTTGGGATATCCGGTGTAGTGTGGTTATTAGGATTGATCTATACCATATGTTACAGCGCCATTGTTAAGCATAATAACTAGAAAAGGAGGTATTTACATGAAAAAGTTCCTTTCAAAGGTCAAGTCACTCGCTAAACGCAGCAAGGTGGCTGTAGTTGCTGCTGTAGCTGCTGTTTCTTCGGCAGTTGTTTCGGTTTGCGCTTCGGCTGCTACTACTGAAGCTTCCGGAACGGATATGAAATCTATGCTCGCAGAAGCCGGAAACCAGCTTCAGAAGTCGTTCAGCGACCTTGTTATGACTCTTATCCCCGTAGTGCTTGGCATTCTTGGCAGTGCGCTTGTAATCTTCGGCGTTTTCGCTCTTGTGAAGCTTGGCAAGCGCATTTTCGGCAAGGTAGCCGGCTAATATTCCCCGCGGCGGTTCGGTTCTCCTGAGCCGCCATTCCTTTACAAAAGTACAGTATGACAAAATACACACCTCACGAGGTTAACATATATGACTAAAAAAGAACGTATAACCATCACGATCCCGCCGGATCTGCTCCACGATCTAGATGAAATGTGTGCTCAGTCCGGGTATTCCCGGAGCTTCATAATCTGGCGGTGTATCCGCTTATACATGAAGTTACTGGACGAGGAGGATTAATATGGCTGTGGTTATGTATACCGGAACTCCCGGATCAGGAAAGAGTTATCACGCTGCCGAGGTAGTTGACCGGGCATTGCGCCGGAAGATTCCTGTAATCGCAAACTTCCAGGTCAATTTAAACCCGAAGAAGCACAAGGGCGAATTCGTCTATATCCCCACGCTTGAAATGACCGTTGATAAGTTCAAGCAGTACGCGCAGGAACATTTCGACAGCTCCAAGCGTGACGAACATCAGGGGGTTATCATCATAGACGAAGCGCAGATACCATTCAACAGCCGCGACGGACTGAACAAAGACCGCATGAAGTGGATCGAGTTTTTCTCGCAGCACCGGCACTACTTCTATGACATTATCCTCATCACCCAGAACGACCGCATGATTGACCGTCAGATCAGATCGCTGGTCGAAACGGAGTACAAGCACAGAAAGTTGACGAACTACGGTGCTAAAGGCGTGTTCATGATAGTGGTATTTCACAAGATGTTCGTCGCCGTTCAATACTGGTACCCGATTCAGGAGCGCGTCGGCTCGGAGTTCTTCAATCTTCGGAAATCCGTCTGCAAGCTCTACGACACCTTCAAGAAGTTCGACAAGCCCAAGGAAGAGCAGTCGCAGGAGCTCACGGACATGAAAGCGCGTATAGCTGCATTCAACGCGAAAGGAAAATCGGAATGAAAAAAAGAATCATCACCGCGGCTCTGGCGGTCGTCCTCGCGTTCAACGTCCTTGCCGTTCGCCCGAAGGCAGTTGCCGGAGCTGCCGGAGCTGCTGCAGCTACTGCAATAGGCATCGGAGCCGTTTTTCTCATGGGAATTATAACCGGGCATTCTGATGATATCGCCAACGGTATTGGTTCCGTGCTTGAAAACGGCTGGGAGCTCTTCGAGAAAGCCTTCATCGGCACCGAGGAAACCTTCTGCGGACAGGTCATTGAATCTAATGACGCCTGGATCGTCACCGGATACAAGCAAATCTGCGCCACTATAACTTCATGGGTCGATTCAGGCGAAGCCACCATAGATAACGGAAAAGTAAGCTTGAAGTACAGTCAGTATCTGGAGCTTTGCGATCTCGTCGGACAGGCAGCCGTTACGGACTCCGTGCAGCTCATCACCGACACCCCCTATTTGTTTATCAAGGCAAATTCGGGTCTTACATACAGCCTCGATACATCAATAACGATCCTCAATGGAGACGAGGATCTCCCGCTAGCCGAAGCAAGAATGAGCTTTGTAAATGTATACTACACCGAGGATACTATTTACTTCCCGGACACGTTCTTTAACATGACATTTTCCCGTTATTCCCCGACAGATAACCGCGTCTGGTCAAATGGACGTATGTACACAATTGATTCATCTTTAAATTACGGCACGGAGGTAGCTTCTGATTTCCCCGGCGGACTTTTTGATCAGGATTACCGGGAGTTTTTCTCCACCTTCAAATATTCAATAAACTTTGACTCCTCCCGGATTCTTGTTTCTTTTACTCCTCCTCGTTACCCTTATCGTGAAACCTCGGCAGCTATAAACAAATGGTTCACGTTCGGAAAGGCTCCGGGGAAATTCGAGCAGGTCGACAACGTTGATTTTTCCCATATGAAAATGGGTATTCTCAATGTAAAAGGCAGCTACCTGGATTTTCTCAAGTCCCTTCAGAACTACACCGTGGTTCCTGATGTCTCGCTTGACGATCTTTCCGGAGTTCTTCCCCTGGATAAGACGAAGGATCCAACGTTAGAGGTTGACACCGATCCATCAATAGTAATACCCACTGACGCGGTTACTGTTACCGACGTTCCGGGAGAGGTAGACCAGACACTCACGCAGCTAAAGACAAATACCCGGCTTGATATAGATATTCCTTCCCTTATCGCTAGTAAATTCCCGTTCTGCATTCCCTTCGACCTTATCCGGATCATGTCCGTTCTGGGCGCTGATCCAGTAGCTCCGGTGTTCCGGATACCCATTTCAACGGATATGAAGAATCTGGAGCCGTTCGCAGGTAATCAGACGATCGGAGAAATTCCGGAGGACTTCGAGCCGATGTTTGAAATCGACGAGGAACTAGTTATAGATCTTTCCTGCATTCCCCTTGTGCAGCCTATATGCTACACGGTATTCATCATTAGCTTTGTGGTGCTGCTTATCTACATCACGCCGAAGATGATCAATCATTAAGGGGGGATAATGTGGAATCCACAGTAAAAGGAATCTGGAACGCTATAACAGATGTTCTTGACGATATCGTCAACGCTATCGTCCTTCTTCTCCCCGACAGCCCGTTTAAAGATGTGGAGATCCCCGCCGAAGTCAAGCAGCTATTCGGCTACGTGAATTACTTCGTTCCGGTGACCGCTATGCTTGCGATCGGAACTACATGGCTTACGGCTATCGGCGTGTATTATCTATATCAGACTATACTCAGATGGGCGAAAACAATCAAGTAAACGCGCATGGGGCTGCGAGCGTGCGAGCGGGGCGCCCCATGCGCATTGGAGTTGATTTTTTATGACCATACAAGAAATGTATGATATGTTTCTCCTTGAGCAGGAGTTCCGGAATAACAGCCCGGTTACAATCTCATGGTATAAAGATCAGCTGACGGAGTTTTTCAAGTGGCTCGGCTCCGAGGATCCAGCAGACTTGAATCTGCTGAAATTCAAGCAATATGGTGTTTTCCTCAAATCTCAGAACAAGCGAAACGGCGATAAGCTTTCCAGCAGCTCAGTTCATGGAGCAATGCGAGCCGTTAAGGCTTTTTATAATTTCTGTATCGGCGAAGATTACCTCGAAGACTTCTCCCGACAGCTTCGTTTGCCAAAAGTTCATTGCAAGGAGCAGTTGATCTTAGATGATCAAGAAATACTGCTGCTGATCAGAACACTTGAAAGTTCCGGAAGCCACTACGCCGAACGAAACAAGTGCTTTATTTTTCTCATGCTTGACAGTGGACTGCGCCGGGGCGAGATTCCCCGGATCAACGTTAGTGATATCAGCTTTTCCACTCGTTCAATGATCGTTCGCGGAAAAGGCAGCAAACAACGTCTGATTCCCATGGGAGAAAAGACATGTGCGCAGCTGCTTGATTATCGGCTTCGTTTCCGTTATTCCGCTGGCAGTTCCGAGCCGTTCTTCGTCGATCAAACCGGGGGCAGATGTTCCGACAACCTCGTTAAACTTGTATGTCAGCGCCTGAAGGAGCAAACCGGAATAGAACGGCTTCACCCGCATTTACTCCGGCACACGTTCGCCACGTATTACCTGGCTGACGGCGGAGATCTGGAGACCCTCCGGCTTATCCTCGGACACAGCGACATTCAGACAACGCAGATGTATCTGCATTTAGCGTTTAATTTGAAGCTCCAGCGCAGCCGGCATAACTCGCATATTGATAAGCTATTTGATTGCTGATATTTCTGCAGCAGTAAAATTGAATTCACTGACACCTTTTTGTAATTTGCCCAGATACAGCGAAAGCGCCTTGCATGCCGTGAATGGCTCTGCAATGCGCTTTCAGAAATCTGGCTCCCCCGACTGGACTTGAACCAGTGACACCCTGATTAACAGTCAGGTGCTACTACCGACTGAGCTACGGAGGAATATAGAAACACAGCAAGTTTTTGACTTGCTGTGTTTATTTAGGTGTCGGCGCCTATCTATCTTCCCGGACAGTTGCCCATCGAGTATTGTCGACGCA
>OGGZ01001471.1_pt1 | contig 19733 bp, 21 predicted proteins | sample 1571371 | NCBI WGS metagenome assembly OGGZ01 (sample SAMEA2582025, study PRJEB24529) | metagenome | biome: Human gut stool | place: China | collected 2011
GGGTTAGCTGTTTTCACTGATTCTTCTGGAGCCTCGGCAGATTTCTTATTTACAGGAGCCTCCAGCGCTTTGTCTGCCGGGTCTGCTGACCTGACGGATTCGGCAGGCTTGGCGGAGCGAGTCAGGCTTTCCGGAATATCGGCTACCGGTCTCTCCTCGTTCAGCAGCGGGAGCACCACGGGGACTGCCGCTTCGGCTGTAGCTTTCTCCGGCTGTAAGGTCTCCGGAATCGCTTCCTCTGCGGGAAGCTGGCTCGGCGGAGTGCGCTTGTTCTTTATCTTGAAGAACAGTACTGCCATCGGGGGCAGGTCAAGCGTGATGCGGAACTGCTCGCCGTGCATCGGCTCTTCCTTCGCTGTGACTGTACCGTTGGAAACGCCTGTGCCGCCGTACTTACTGTCATCAGAGTTGAATACCTCCTTGTAGTCCGCATAGTACGGAACGCCGATCTCATATATTTCATGCCTTACCGGCTGGAAGTTGCATACGCATATTATTTCGTCCTTATTGCGGGCGATACGTCTGAACGCGATCACAGAGTTTGCGTTGTCCTCGCTGGAGATCCAGTGGAAGCCTTCCCAGCTCGTGTCGCACTCCCACAGCGGAGCGTTTTCCTTGTAGAACCGGTTGAGATCCTTGACGTATTCGTGAAGCTCGCGGTGCGGTTCGAATTCCAGGACCTCCCAGTCGAGCTGAGCCTGGAAGTTCCACTCCTTGTACTGGGCGAATTCCTGACCCATGAACATGAGCTTCTTTCCGGGGTGAGCGGTCATATATCCAAGGAACGTGCGCATTGAATTGAAGCGGAATTCCCTCGGACCGCCCATTTTATCCAGCATGGAGCATTTCCCGTAAACTACCTCGTCGTGAGATATCGGGAGTATGTAATTCTCTGAGAACGCATAGTAGAACGAGAACGTAACCAGATTGTGGTTATACGGTCTCGACAGCGGATCCATGGACATATATCTGAGCATGTCGTTCATCCAGCCCATGTTCCACTTGAAGTTGAAGCCCAGACCGCCTATATCGGCAGGCTTTGTGACCATCGGCCATGCGGTGGATTCCTCGGCGATCATCATGATGTTCTGGTGTTCGCGGAACAGCGCCGAATTAAGCTTTTGCAGGAACGCCACGGCTTCGAGGTTCTCGTGGCCACCGTAGGCGTTGGGGCGCCACTCGCCGTTCTGGCGGTCGTAATCCAGGTAGAGCATGGAAGCTACGGCGTCCACGCGCAGACCGTCAACATGGTATTTCTCTATCCAGTAATTCGCGTTGGAAACCAGGAAGCTCTGTACCTCAGGCTTACCCCAGTCGAAGATGTGGGTGCCCCAGTTCTTGTGCTCGCGCTTTAAAGGGTCAGAGTATTCATAACAACTCGTGCCGTCGAATTCATAAAGACCTGCGGCGTCCTTCGGGAAGTGCGCAGGTACCCAGTCGATTATTACGCCTATCCCGGCGGCATGGCACCTGTCCACGAACTCCATGAAGTCATGCGGAGTGCCGAAGCGGGAGGTCGGCGCAAAGTATCCTATCTGCTGGTAGCCCCAGCTTCCGTCGTAAGGATACTCGCCGATGGGCATAAGCTCCACATGAGTATAGCCCATTTCCTTAACGTATGGTATCAGCTTTTCGGCAAGCTGGCGGTAGCTGAGGTAATTCTCGCCGTCCTTGCGCCAGGAGCCTATGTTCACTTCATAGATATTCGCGGCGCTGTCGTAAATATTCTTTGCGTGGAGCTCGTCAAGATATTTCTTGTCCGTCCACTTGAAGCCCTCGATATCGTAGAACTTGGTCGCAGTGTTCGGTCGAAGCTCCATGTGATAACCATAGGGGTCTGCCTTGAGCTTGATCAGCCCGTCAGGGCTTTCAACGCTGTATTTGTAGTTATCGTACTGCTTAATGCCGGGAATAAAAAGCTCCCAGATTCCGCCGTCGCTGATCTTGTTCATCGGGTGGAGAGCCCTGTCCCAGTGATCAAAGTCGCCGACAACGCTTACTGTTTTCGCATTAGGAGCCCATACGCGGAAAACTGCGCCGCTCTTTCCGTCCTGTACCTCCCGGTGGGAGCCGAATAACTCATAAGCGTGCGAGTTCTCGCCCTGGTGGAAAAGGTACAGCGGAACGGTGTATTTTTCCGGAATGATTATAGCCATATCTAAAGACCTCCTGTCGTTATACTCGTGGAGTCCGTCCGGAATCTGTGCGCGGCGTATTGCAAAACTGCATAAAAAATACGTAGCCCACCATAAATTCCTAGTTATTATTGTACCACAACCGCCTGTTTTTTTCAATAGTTTTGTTGACTTTTCATGTTTTTAGCTATTTTCCCCCTAATAGATTTAGCACTATTGCACAATGTTTTTTCAACTTTTGGTAAACAATTCATTAGCAGTGGGTAACGAATGTGAAAAAATACTCAGGTGAGGTCAGCATTTTTGCGGATGAGATGTCCGGCTCTATCATGGAGATAGAGTTTGAAGATAAAAATATGCAGAAATGAAGCAAAAAAAGTGCAGGTAATTCGCAAATCCGCTCGTTGCGTTGATAGAGCAAATATTGTAAAATTGAATCAGAAAGTTAAGGCAACACCGCACAAAGATCATTTTCTTATCATGGATTCGTCCTCGGCAATCAGTATTCTCATATTAGGGAACCTCTAAAAACCGGTTTGAAGAGGGAAAATGGGTAGAGTGCGCCGAATGCGATGAAAGCCGACGAAGTAAGGCTGTATGCCTTACGAGGAGGTTTGAAGAAGCAGTCGGTGTGCTATACACATTTTCACTCAAACAAGGTTTTTAGAGGTGACCATTATATACCTGCCTTTCTATATGTTCATGATTTGATTATATCACAAAAATCTGAAATGCAGTTGAAAAATATATTTATCTTTCGAAAAAATAAAAAATGAAAGTCGTAATCACTATTGATTTTTGAAAAATAATATGTTATAATATACTTGAAAGGAGATGTTTAATATGACCAGGAAATCTGACAAGGCAAAATTTGTATTTCTCATGCTGTATTTTCTGATTCTCACCATCGAACGGATCATAAGCCTTGCGACGGTGCTTACGAGCGACATAGCCGGCTATGACCTGCTTGATTTATATATGAGCGTGCTTACGGCGGCGGCGATAATCGGAGCATATACGTATATGTTCCTGAAAGTACGCTTTACGGCAAAACCACGCTCATCTGACAAACCAGAACAAAGCGTATTCGGAAAGCTTGCAATAGCGGCCGGTATACTTCTTCTGGGCGGAATGGTGCATACTGATGGCACGATACCGCCGATTCAGTTCGCCGCTTATGGAATGATACTTATTTCTATGGCGATACATACTGCCCAGCGCGTAAAGACGCTCGGCGGAGGAGTTATAAGGTGGCTGTCATTCGGTTATATCGTGGCGTTTTCAATGTCGATACCTGTCGTGTATCATACGTCGATCGAGCTTTCCGCGCTGTTCATTCCTCTGGAGATCATCGTTTCAGCGGGAATGGTCGTAATGTTCACGGTTATGCTCAGGGGGTTCTATGAGGGGGACGGAGAGTACCAGTTCCCGGCAGCGCCGTTCTGTGCGGCTGTAGTTGGCGACGCCGCTGTCCTGATGCTCCGCTGGAACGAGGAGATTAACTTTTTCGTGCTTATTTTCATATGCGTAACCGCAGTGTTGTTCATTGCCGGGAAAATTGCCGGATCAGCAAGGACATGATCAGCAGGTACGCTGTAACACCACAATAAACGGGCAAGTCAAAAACTTGCCCGTTTTTGTTTAGAGGCGACCTTTAGTAAATACAATCTGAATCAAGATATCTCCACTGCATTTTGTAATGGTACGTCAGCTTCTCAGAGTTCCGTAAGTTCGCTGTACTTACTGCACAGTGGTGATCATCGGCTGTATCTGCACGCCGGAAAGCGCCGCTTCTATCGTCTGGGGTATCCTGTTGAAATCGGATATCATGGAAAACGGCTTTGCTACCGGGTCGTCCTGGAATATCGGAACAAAGTAGAAGTTCCGGTAATTCCGCAGCGTGCCGATATTCTTGGCGGCGCCTGCAAGCGCGTCATTTGTCGACACCGCGATAACCACCGGGCGCTGATTGCGGAGATGGCTCTTTACCGCCATGCATACAGGTGTATCAACGATCCCCGCTGCAAGCTTCGCTAGAGTATTTCCGGTGCAGGGCGCGACAAGCAGCACGTCGAACATTTTCTTTGGGCCTATAGGTTCTGTAGTGGTGATCTCGTGCAGCACAGTTTTCCCGGTGATGTCGAACAGCCGCGCGGCGTGTTCCTGGGCTGTGCCGAATCGAGTGTCGGTGGTGTAGGCGCAGGTCGACATTATCGGGGTAACGTCGCAGCCGGCTGCCACAAGCTCCGATAACGCCCGGAACGCCCGGGAGAATGTGCAGAACGACCCGCACACCGCCGCCCCGACCTTCAGCCCCGAGAGCTTTGAAATGTCGGTCATATATGATACCGCCGTATTTCAGGCGGATTCCTCCTTTCAATGGTTTCCGCAGGCGCTTACGAATGCTCCGCGGAGATGACAGCACGCGCGATTGCTTCGCCGGCTGTCCTGGGGGAGAACTTCCCGGGAAGCCCTCCCGCAGCAATGTATTTCACACCGCGAGCCTCCGCCCACTCCTTTTCCGGAGTCTCCGAGCGGGTCGCGAGTTCCATGTAAACGGCGCCGGAGCGCATTCTGCTGAAGCATTCCTCCGTCAGGATACACGCGGGAACGGTATTTATTACGAGATCGGCGCCTGCCGCGGCAAGCCCGGCGAGGGTCACGGGGAGAGTACACAAGCCGTCGAGCAGTGCCGCTTCCCGCTGGAGCGGGCTTCGCGCCGCGATCGTAACTCTGCACCGGAACGCCTGAAGCAGACGCGCCAGATACCTTGCTATCCTGCCGTACCCGGTGATAACGGCGGTGGAATCAAACAGTGCGCCATCATATCCGCTGATCAGCAGAGATACGGCTCCCTCGGCGGTCAGCAGCGCGTTTTTAAGCGTCAGCTCTTCTGCCGCCATGTAGTTCACCAGTTGAAGCCCGTGAGTTTCACACAGCGCCTCCAGCTTCGTGGAGGTTCCGCCGGAAAAAATACGCGCTCCCGCAGCGGCGTAGTCTGTAAGCAGTTCCAGAGGAAGCGGTCTTTCAGAGAGCGGCGCGGTGATGTTCTCACCGTCCCGGGAAAACGGCACGGGAAGTACTATCCGCTCGTATCCACCCGACTGGTTTTCAGGCTCAGGGAAATCGCCGCCCAGTCCGACCGCGCATACTCCGCCGCTCTGCGAGATAAGCTCCGCTGCGCAGATCATGCGCCTGTCGCCGCCGATAAACAGAATGTCACCCATACCGCACCTCCTGAACGCTGTCCTCTGTGGTCAGTACCATAATATGTATAAACTCTCCCTGCGGTGACGAAATTTTAGAAAATAAGCCCTTGAAAATACGGCGGCGATGTTGTATAATAAAATCAGCAAAATCTATTAAAAGGAGACTGACAATATGAATATATGGCATGACATCAATCCTGACAGGATCACCCCCAACGACTTCATGGCGGTTATCGAGATCGAAAAGGGAAGCAAGAAGAAATACGAGCTGGACAAGCAGACCGGTCTGATCGTGCTCGACCGCATTCTGTATACCTCCACGCACTACCCTGCAAACTACGGATTTATCCCGCGCACCCTCGCGGACGACGGCGACCCGCTGGACGTACTGGTACTCTGCAACGAACCTATAGACCCGCTGGTGCTGGTTCAGTGCTACCCCATCGGAGTTATCACAATGCTTGACAACGGCAAGAACGACGAAAAGATCATCGCGATACCGTTCGAGGATCCTACCTACAACGCATACAGAGGAATCGAAGCGCTCCCCAGCCATCTGTTTGAGGAAATGCGCCATTTCTTCTCAGTGTACAAGCAGCTTGAGGGCAAGGAGACCGCAGTCAACGAAGTAATGGGTCAGAAGCAGGCTGTGGAGGTCATCAAGCAGTGCATAAAGAACTACAACGATATCTACGGCGCACAGCACCCCTACGAGCCGGAGCACACCACTCACGGTAAGAAGTGATGATACTTGCGAGCCAGTCACCGCGCCGCCGCGAGCTTCTCGGGCTGTTCTGCCCGGAATTCGAGGTCATGCCTGCGCAGGGAGAAGAATCGCTTCCCGACGGGATATCCCCGCGGGAGGCTGTCATGCTGCTTTCAAAGCAGAAGGCGGAGGAGATATCCGCACGTAAGTTCCCGGACGGAAACATCACGGATACAATAGTAGCCGCCGATACGATCGTAGCGACAGACGGAGAGATCCTCGGCAAGCCGAAAAGCCAGGAGAACGCAGCGGAAATGCTTCGACACCTCTCAGGCAGAGTACACAGCGTTTTCACCGGCGTGACCCTGATAACACCGAAAACCTCCGTCACCTTTGCCGAGGAAACTCTTGTGGAGTTCTACCCGCTGACGGCTCAGGAAATAGCGGATTACACCGCCACCGGGGAACCTATGGACAAAGCGGGCGCATACGGTATTCAGGGGCGCGGAGCGCTACTTGTAAAGCGTATCGAGGGTGATTATTACAACGTGATGGGACTTCCCGCCGGGGAGGTCTACCATCGGTTAAAGGAACTCGGAGCATTATAAAAATAAGGGGCTGTAATTTTACAGCCCCTTATTTTACTAGATAATCCGGCTTGTTCAGCCGAGCTTGATTTTGATGAAATCCGTGATGATATCAACGCACTTTTCAAAGCCCAGGTCTCCGCTGTTAAGGCACAGATCGTAGTTCCTTGCGTCTATCCATTCTCTGCCGGTGTGAGCCTTGTAGTATGCGGCGCGTTCCTTGTCGGTGGCAGCGATGGTCTTGAGCGCTTCCTTGCGGTCTACTATGCCCTTTACCTCCGCGGCGTTCTTTACGCAGGTCTCATCATCGGCGTAGATGAATACGCGGATAACGGACGGAGCTCCTTTGAGCACATAGTCGGCGCAGCGGCCTACTATTACGCAGGAACCCTCAGAAGCTATCTGCTTTATCACCATAGCCTGATAGTTGAACAGGTTCTCCTCGGAGATGAACCCCGACTTTTCGGGAGCTATCACTTCGCCCTTGTAAACCCCGGGCTTTCCGAAAACGCTGTTCTTCGTTTTTTCGTCGGACTGACCGAAAAGAGCCTCGTTGATACCGCTGGCGTCAGACGCCATTCTGATAAGCTCCTTATCGTAGAACTTCACGCCGAGCTTATCGGCGAGCATTTTGCCGATGGTTCTGCCGCCGCTGCCGAAGCCGCGCGCGATAGTTACTGTAAACTTTTCCATGACGCCCTCCTGTTATTCACCCAGATATGCCTTCTTGACGGAATCGTTATTCATCAGCTCGTGAGCGTCGCCGGAAAGCACGATCTTGCCAGTTTCCAGAACGTACGCGCGGTTTGCGATGGAAAGCGCCTTCTTAGCGTTCTGCTCAACGAGAAGCACGGTCGTGCCGCTCTTGTTTATCTCCTGGATAATATCGAAAATTTCGCTGACGTACAGCGGAGAAAGTCCCATCGACGGCTCGTCCATCAGGATTATCGACGGCTTGGACATCAGCGCTCTGCCCATAGCGAGCATCTGCTGCTCGCCGCCGGATAGAGTACCTGCCATCTGACCGCGGCGCTCCTCAAGTCTCGGGAAACGCTTGAACACGTGCTTCAGGGATTCCTGTATCTCGGCCTTATCCTTGCGGGTGTAGGCTCCGAGCATGAGGTTTTCCAGCACGGAAAGCTGCGCGAATACGCGGCGTCCCTCGGGAACGTGCGCCATTCCCATTGAAACTATCTTGTGCGCGGGGGTCTTGGTGAGATCCTTACCGCCGAACATAACGGAACCGTGCTTTGCCTGAACAAGTCCGGTGATGGTGTGGAGTATCGTGGTCTTTCCTGCGCCGTTTGCGCCGATGAGGGCGATTATTTCACCCTGCTCAACGTCGAAGGAAATGCCCTTTATTGCGTTTATCGCGCCGTAATATACCTGTAAGTCCTTTATTGACAGCATTGACATGAGCGTTTCCTCCTTATTCTCCGAGATATGCGGTGATGACCTTCGGGTCGTTGAGCACCGCAGAGGTCTCGCCCTGTGCCAGCTCCTGACCGAAGTTGAGCACGGTCAGCTCCTCGCAGATGCCGGAGACCAGCTTCATGTCATGCTCGATGAACAGTATCGTCATCTTGAACTCGTCGCGTACAAAGTGGATAGTGTTCATAAGCTCTGCTGTCTCGTTCGGGTTCATTCCGGCTGCCGGCTCGTCGAGAAGCAGCAGCTTCGGGTCGGTGGCGAGCGCGCGTGCTATCTCAAGCTTTCTCTGCTTGCCGTAGGGGAGGTTCGCTGCAAGCTGCTGCGCCTCTCCGTCAAGCTCGAACACCTTGAGCAGCTCCAGAGCCTTTGCGGTTATGCGCTTCTCCTCCTTGAAGTAGCGGGGGAGTCTCAGTGCGCCTTCTATCGCGGTGTAGTTCGTGTGGTTGTGAAGTCCCGCCTTTACGTTGTCGAGAACGCTCATGTTCTTGAACAGGCGGATATTCTGGAAGGTTCTTGCGATACCAGCCTTGTTGATAGCTATCGCAGGCTTTCCGGTAATGTTTTCGCCGTCCAGAAGGATAGTTCCCGCCGTAGGCTTGTACACGCCGGTCAGCATGTTGAACACGGTGGTTTTTCCGGCACCGTTAGGTCCGATAAGACCGTAGAGCTGCCCCCTGCGGATAGTCATGTTCAGACCGTCTACCGCGCGCAGACCTCCGAACTGTATCGAGAGGTTCTTGACCTCGAGAATGTTTTTAGTCTCAGCCATTGTCCGCACCTCCCGCTGTATTCTTCCTGCGTGTGAAAATTCCCTTTATCTTCTGGGCCGGTGCTGAAATGCCTATTCTTTCGCGCAGTGCTATGAATGCAGGCGCATTGTTGAATATCATCATCAGTATCAGAACGATAGCGTAGATGAGCATTCTGTAGTCGCCGAGCTCGCGGAATATCTCAGGCAGGGCGTAGAGGATAATGGTCGCGATAACGGAGCCGCGCAGGCTTCCCAGACCGCCGAGCACCACGAATACCAGGATCAGTATCGACAGGTTGTAGTCGAACTTCTTCGGAGCCAGCATTGTGAGTGAGTGCGAGTACAGAACTCCGGCAACGCCCGCGATAGCCGCAGAAAGTGTGAACGCCATCAGTCTGAACTTGGTAACGTTGATACCAACCGACTGAGCCGCGATGTAGTTGTCGCGGACTGCCATGCAGGCGCGTCCGGCGCGGGAGTTGATGAAATTCATCAGGATAACCATGCATATCATCAGCACGATGACCACGAGCACGAGGTTAGTATCCTGCGGGGCTTTGATTCCCTTTGCGCCCTCGAGTATTACCTTGCTGGTCTCCTTGTCGGCGTCGGCGACAGCCGCAGCGAAGCTGAAGTGCAGACCGTTCTTGTCCATTGTGAGGTAGATGTTGTTGGCAAGCGCCTTGATTATCTCACCGAATCCGAGAGTTACGATAGCGAGGTAGTCGCCGCGGAGCCTCAGTACCGGGATACCGATGAGTATACCGAATATCGCCGCTGCGATACCGCCGACTATCAGTGCAAGTATCATTCTGAGCCAGGAGGGATTGATGCTTTCTTCGGTCATCAGCGAGAATATGCCGCCGACGTACGCGCCGATGCACATGAATCCCGCATGTCCGAGGGAAAGCTCACCGAGGATACCGACCGTGAGGTTCAGCGAGATGGAGAGGATAATGTAAATACCTATCGGTATGAGCAGTCCGGAATACTGGCTGCCGAGAACGCCGGTCATTGAGAGTACGCCGAAAATGACGAACAATCCGAGGGTGATGCCGCAGGTTATGAAGTTGTTCTTTGTTGTCTTTGTCATGTTCCCGCCCCCTTAAACCTTTTCGCGGATCTTCTTGCCGAGAATGCCGGTGGGTCTTACCACCAGAACTATTATCAGCACGAGGAACACTATCGCGTCGGAAAGCTGTGAGGATATGTACGCCTTTGCAAGCTGCTCGATTATTCCCAGCAGTACGCCGCCGATCATCGCTCCCGGAATGGAGCCGATGCCGCCGAATACCGCCGCAACGAACGCCTTGATACCAGGCATAGAGCCGGTATACGGGCTGAGCTGCGGATAAGCTGAGCACATCAGCACGCTCGCAACGCCCGCCAGCGCGGATCCGATCGCGAATGTAAGGGAGATAGTACCGTTTACGTTGATACCCATGAGCTGCGCAGCGCCCTTGTCCTCAGCAACGGCAAGCATGGCCCTGCCGGCCTTGGTCTTGTTGATGAACCATGTAAGCGCAGCCATGATTATGAGCGAAACCACTATGGAGAGGAATGTCTCCATTGAAACCTTGAGGGAGGTGCGCACGCCAGACTCGGCTGCCGTGAAGAACTGCGCTCCGTTATCCGTAACAATGAGGAACGGCGGCATGCCGTCGACAACAGACGTGAAATTCTGCGCTGCGGAACCAAAAATCAGCAGTGCGAGGTTCTGGAGAAGGTAGCTGACGCCGATGGCGGTGATGAGCACTGCAAGGGGAGGCGCGTTTCTGAGCGGCTTATAAGCCACCTTTTCGATCACGACGCCGAGCACCGTGCAGACCACGATGCCGATAATGACCGAGAGCCACACCGGACACCATGCCGTGGACATAGCGGTAAATACTGCGTATCCGCCGACCATGATGATATCGCCGTGTGCGAAGTTCAGCATTTTTGCAATGCCGTAAACCATCGTATATCCGAGCGCGATGAGCGCATAGATGCTTCCGAGGCTTATTCCGCTGATGAGGTAAGAAATAAAGCTCATAAAGAACCTTCTCCTTTCGGGAATTTATTCTGCCGCATATCAAAATAAACTCAGTTCCGGGTTTACTTTGATCTACGGCAGTGTAGCTGCCGTAAAAATAGCCTTAATTATACAAATAAGACCCGTACGGTTTCTCCTGAAAAAATCCGGGGAAACCATACATACGGGTCTGAATTTGTGTTTTAGTTCAGATGATCACTTGATCACTGAGCGGAAACGTAGGAACCTACGCCGTCAGTTACGGTGATCTTCATAACCTGAGGTGCCTTTGTCGGCTCACCGTCAGCGGTCCATGTGGTGGAACCTGTAACGCCGTCAAGGGTGATCTCGGTCATGGCAACCTTTACCTTGTCGCAGATATCGGAAGCGCTCATGGAAGCGTCGTTAACACCAGCCTTTTCAAGGGCGAGCTTGACAGCGTAAACTGCGTCGTAAGCGTCTGCTGCGAACTGGATCGGAACTTCGCCGCCGGTCATTTCCTCGTAAGCTGCGGTGAACTTAGCGGACTTCTCATCAGGAGAAGAAGCTGCGAAAGGAGTCATAACCAGAACGTCCTGAGCGATGTCAACCTTGTCGCCGAGCTGGTCGATAAGACCGTCCAGACCGTCGCCGCCGAATACTGTCATGTCCATGCCGGCGGACTTAGCCTGCTGGAGGATAAGGGATGCTTCCTGATAGTAGATCGGAAGGAAGAGCAGGTCAGCGCCGCTGTCCATTACCTTCTGGATCTGTACGGAGAAGTCGGTCTTTGCGTCTGCTGTGAATGCTTCCTCAGCGGAGATCTCGAAACCCTTCTCAGCAGCCTCAGCCTTGAAGCCGTCGAGGATACCGGTGGAGTATACGTCGGAGCTGTCGTAGATGATACCAACCTTGGTAGCAAGGGAGTTATCAGCGATGTAGTCAGCAGCGATCTTACCCTGGCCAGGATCGGTGAAGCATACGCGGAAGCAGTTGTCGCCTGCGGAGATAGCGTCCAGAGAGGAACCGGACGGAGTAAGCAGGAACATGTTGTCCTTTGCAGCCTCAGCGCTTACTGCTACGCAGGGAGCGGAGGTAACTGTACCAACGAGGAGCTTCATGCCAGCGTCCTTCAGGGTGTTGTATGCGTTTACGGACTTCTCAGGGTCGTGCTCGTCGTCCTGGAAGTTCAGCTCGAGCTGCATGCCGTTTACGCCGCCGTTAGCGTTGATCTCGTTTACTGCGAGCTGAGCGCCGTTCTTAACTGCGTTTCCGTAAACTGCTGCTGCACCGGTGATCGGGCCGATACCGCCGATTACCAGTGTGCCGCCTGCTGTGGTGCTGCCATCAGCCGCGGAGGAATCGCCTGCTGCAGAGGAATCGCCAGCTGCAGAAGAACTGCCTGCGTTGTTGGAGCAGCCTGCGAAGGGAACTGTCATTGCCGCAGCCATTGTCAGAGCTGCAACCTTCTTCCAAACATTTTTCATTTTGTGTTTCTTCCTTTCCATGTTCATACTTCGGAATCACGCTGCGAAAGCAGCATCGATTCACAAAGCACGCCGTTTTGCATCACTTCCCATTTGTAGGAAATCAATGCGGCATGAATTTTTCTTTGCAATTATATAATAACCTTTAATTCATAATCTGTCAATGATAAAAAGCATTGATAATTCACATTTTCAGATTCAATTTTTGTGTATTTTTACCTAAACGACACTATATCATAACAAATCAGGGCAGATATGCTACATTTCCCGCCGTGATGTGTACTTTAAATCGCTTAGAATATATATTTTATAGTATATCATAATTCGATAAAAAAATCAAGTGCTGAGCTGTTTCTGAGCCTAAAAAGATTTGTTCATATATTTGTTGATAGTGAATATATTTCTGCCGGATATTCGGTTACAATTACCAGTGACAGACGGGCAAAGTTCGTGTATAATAAAAATATGAAAGTTCATAATATTGTAAACAGATGAATCGGAGGCGGAACGATGGAGCAGAACATATTTATGTGCATAGATCTTAAAAGTTTTTTCGCCTCGGTGGAGTGCGCCGACAGAGGCATTGACCCGTTCACGACCAACCTTGTGGTTTCAGACCCCTCCAGGGGGAACGGCGCAATATGTCTAGCGATAACCCCAGCGATGAAGGCTCTGGGGATACGTAACCGCTGCCGTATATTCGAGATTCCTCCCGGCGTCCAGTACATCACCGCCCTTCCGCGCATGAAAAGGTACATGGAGGTATCGGCGCAGGTGTACGGAGTGTACCTCAGGTACATCAGCCCGGAGGATATCCACGTTTACTCCATCGACGAATGCTTCATCGACGCAACGCCGTACCTCGCCATGTACAATACTTCTCCGAAGCAGCTCGCGCAGACCCTGATGAACGCGGTCTTTGAAGAAACCCACATCTGCGCCACCGCCGGAGTCGGGACCAATCTGTTCCTTGCAAAAGTCGCGCTGGATATCACCGCGAAGCATGTCCCGGATCACATAGGATGGCTCGACGAGAAGGAATTCCGCGAAAAGCTGTGGTCTCACCGCCCGATAACCGATTTCTGGAACGTCGGAAGCGGCGTTGCGCGCCGTCTTGCGAAATACGGCGTGTACGACATGGGCGGAGTCGCCAAGATGAACGAGGATATTCTCTACAAGGAGTTTGGCGTGAATGCTGAGTTTCTGATAGACCACGCCCACGGCAGGGAGCCGTGCACAATGGCGGAGATACACGCCTATGAGTCGAAAACGAAGTCGCTGTCGAACGGTCAGATACTTTTCGAGGATTACAGCGCGGATAACGCGTTCATCGTCATGAAAGAGATGGTAGACACCCTGATACTCGAGCTGGTGGAGAAAAAGCTGGCGGCGGGGTCGGTGTCGCTGACCGTGGGGTATTCAAAGGACGTATTCCCGCCGACCGGCGGCACACGGAAGCTCAGCGGGTTCACCGGGTCACGCCGGAAGCTGACGGAGGAATTCGTCAGGCTCTATAACGACACCACCCGCCGGAAATACCCGATACGCAGCATAAACATCGGGCTTGGCGGGCTGGTGGAGGACGTGTATTCCACTTTTGACCTGTTCATGGACCCCGCGGCGGAGGAAAAGGAAAAGAACATGCAGAATGCAATAATAGACATCAAACGGCGTTTTGGGAAAAACTCCCTGATAAAGGCGATGAGCCTTCAGGAGAAGGCCACCGGAATACGCCGCAACAACATGGTGGGAGGTCACAATGGGGGCTGAATCAAGACGTCACGCGGACAGAGCGCGGCAGTTCATGCCGTTCGCGTCGCTCAGAGGCTACTACGACTTCATAAGGGAGCAGGAGCGCGTAAAGGAGCCGCGCCGGGAGCTTTCCGAGGACGGCGCGCAGGAACTTTCCAATGTGCTCGGGAAAACGGCACGGGGAGTTATGCTGAGGGTCGTGTTTTACGACAAGGATCACTATGAAACGGCGGAGGGGCTGGTGTCGGAATTCGACCCGGTGTTCCGGAGCCTGTGCATAGTCCGGCGGAAAATTCCGTTCGGCGACATTTACCGCGCCGAAATACTGGAGGGACTGGACAAATCACCGGGATAATGTTATAATCAAAGTAACATCAATACCGGAGGTACATTATGAAATTAGTGATACAGCGCTGTGAAAGGGCGGACGTAAAGGTAGACGGAAAGACCGTCGGCGAGATAGGAAAGGGGTTCCTGGTTCTGCTCGGAGTTGGCAAGGAGGACACCGAGAATGACTGCGAACGGCTCGCGGCGAAGATGATAGGTCTGCGGATATTCTCGGACGAGAACGACAAGATAAATCTCTCGCTGAAGGACGTAGGCGGCTCGCTGCTCATAATATCGCAGTTCACGCTGTACGCCGACACCCGAAAGGGGCACCGTCCGAACTTCCTGATGGCGAAGGAGCCGGGCGAAGCCAACCGCCTCTACGAATACTTCTGCGAGGTCTGCCGCCGTGATATCCCGAACGTCCAGACAGGAGAATTCGGTGCGGACATGAAGGTAAGTTTAGTCAACGACGGTCCGTTCACGATAATACTCGAATAATTCGATGTACATATAGTTTATCAGACGACATTTCGTCTTGAATAAATTCAAATATATCGCGAAGCGATACCATAATTCATTCAGAATTTAAAAAATCCCCTTTCCGTCTGGAAAGGGGATTTGATATTGTATCAGTTATTAATACTTGTTGGAGTGAGCCTTGATGTACTCAACAACTTCCTCAGCGTAGCAGAATGCCATGCTTACGCAGGTATCAGCGCAGCCGTAGTAGATAGCGATACGTCCGGTGTCCTTGTCGCAGAGAGCTGCGCAGGGGAATGTAACGTTCTGAACGTCGCCAACGGTCTCGTAGATCTCGCGCGGGTTGATGAGGTACTCGCGGCAGCGGTACTTAACCTTCCAGGGCTGATCCTTGTCGAGAATGCAGGCGCCGAAGCTGTAAACGAAGCCGTTGCAGCTCTCGAGAACGCCGTGGTAGAATACCAGCCAGCCTTCGCTGGTCTCGATCGGGATAGGACCTGCGCCGATCTTCTTGGACTCCCAGCCGCGGTCAGGAGCCATAACGTGTCTGTGCTTGCCCCAGTATGTCATATCCTTGGAGTGGGACAGGTACATGTCGCCGAAAGGAGTGTGACCGGAGTCGGAAGGACGGGAGAACATTACATACTCGCCGTTGATCTTTCTCGGGAACAGAACGCCGTTTCTGTTGAAGGGAAGGTATGCGTTCTCCATCTGGTGGAATTCCTTGAAGTCCTTGGTCCAGCCCACGCCGATAGTGGGCTTCCAGCCGTATGCGTTGCACCAGGTGATCCAGAATCTGTCCTCGATCCATACGCAGCGGGGATCGTAGCCGTACTGCCACGGATTAGCTTCTGCGGTCTCGGGATCGTCGTTGATCCACTCTACCTTCTCAGGGTTGATGTTCCAGTGGATGCCGTCCTCGGAGAAACCAGCGTGGATAGCCATGTTTCTTTCCTTGTCGTCAACACGGAATACGCCTGCGAAGTGGCCCTTGTCGCTTTCGAAGGGAACTACTGCGGAGTTGAAGATGGAGTTGCTGGTGGGAAGCAGGTCGCGGGGAATGATCGGGTTAGCATTGTAACGCCAGATAACGTCCTTGCAGCCCTCGGGTCTGTCCTGCCAGGGCATGTTAGGAATGCTCTGACCAAAGATTTCTAAGCTCATGTGTGTACCTCTCTATTATTTTATTTACCGGTGCGGAAATTCCGCCCTCATTGATTACTAGTATATCAAATATCCGTGTAGAATTCAATAGTGTTTTTGACTAAATCTTTCGAGTTTATCATGTGCATGTTTACTTAAAAAGTCTTATTTTTTTACTTAAAATTTCAAGCTCCGCTTTTGAAAGAGATTCTGCGGCTCCGATAAACGAAACATCTGCCGGAAACACCAAACCCCTGTGATCTCTCACAGGGGTTTGGTGCTGGTTTGGTTGATAATTATATGAAAATGAACGGTGTCGTATTCATGGAACAGAACCTCGGTTCCGTTTCCGTAATATTAAGTATATCCGCTGTGGGTGAATTTATGATGTGGCATTTGTGAAAATTGTGTGAATGTTTCGCATTCGCCGTAGTCTAACATTAAACGCTTGCCCTAGGCGCAGGAGTTTCCCGGAAATTTCCCTTTTTGTAGGCGATGGTGGATATAATAAGTCCGATAACGAATGCTGCAAGGAAGCTTCCGCAGCATATCAGCGCCGACGTCCACAGCGGAAGTCCGTAGCCATATTCATTTGCAGACGAACTGACGGTTATCATCACCAGAAAAAACGGCGCATAGAACACCACGAAGAATAGCGCGGCGAACCGTATGCACATTACGATACAGCCGCCCAGCGCGAATATCCCGCCGAACAATGCAGTCATCACCAGCATGTCGGAAATATTGCTGACATCACGTCCGGTGAACAGGATAAACGCCGCGTAGACCGCATTTGAAAGCACGCTCCAGCCAAGCGGCACGAGCATGGAAAACAGCGGTATGCCGCGCGTGTAGAGCTTGTCGGCGCAGGGGACGGAGCGCATAAAGCGGTTCCCTATAGTGTCCTGAACCATGAAGATAACGGGCAGGCACACCGCCATCATCATCGGCATCAGCGCGCTGAACTTGCACATAATGAAGTCGGCAGGGTCGCCGCCGGGATCCTCATGAAACAGCATTACCGCAGCCATCATCAGCAGGAAGAACGCGGTCACTCCAATGAGTATCCTCTTATGCGAGAAATACCGTGAAAAAAGCAGCTTCAGATCTGTCACTGGGATTCACCCCATTTCTTTTCCGCGACTGCGAGCGCGTAAATAAGCCCCGCTGCAAATACTGCCGCCGAAACCACTCCGACAGTTACGGTTATTCCGGCGCTGCTGAACAGGGGATCCAGCCGGGTCGTTTGGCTGTCTTCTGCGTCCGCCAGGAACCCGAAGAATCCTGCCAGGAACCCGAACCCGCAAAAAACGCCCATCATAACTATAATGCGCGCCGTGTTGTTCCTGATGAACCCCGTGAAATTACATACTCCGGCGGCGATGAAAAGCAGCGTCACCCCGAAAAATACGAAATTGTTATTAATACCGATGAGCTTGTATGCCACGCTTATCAGGGCGAGAAGCCCCAGCCCGGTGATTATTCCGAAAAGATTTCCCGCAGCTATGGCGCGCCGGAAATGGGCTGCTCCGTCCGGCAGGGAAGCATAGTATTTATGACCGGGCGTCACCGGTGAAAGGTACTGATACAGCGCATTCATGAATATCAGCCCGAAAACTGCACTCAGGCTGCTCAGCATTGTGGATACGCCCTCAGCCAGTCCGGTGAGGAACTCATTCATAGGGAAGCAGCCTATTATCCCGCACAGTACTGTCAGTCCTGAGATGACCGCCGCAAATGACACTATCGACCGTATCTGACAGTTCCCGAAAAACAGCCTGAACGACTGTATGTACTTTTTCATCTGTGTTCCTCCGCGTATTTCAGCAGACCAACGCTGAGCTGCTGAAGGGTAGGGGCGGCGGTTTCCACGTTCAGCGCGGCGAGCGCTTCCGAGTTTTCAGAAAGAGCCAGTCCGTCAAACGTGGTGCGGTTGTGGCTTCCGCTCATGAGGAGGGACTTCGCCTGCTCCCAGTTTTCCGCGTCGCCGCTTACCACTATGTATTTTTCCTTGAGTTCTTCGATGAATCCCTGCTCGATAACACGCCCCTTATCCATGAAAACGGCGTAGTCCGCGGCGTTTTCCATGTCGGCGATGTTGTGGGTGGAGAAGATGATCGACTTTCTTCCGTCGCCGTCGTCGAGGTATTCGCGCATGCGGTCGCAGAGCCTGTCGCGCATGAGCGGGTCGAGGGAGCTTCCTGGCTCGTCGAGCACCAGAAGCTCAGTGCTGCGGGCGAACACCGAAGCCAGGCATGTGCGCATGCGGTTTCCGTCGGACTGCTTATGCATGGGGCGGGGCCTTTTGGTATTTTCGCTGTCCACCTCGAATTTCTCGCACAGCTCGGCGAATTTTGCTCTGTCGAAGCTCTTGTAGGCTATTTCCATCGATACCGCGATGTCCTTCGCAGTGAATCCCAGCGGGAAAAACGCGCTGCTGGCGCAGTATCCTATGCGCTCCCGCAGATTCGGGTCGGAAATATCCCTGCTGTCTCCGAAGTACGTTACCTCGCCGTCTGTGCGGTGGGTAACTCCGCAGAGTATGTCGATAAGCGTGGTTTTACCCGCTCCGTTTGCACCGATGAGCGCGGTGGAAAAGCCTTCCGGGATATCCAGGTCGAGCGCTCCCAGCGTGAATTTGCTGTATTTTTTCGTAAGACCTCTTGTTCTTACGCAATAGTTGTTTTCCATAATAATTACTCCCTTATTTCCTGCTTACTAATACAAATAAAAAAACAAAGAGCGTCAGGCAGATAATATCTGCAATTCCGATAATGCGTACTGCGATATCCGGCAGAAATCCCCCGCAAATTTCACTTACCGCCAGCAGAAGTCCGCCAAATCCCATTATAATGAGCGTTATACAGGACAGGCGCTTTACTGTGATTTTATCCATATCTTTCCTCATATACGATAAGATCCTGCGCCGCTTTCGAAAGCTGCAAATATTTTTTCCAGCTCGTCCACGGCTGTTTTTTCGTCAGGGTAAACAGCGAGTATTCCATCGCACATAGTTCCGAAGCCTGCGGAGCCTACCAGAGCGTACTTGCCCTCTTTTCCGCCGCCTACGTTTCTTTCAACGGAAATTGCAGCGCAGTCGGCTATTTTCTTCCTTTTTTGTGAATATATAAGCATATTGCCACTCCCCTCAGTCTGTATCGTATAGTACTTTCAGCATTTCCACCAGCTCGTCGCGGGATACCCCGGCGAGTTTTGCGGCCTCCATTGCATTTTGCAGGTGCTGTTCCAGAAGGCGGAGCTGCTGCTCCCTTACCATCTCGCGGTCCTGCGGGTTCACGATGTAACCCTTGCCCTGCACTGGAGCTATCATTCCTTCCTGTGTCAGAAGCTCGTATGCCTTCATCGTGGTTATTACGCTGATTTTCAGATCTTTTGCAAGTCCGCGTATCGACGGGAGGTACTCTCCCTCGCCTATTCGTCCGTTCATGATATCGTCCTTGAACTGCGAAGCTATCTGTCGATATATCGGAACATCGGAATTCTGCATTATCTTCAAGTTATGACCTCCTTTCGCGTGTTTATATGTTATATATACAGTATATACTGATTTTGCCTGTTTGTCAAGGGGTATTTTACTTTTTCTATGAGAATAATGTGCAGTTTTTTGTATAAGTAATAAATTGTTGTTTAGAGGCGAAACGCTGCTTGTGAGAGAAAACTATAATTTAGCGGCGCGTGTTCCGCTTACTGCACCCCCTAATCGGGAGT
>OGGZ01001477.1_pt1 | contig 19656 bp, 21 predicted proteins | sample 1571371 | NCBI WGS metagenome assembly OGGZ01 (sample SAMEA2582025, study PRJEB24529) | metagenome | biome: Human gut stool | place: China | collected 2011
ATTCCCAGTGCGGCGATGAAACGTATCATGAGGTTAATCCAAATTTGAATACGGATACCAGAAAGAGCGGCATCAACCAGTGCTTGTCTCTCGTAGGCACAAAGTGTGGATTTTCCAACGGCTATTTTGTGATTGACGAGAAAACCGGTATGGTAACTGCCACACAGGTAGAATCCGATGATCGCAGAACCATCCAGCTTATCAAGGATGTGCGGGACGCAATGCAGAAGTGTCTTGATGATTTATTCTATGCGCAGTCTGTATTTGCGGACTTGTATGGTCTTGCGCCCGCCGGGGATTATGAACCACAGTATGACTTTGGGGACATTACCTACAACGAGGAAGAGGACAGGATGCGGAATCTCACGCTTGCCAATTCTGGCTATATTCCGAAATGGCAGTACCTAGTCAGGTTTGAGGGGTATTCGGAAGAAGAAGCCAAGGCAGCGGTTGAGGAAGCAAGCGGGGCACAGGACAAAGGATTATTCGGGGAGGAGTAGAAATGATATATACACGTTTTGAGAGTTACTGTGAAAAATGCGAAGAATTAGCGCCAGAAGCGATAATAAATGTTTATGAACGTGCGGACAGCTGCAGAACTGTAAATACAACCATTTATTGCAGGCATCGGCATAGATGCGCTGCTATTAAGAAACAAATAGAAAGGGAAGCGGCTGAATGAAATACAACAAGACTGTCGGTATGGTAAGCATCCAGATTGATACCAAGCGGATAGATGATAATGTGAGACGGGCGCAGGATTTGTTAGATCAACAGGTGCTTAATGACATGATTCCGTATATGCCATATCAACAGGGAGCAATGAGGGGAGCGACACAGATCATTGAACCCGGTCTTATATCAACCAATACACCATATGCGCATTATCAGTACGAGGGAGAACTTTATTTAACAGAGGATGGGCGCTCATGGGCGAATAAAGGGGAAAAGAAGTACCCGACAGGAACACCACTACAGTACCATACTGCTGGAACAGGTGACCATTGGTTTGAACACGCCAAGGAGGAACACGGGGAACAGTGGATTGACTTGGTAAGGCGCGAAGTAGGAAAGGGATAAATATGCTGGAACCGGATTATTTCTATGGAAAATCAGACGTACTAATTTCATACGAGCAGGAACTTGAGGACTGGATATTGCAGGATATTGCTATGCGGTTACTTAAAGCGGAAGCTATGGCCGGAACAACCGATATGGAACTGTATAAGCTGCGGCAGCTGGGCTTGCATCAGAATGAGATTGTGAAACGATTATCTGCCCTTACACAGAAATCAACAGCAGAGATCCGCAGATTATTGCAGGATGCGGTGCTGACATCTTGGGATGATGATAAAAGCACGCTGTCCCGCCTTGGAATAGATGCAGTATCCCCGCTTGAAAATCCGGTTGTTATGGAGTTGTTGGATGCAGAATTTAAGAAAACACTCGGAGAAGTGAATAATCTGACACGCTCCACCATGATGCAGTCACAGCGTGATTTTATGAATATGCTCAATGAAGCCGAGATGCGTGTGGCGGCCGGCGTGCAGTCATACAGCGCGGCGGTGTGCGATATACTGGATCAGTACGGCAGGACAGGCGTTATGATCGATTACCCAACCAGAACGCGCCGGACACTGGAAGCAGCGGTCAGAATGTGCGTAGTCACGTCTATGAACCAGACGGCGGCGCAGGTAACCAATCATTATATAGCGGAGCATAATGTAGAATATGTGCTCGTGTCAGCACACTTGGGCGCGAGGACACAGGGAAAAGGACAACCGTATCTTGCCGGTCATGATAACTGGCAGGGCAGATGCTATAAAATATCTGGGAGCGAACCGGATGCGCCGAATCTGGCGGAAACGACCGGCTATGATATTGTGAACGGGACAGGACACGTCTTAAATCCTCTGGGGCTGCATGGGTATAACTGTCGGCACTCCCATAAGCCCTGGAACAAGTCTTTGCGAAATCCGTATCTGGATGAAAACGGCAATCTTAAGATTGACAGCGAGGAGAACCGGAAGGTATATGAACTGCAACAGCAGCAAAGAGCAATGGAGCGTGCCATCCGGCAGACGAAGCGGCAGCTACTTGTGAAACAGGCAGAGATTGACGGTGTGGCGGAAACAGACGTAAAGACCATGCTACAACCGGAATATGATCGTCTGGCATACCGCCTGCGGACGCAGAATCAGAGGTATAAGCAGTTCTGCGCGGACAATGGGTTGCAGACACAGGCTGATAGGATCAAGGTAGCCGGATTTAAGCGGGCGCAGTCAGCAAAGGCGAACGGCAGGGCGACGGTACATCAAAATGTAAAAAGTCAAAGTATCAATGAAAAATCATTGAGAACAAAAGATGGAGGAACACACGGTGTCAACTGGAAAATAGTAAAAAGCAAGGAATATACAGAAAGATTTTCTGCAGTTTCAGACAATTCAAAAGCGAATGAGCTGGCGGCACAACGAGCAAGAAATGCACTTGTGCACAGAGATGGAAAGGATACCGAGGAACTGTATGCTATTGGGTTAAAGTCGGGAAAGGATATTTCCGCAATCGTAGATCAAAATTATCCGTATGGGGTTAGAAGAACGCAGAAATTGACGAATGATGTTGAGAGAGCAGAGGGTATGGGTGACAAAGTCTTATTCATACATAATCATCCGGGAGGAACACCACCAAGCATGGCTGATATAAATGCTTTGTTGAGTAATAAAGATGCTGTTGGAATAACAGTTGGACATAATGGAAGTATATATTATTACACTAAGCCAAACGGAATAGTAGAACAGCGAGATTATAGAGTTGCAGCAATGAAGTGTGGGATGTATAATGGAATAGAATATAGGGAAAAGATATTGGAAGAACTGGCGAGACAGTTTGATTTTGAATTTAGGAGATTATAGAGTATGGATGATTATATTATTGATGATCGGATGACAATGGAGAGGGAAGCGGATAGATTTATAAAAGCTATTCCAAAAGAGGAACGTGAAAGAATCTTAAAACTTCCATATGAGGAACAATTAAAGGCGGTTGACGAATATACAAAAAAACTTGGATTTTAGGAGAGGGAGCATAGCGCTCCTTCTTTCATTTTGGCACAAATTATTTACCGATATGAGTTATTATAATATTGTCAGATGGAAGTTGCTCATCCATTTGCACCTCCTTTCATATGTGTTATAGAGAAAAGCGCCTTGAAATATAGGCGCTTTTTGCGTGCTGAAAAATGGCACAAATCTTTTATATTCCCATGCTACAATATGTTTAACAAATGAATAGCACCGGACGGAACGTAGGAATCCGCCCGCTACCCTACAAAAATTATAGGATGTTGTTATGGCACGTCCTGTTTTGGGCGTGCTTTTTATTTTGCAGATTGCCAGCTATGGAGTAAATAGCAACTCATTCGTGCCGGACTGACCGGAGTAACAACTTGGAAAGAAAGAGGTATAGGAACATGGTAAATGTAATCACAGAATTAGAAAAACTTGGCTTAGAACTGACAGATGAGACGAAAGAGTCCATCAAGAAGAGCTTCGGAGAAGAGGAGTTATACTCCAAGGACGAACTCGATAAGAAAGTCAAAAAAGTGGAAGGTGAACGCGACCAGTACAAGACACGTGCAGAGACTGCGGAAGAGACTTTAAAGGGGTTCGACGGCAAAGACCTTAAAACCATCACAAAAGAGCGTGATGAGTGGAAAGAGAAGGCTAAGACAGCAAAGAAAGATTATGATGCCAAGATTGCAGAACGCGAGAAAAGTGATTTGCTGGAAAAGGCATTTGAGGGCGTTAAGTTTTCCTCGGCATCTGCAAAGAAAGCTATCATGAGCGATATTGCTGCAAATGTATCTGTCAAGGACGGTAAGCTGATTGGATTCAACGACTTACTGGAAGATGCCAAGAAGAATGACGCGAGCGCATTTGTTGATGAACAGGCGCAGCAGAATGAACAGAATCAGGCAACATTCACTACTCCGATGGGAGCCGGAGCAAAAACCGAGCCGATCACCGGAGACCCGAACAAAATGGATTTCGCGACCTATAAGAAATGGCGCGAACAGAATCAGTAATAAGGAGGAACATTTATGCCAAACACAATTTTAACACCGCAGATTATCGCAAATGAAGCGTTGATGGTATTACAGAGCAACCTTACGATGGCGAATCTCGTGCACAGAGATTATTCCCAGGAGTTTGTAAAGGTGGGCGATACCATTACCGTGAGAAAGCCGGCTACATTCGTGGCGAAGAATTTCACCGGTCAGACGGTGGCACAGGATATTACAGAGGGATCTACGACGGTCAAGATGGACAGATTCAGAGATATCACAGTTAATGTGGGTGCCAAAGAGATGACTCTTGATATCAAGAATTTTTCCGAGCAGGTAATCACGCCGGCCATGCAGGCTATGGCGCAGCAGATCGACGCCGATCTTCTGGCGGTCGGTATTGCAAAAGCAAAGAAGAAAGCTACTGTGTCCGGCACACCGGTAATCTCGGACATTGCCGGCGTTGGTAAGGCGTTGGATCAGGCAAAGGCACCGCGCACGGACAGACGCTTAATTCTGCCGCCGACGATCCTGTACAAGTACAACACGCTGGATAACTTTGCAAAGCAGTGCTACAAGGGAGATTCTATCGCACTGAAAGAGTCCGAGATCGGCAAGGTGTATACCTGTGAGACTTTTATGTCCCAGAACTGCCCGGAGAACCAGAACGATGCCGCAGGAACCGTTGCATCCTACAAGGTTACCGGAACGAAGGATGCCACAGAGTTTACCGTTTCTGACGGAAAGACAGCGGCGGCTACCATCAAAAAAGGTGATCAGCTTATCGTGAACGGATATCTCTACACTGTGACCGAGGATGTAACGCTTGCATCTGGAGCTGGTACGGTTAAGGTAGATCAGAACATCCCGGAGACCATCGCGACAGCAACAGATGCTTTTATTGTGAACAAGGCACATGCTCTTGGATTCCACCGGAACGGTCTGGCACTTGTGACCCGTAACCTTGAACTGCCGATGGGCAACAAAAATGCATACATTGCATCCGCAGATGGTCTCGGCGTCCGTGTCGTGTTCTCTTACGATTCCGAGCACAAGCAGGACATGATTTCCTTTGATATGATCTACGGCATCAAGGAACTCAACGAGAATTTGCTTGTTGATTTCTCGTAAGAAAGGGGGATTCCAAGATGGGATATACCACGTATGACTTCTATCAGAATAAATACTATGGGGATTCTATCGAGGAATCCCTTTTCCCTAAGTGGAATGACCGGGCATCTGAAAAGCTGGAACAGTTGACCTATGGGAACATTACAGAGGAATCTTTGCAGGAATATGACGAGAAGATTCAGAAAGCTACCTGTGCGCTGGCGGACTTACTCTATCAGATTGATTTTAAGACCACGCACGCCAGTGATGAAAAGGGCGGCAATGTGAAGTCGATGTCTTCCGGTGGTCGGTCGATCAGCTTCGGAACCAATGAGACGCTGATTGATAAGGTGCTGAACGACAAGACGGCGCAGAACCGGTTGTGTTATGACATGATGTGCGAATACTTGTCCGGCACCGGATTATTGTATGCGGGGGTGTGAGATGGGATTTTTCGATAACAAGACGGTTACCCTTTTCATCCGTGCCTTTGATCCGGAGACCGGGAAAGAGAAGTATTATCCGACACTGCTTGAGGGTGTAGACCTTGTGGAAACCAAGGGGGCGAACGTCTCCAAGAGTGGCATTGACAGCGCCGATGCAGTGAAACTGTACATAGATTTTGTTGACGTCAACAAAACGTTCAAGCCTTACCTTCCCCCGAAAGCATGGGATGCACTGCTGGAAGAGGAAAAACAGAATTATATCACATTCCACCCTACGGAGGATTTTTTTGCCAAGGGAGACCGTACAGATGTGGAACTGCCGGAAGAATATGCGTATGAGTGGATACAGGAGAACTTCGATGATGTTTATAAGGTCACGACCGTAGACAAGTATGAGGATATCTTGCCACATTTTGAGGTAGGAGGTGTATAAATGGCAGAACCAGAAAAACTTACCATCCGGGATGCGGAGAACGCAGGAAAAGGGCTTCTTGCATTGGTGATGGCATATCCGGATTATCCGCGGGGATTTAAGGCGGACAATTCAACCGTGAAGTGGAACTCCATTAATGAGGATAGATCCATTGGTGTGTTTCCGATACAGGGAGCGGTATATCTGAAAAAGTATGTCAGTGGAAGCTATGTGGCGCAGATGCCGTTCCAGATCATTTATAAATGTTCGCCAACTACCAATAAGGCGAGCATGGATGCACAGGAGATGCTTAATAATCTTGCAGCGTGGATGGAAGAGAGTGGGATTGAATTTAAAGATCCGCATCTGACATTGGAAGCGATTGCAAGGACATCTCCGGTGTTCGGCGGTAATCAGAATGAGAAAACAGTAACTTACGCTGTAAATATGCAGCTGAAATATTTTTACAAGAAATAAGGAGGATGGAAGATGAAATTTAATTTACAGTTCTTCGCGCAGGACAGAACAAACATGGTATCTCTGCTTGACATTGGGCTGCTCATGGGTGGCAACGCTGGAAAACTGGCAGAGATGGGCGATGGCTATACGGAACTGACAGAGGACTGGGGACCCAGTACAGATTCCAAGCAGTACGTCAATATGAAAAGCGCAAGCAATACCGTGAAAGGGTATGCGCTTAGCATGTCTCCGGAGAGAGAGTATCTTTCGGATGATATGCAGAAAACGATCGACGATATGTTTAAGACGTTTCCGACCGGTAAAGCCTGCGAGACATATTATTACCGTTTCTACAAGACGGATTTGACAGCTGGTGTGGGTGATTGCATTCGCGTTCCGGTTACCGTATGCCCTTCAAGTACCGGCGGAGCGGGTGGCGACACGCTGATATCGACACTCCAGATCAATGGTAACGGCGATGTGGAGCAGGGAACGATCACGATCAGCAGCGAGGACGGCTCATATTCTTGGGCGGCAAAATAGGTGTTAATCAAAAATTAGCATAATGGGGTGGGTTCCTTTCAGTCCTGCCCCATTTCTGAAAGGATGGTAATTTTCGTGGAAGAATTGAAATTAAACAGTGGTCTGAAAAAGATTGCGATTAAGGATGAAGATGGAGATCTGGTTACGGTTCTGCGCGTGAATGTGGCAGATGCGGACACGGCGGAGCGTTTTGCCAAGATCATCAATAATTTGCAGGAAATCTCTGCGAATTGTGAGAAAGAAGCGATGGCGTGGAAAAAGGAACATGAGCAGGAAGAAACGGCTTCTGGAGAGGTTGATGTGGAGAGAGTGCTGCAGATCAACCGTATCCGCGTGAGATACCTGAAACAGATCGCCGAGGAGATTGACAAACTGTTCGGCGAGGGAACGGTTCAGGGCATTTACGGGGACATCGTGCCGGATGAAGCAGCGCTGGTGGAATTTGTCGAGGGCATTATTCCGGTCATGAATAAACTCTTCGGCAAACGTTACGAGATGACCAGAAAACGCTATAACTCCGGCAGAAAAGGAGCACGGGCATGATTAACGTCATGCTCGATCCGCTGCCTGAGGAATGGAACGGGTACAAGGTCAATACATCATTTCGTATCGGCATACAGGTATTCCTTGTGCAGTATGACAAAGAACTGAATGAGTACGAAAAGAGTGACGCACTGATCTGGCTGCTGTTCGATGACCGGGAGCATCCGGACGGGGAAGAACTGCAGGAATGTGTCGAGTGGTTTTTGAACGGCTGGTTTCATGATAAGTCGGGTTCTTCGCAGGATAAGCGCCGGCTGATTGACTATGATGTCGACCAGTGGCGCATCTATGCAGATTTCCGGCAGATATACGGGATAGACCTCTCCCTGGATGATATGCACTGGTGGATGTTCAACGGTCTGCTCTGGAATATGCCGCACGAACGGTCGGCTTTTATGCAGGTCATTGAGATCCGGCGTAAGAAGATCACATCCAAGATGGGGAGAGAAGAAAAGAAAGCTGTGCAGGAAGCGCAGCAGATCTATGCACTGGATCAACCGGAAGTTAAAAAAGAGTATACAGAGGATGAAAAGGGTGCCATCGATGAGTATGACCGGATGATGGCGGAGATCAGAGCCAAGAAGAAAGCAGAAAAGGAACTGGGATTAGGTTAGAAAGTGAGGATTACATATGGCTGGTGGATATGATGGAGAAATCAGAATACGGACGTTAATTGAAAACGGGAAAGCATCTAGCCAGCTGTTGCAGTTGGAAGCTCGGTTCCAGAAAACCGCCAAGGAAGCTGCAAGACTTGAAGATGAAATGCGCAAGCTGGAACAGCAGAAAATTCCGACGGAAGAGTATGCAAATTTAGAGAATAAGCTTAAGGATGCAAAGTTTATTCTTGAGCAGTACAATGATGCATTAAAAAACATGCCTGCCGAAAATAAAGAGCAGAGATGGAACGAATTAGTAGACAAAGAGGAGGAGGCATACAATGAGATCCTTAGAATAAAAGAGGCATTAAAACAGCCGATTTACATTAGACCAGAGGGACTGTATCAGCAGCTTAATGATGCTAAGAAAAGGCTAGAAATATTTAAGGCGATGGAAGAATCTGTCCTTTCTGGGGAGGATTCGCCAGTTCTGAGTAGGTATAAACAGGAGGCCGAAAAAGCCACAACTAGTATTAAAAAGTTAGAGACTGAAATGTTGGAATTAGATAAAGCGGGAAAGGCGTTTTCGACAACTATGGACCCCGAAACGGAGGCTCAGTATCAGAAGTTATCTGACAAAATGGTTAATGCTAATAATCAGATGTCTGCCCTTAAGAGAAAAATGGAAGAGGTTGCCGCCAAGGAAGCCAAGGTCGGCTCCGGTTCAAAGCAGATTGAAAAGGTTGGAAAAGCAGCAAAGAAATCCGCGGGGCTGATGTCCACACTTTTATCAAGGCTGGAAGGAATAACCTTCTCGCTGTTTATTTTTAATTGGATAACAAAGGCTTTTAACGCAATGGTTGCCGCCTTTAAAGAGGGCATCCAGAACATGGCGAAGTATTCCTCGGACTTTAATTCGCGGATGTCCGAGCTGAAATCTGCCACAGTTACACTCAAAGCATCACTGGGAACGCTGGCGGCGCCGATTGTATCTGCTGTCATTCCGGCGATTGTGACACTCTGCAACTGGATCACGACGGCGGTCAATAAGATGAATGAACTTGTGGCGGCACTGTCTGGGAAGAGCACATGGACACGGGCGAAGCAACAGCAGGTGGATTACGCGAAGTCTTTGAACAGTACCGCAGGTGCGGCAAAGAAGGCTGCCGGGGCGTTGCAGGGATTTGACGAACTCAATGTGATTAACTCAAACAGTTCCGGCGGCGGTGGCGGTGGAACAGATGCCTCTACGATGTATGAGGAAGTGCCAACAAGCGATGCGCTGATCGGTAAATTGCAGCCGTTCCTCGATTATCTTAAGCAGATCAAGGCAGAAGTGATCCGCGGATGGGATGAGACGTGGGCGGCGCTAGATATTGACAGTCAGATCGCAGATATTCGCGGCAGTATCGAATCAATCCGTGGCTCTCTGTCGGATATTTTCGGAAATGCAGATTTGCAGGCGGCGGCAGACAACTTTGTTATGACACTGGCGTACAGTGTTGGTCAGATTGGCGCATCCGTGGTCAGTATTGGGGCTACGATCGCACAGAATATCATTGGCGGCATCGACCTGTATTTGCAGCAGAATGGCGGCAGAATCACCGAGTACCTTATTCGGATGTTCGATATCGGCGCTGACGTGGCACAGCTTGCGGGCGAAGCGGCGGAAGCATTTGCTTTTGTGTTCCAGGCATTCGGCAATGAGGACGGGCAGCAGATTACGGCAAATCTGATTCAGATGTTTTCGGATATATTTGGCACGGTAACGCTTCTGGTGGCGCAGTTCCGAGATGATCTGATGCATTTGTTTGTCGATCCATTCGTGAATAACAGCGACGGCATTAAGACGGCGCTGGAAGGAATTCTTGAAGTTGTGTCGGATGTTACTGGGACGATTTCGGACACGGTGCAGCATTTTACGGATGGAGTAGTAACTTTGTATGACGAACATATCCATCCGCTGATACAGAGCTTGACGGACGGACTGGACGAGATTTCGGCGAAGTTTCTGGAATTCTGGAATACATACGTACAACCGGTGCTTGAAAATATTTCAACCAAATTCCACGAAGTCATGGAGCAGCACATTCAACCGATGCTCGACAGCTTTCTTGGCTTGCTGGGGACAGTCATAGACAATGTGAAAAAACTCTGGGAAGAGGTGCTGGTGCCGGTTATCGAGTGGATCATCGAAAATATCCTGCCGGTGCTGATGCCAATCATCCAGAGCCTTATTGAGGGTGTGTTGAATTTTATCGGCTTTGTGTCTGATATGGTGGCAAATATCATGGATTTCCTGTCTGGTCTCATTGATTTTATCGTCGGCGTTTTTGCCGGAGACTGGGAACAGGCGTGGTCTGGAATTCGGGAAATGTTTTCGGCAATCTGGAATTCGATGAAGCTGATCTTGAGTACAATTTGGAACAACATGAAAGATGGTGTGAAAGCAGCGATTAGCGCTATAAAAGGGCATATTTCGGATTCCTTGCACAATATCAAGGGTGGTTGGCGTGAATCCTGGACAAGTATGAAAACGACGGTATTAGGCATCTTTGATGCAATCAAATCGGGAATCAAAGGGAAGATCAATTCTATCATATCGTTTGTCGAGAATATGGCAAATAGCATAATTATCGGCGTTAATAAGGTTCTGGAGGCGCTGAACAGTGTTGGATTTGATATGCCGGATTGGCTGGGCGGCGGAACTTTTCACCCAAATCTGCAGACATTGTCGACAATCAGCATCCCCCGCCTTGCTAACGGTGGCATCACAACCGGTAGCACCCTTGCAAACATTGGAGAAGCCGGGCGGGAAGCGGTACTTCCGCTGGAAAACAACCTGTCCTATCTGGAGCCGCTTGCAGAAATGATCGCAAGCAAAATGGAAGGTGTTCAGACGGTGCGGATCGTAGCAGAGGAAAGCGGCATATTCAAAGTTGTACGCGAGGGTGCAAATGATTATTTCCGGAGAACCGGCAGACCGGCATTTGATTTTTAGAGAGAGGAGCGGAGAAAATGGCATACGGTGGATTTTTGATAAAGGTAGGCGATTATACCGTTCCTTTCCGATACATTGAAGCTAAGAAATTCAAGTGCGGCATCAAAGGGCAAGATCTGGATTCTTACCGGGATGCAAACGGCATCTTACATCGAGAGGCCTTACAGAATGTTGCAATTAAAGCTGAGTGGGAAACGCCAAACGATATTGATGAAGTGGCGTTGCGCCCGCTGATGGACAGCATCAAGGCACAGTATTCAAATGCGACAGAGAAAAAAGCGCTTGTCACGGCGTGGATGCCGGAACTTGGCGATTATGTAACGATGGACTGCTATCTGCCGGATATAGAATATACCATTGATTATGCGGATGAGACGACCGTGGAGTATTCTTCTTTCCGGCTGGCGTTTGTTGGGTATGGAGGTAGTGTAAATTGATTGATTATGAGTATGCGGATTTGTTCAAACAGAATAGTGTGGATAAGCAGATCACAATTACATCGGATGATGGGCTTGTGAATATCACGAACAATGAACTTCATCAGGAAGAATTTGAACTGACAGAAAGCCTCTGCTCCGAGAGTGAGTTGACGTTCGGTTGCTGTGAAGCCGGAATGATTAAGTTCAAGGTGTCCAATGTATTTTTACCGATGAAAGGAAAGTGGCTGACTGTAAAAATGACGATCGGCGGGAATGCGGCGAATCCGCTTCAAATCGGACGATATAAGGCTTATTCCGATACGCCTACGGCAGACAGGAAATACCGTGATGTGGTGGCTTACGATGCTTTGTACGATGTGGTCAATGCGGATGTGGCGGCGTGGTACAACACACTTAAGTTTCCAATGACCTTAAAAGCATTCCGAAATGAGTTCTTCCGCTATTTTGGAATCGAGCAGGATTCCGTGGAACTTGTGAATGACAGCATGACCGTTGAAAAAACGGTGGAAGTCACGGCATCGAAAGAGACAAGCACAGATACGTCGGAGACAAGCACTGTCGGCGAAACGATGAGCGGAAAAGAAGTCTTATCCTGCATTCTCGAAGCAAACGGCTGCATGGGTCACATGGGGCGTGATGGGAAGTTTCATTATGTGTATCTGGAACAGGCGATTGAGGGCTTGTACCCGGCAGATGACTTATACCCGGCAGATGACTTATATCCGCGGGATCCGAAGTCACACAGCATAGGAAAGGGCGTGTATGTGTCTGCGAAGTATGAAGATTATACAGTCCGCCCTATAGATAAGCTCCAGATCCGCGAGAAAGAGAATGACATTGGAGTTATTACCGGAGACGGCGATAATTCTTACGTGATCGAGGGCAATTTTTTGTTATACGGCAAGGGGACGGGTGAACTGACCGGCGCGGCACAGAATATCCTCGGAAAAATCAAGGGTATTACATACCGGCCGTTTACCGCGGACTGCTTGGGAAACCCTTGTATGGAAGTGGGGGACGCGGTACGCCTACAGACGCGGTATGAATTGGTCGAATCGTATATCTTAAAGCGCACGATGAAAGGCATACAGGCTTTACGTGATGACTTGGAAGCGGACGGGGAAGAGTACCGGACGAGCAAGGTCAACGGAATGCAGCGGAGCATATTGCAGCTGAAAGGCAAGAGCAACACGCTGGAACGGTCAATCGAGGAAACAAAGTCGACAATCGTTGATGTGGAAAAGGGCTTACAGTCACAGATCACACAGACAGCCACAGAAATCCGGTCAGAAGTAAAGAATACCACTGACGGGTTATCATCTCGTATAACCCAGAATTCAGAAAGCATTACCGCGGAGGTAAGCCGGGCAACAAATGCAGAGGGAACATTATCATCAAAGATTACCCAGACGGCGGAGAACATCACCGCAGAGGTAAGCCGGGCAAATCAAAAAGAAGGGGAACTTGCAGCTGCAATTCAGGTCAATGCTGCAGGAATAACATCAAAGGTGTCGCGTGATAGTGTTATATCGGAAATCAACCAGTCAGCAGAGGGAGTTAAAATTCGGGCGGACTTGCTTGAAATTAAAGGCAATGTCGAGATGACAGATGGTTACATTCAACTTGAAGCGGTCGAAGCAAAGAACTTTATTGTCTTGAAGCGTGAAGGAACGGAAGTAACTATGGGAAATGATGGTATGTGCGCTATTGCTGATTCAAGAAAAGCAATATTTCAGTATTCTCAAGTATCCGTAGAAGATACAGACACAGGATCTTTTGCCAGAATCCTCGCAACAGGAACAGGGCTGTCATCATATGGATGGGAAAGTTACTCCGACCGGCGGTTAAAGCATGGAATAGAATCCCTTGACCGAGAAAAAAGTGCTGCACTTATACAGTCACTGCGACCGTGCAGGTTCATTTATAACTATGACGCCGCGGGACATTACCGACACGGTCTGATTGCGCAGGAGGTACTGACTGCGATTGGAGATGAAGACTGGGCGGTTTGCTCCGAGAATCCGGATTCGGACGGGAACATGTACTATGCTCTGGATAAGACGGAACTGATTGCTGATCTGATCGCTGCGGTGCAGTTGCAACACGAAGAAATAGAAAACCTGAAAGAGAGGATGGAAAAGTATGAACAAAGCGTATAGCCGTATTAACTGGGAAAATTACCCGAGCGATGCAACACCTGTAAATAAGGTAAATCTTAACAGACTGGACAGTGCGACAGACATACTTGACGACCGTGTGATTACTCTGGATACCACAAAAGCCACGAAAACAGAGGTAGCAACGCTTGTGATGGATGTGGCGTTCGAGGAATCGACAGGTATTATTACTGTCACAAAAAAGAATGGATCAAAGATTACCATTGACACGCAGATGGGGAAAATTGCTGTCAACTTTGACTATGACCCGGTTACGGAGCAGATCATACTTGCTCTGATCGATGGCACGAAGCAGTACATAGATTTGTCGGCGCTGATTACGCAGTATGAGTTTCTTGATACGGATACTGTGGCTTTTACCATTGGCACGGATGGTAAGGTGTCGGCAATCGTGAAAGAAGGAAGCATCGAGGAAAAACACTTAGAGCCAAATTATCTTGCCAAGATTAAGGTGGAAGCGGCAAAGGCAGAAACAAGCCGGGCAGATGCGGCGGCAAGCGCAACCAAGGCGGAAAGCTATGCCGTTGGCGGTACCGGCAGCCGGGAGGGCGAAGACTCTGATAATGCTAAATATTATTATCAGCAGGCAAAAGACGTATCAGAGGGACTAAAAGGTGGATTGCAGCCGCATGGCACATGTACTTTTGCAGATCTTCCGGCGCTTGCGGATGTCAATGCAGGATGGATGTTTAATATTTCAGACGAATTTACGACCACAGATGATTTTAAAGAGGGATCCGGGAATGTAATTCCTGCCGGTGCAAATATCTACAAGACATCAGACGGCAAGTGGGATGTGCTGGCGGGCACCCCGGTGACGGGTGTTAAGGGGGCAAAGGAGACAGTCTACCACCGTGGGAGTGTAAGTCTGTCGGCGGCGGCTGTTGGGGCAGTAGCCGAGGATGGGGATGCTTCGGACACGACGGTGACTTTTTTGGCGGCATCGAAGCGTGCCAATATAACCACGGGTGAGAAGGTATCTGCGCTATTTAGCAAGATTGCAAAGTGGCTGTCTGATCTTAAGACGGTGGCATTTACAGGAAATTACAATGATTTGTCCAACAAGCCTACAATCCCGGCGAACACATGGAGAGGAATACAGAATAATTTAACTTCCACCAGTACAACGGACAGTTTAGCCGCCAACCAGGGTAGACTGCTGGCAAATGGATCGGCTCGAGACAGCACAAAATTGCCATTGTCTGGCGGGACTGTAACAGGCGGTATAACATTTAACCCAGGTAGTGGGGGTTATGGGTGGACGGATTATTACAGCAATGGATCTAATGTGCTGTCAATCTTTGGACAAAACAGTGACGGATTTGTCCGAAGCAATGCCAACAGTCTATATCTGCAATGTAAGACAGGGTCTCAAGGTATCGGTGTACAGTATAATACAGGCGTGGCAGCTCCCCTTTATGCGGCATCTTTCACGCAGAATTCATCTAAGCGATACAAGAAAAATATTCAGCCGATATCCGAAGCACGCGCAAAAAAAATACTTGACATGTCGGTTGTGACATATGACTACATTGATGGCGTAGTTGGCGAAGATGTCCAGTATGACAGAACTGGCGTAATCGCGGAGGATACCCAAGGCATCATCAAAGAGGCGGTGTCATACCGGGAGATAAATGGAAAGAAAGTACCGGACGGTGTGGATTATTCAAAATTCGTGCCGTATCTCATCCGCATGTTGCAATTACAGCAGGAGCAGATAGATGACCTTACTGCCCGGTTACGGTAGAGTACATTGGCACAAACCTGCATAAGCAGTGTTTTATACTTATAAGGAAAGAGAGGAAATGATATGGAATCAATCATCACAGCACTTATTACAGGCGGACTGACGCTGATCGGCACGGTAATGACGGTCAGCAGTGGCCAGAAAAAGACGGACCATAAACTCGAGATGGCGCAGGCGGTTACGGACTGTAAGCTGGACGAGCTTACCAGAGAGGTAAGGATGCACAACAACTTTGCACAGCGTGTGCCGGTCATCGAGGAGCAGGTAAAAGTTATCAATCACCGCATTGCGGACTTAGAGGAGGGAAAGTAGTATGTTGAAAAATTGTGTACTCAGAGTATCAGTAGACACGCAGAAATGGGCGAAAGCTGCGGGCATCAGAGCGCTTAAGACGATGGCGCAGGCGGCGATCGCCGGAATCGGTGCGGCGGCAGCAATGGGACAGGTGGACTGGAAGTATGTTGCATCTGCATCGTTATTGGCAGGCGTATTATCGATGCTGATGTCGATTACCGGCATCCCGGAAGTAGAGAGTGAGGAGGAATAAAACATGAGAAATGTGAGTCAGTTACATCCGGAATTACAGAAAAAGGTTGAACAGCTGAAAATTCTGTGTCAGCAGAATGGTATCACGATCGGAATTTCAGAGTGTGTCCGCACAGTTGCGGAGCAGGACGTTTTATATGCAAAGGGCAGGACAATGCCGGGAAAGATTGTCACTAAAGCCAAAGGCAATACATACAGTTCTATGCATCAGTGGGGAGTTGCATTTGACTTTTATTTGAAAATGGATGTTGACGGGGATGGCAGTGTTTCCGATGACGCGTTTAATAATTCCACCGAGTTATTTAATAAGGTGGGAAAGATCGGACAGAGTATTGGCCTGGAATGGGGCGGTGCGTGGAAGTCTATGAAAGACCTTCCGCACTTCCAGCTGCCGAATTGGGGCAGCACCCCGGCAAAGTTAAAAAGGTTGTATGGTACACCGGAGAAGTTCATGGCTACTTGGAAAAAGAAAGGGCAGACTGTCACCGAATCCAATAAAATCACCACAACAACGAAAGAAAGCGAGGATTACAACATGAAGACGATCAAAAAGGGTAGCAAGGGAAAATCAGTCAAGGTATGGCAGATCATCATTGGCGCGGCGGCGGACGGCATCTTCGGCAGCGGCACGGAATCGGCAACCAAGACCTGGCAGAAGAATCATGGATTAACCCAGGATGGAGTTGTTGGTAAAAATTCTTGGAAAGCAGGACTGGAAGCACTGTAAGAGTATGACCGGCGGGAGAAATCCTGTCGGTTTTACTCTATATAAATAAGTAGAAACACATGCTTTTCTGTCTGCACGAAAACTGTTAATGTCCGCAAAATGTCCACGGACATGCGCGCAAGTACCGAAAATAAAGGAAACGCAACCTGACTTTTAATCAGGTTGTCGGGGGTTCGAATCCCCCGTGTCTCACTAAGGAATGGAGAGCGGAAAGCCGGTAAAGGTTTTCCGCTTTTTGTGACTTTGGAACAAAACTTAGTGAGAATTGCCTATTGTATTACCGCTAAGGTATGTTATACTGTTACCGTTGCAAGTAAATATTGCTCGCAGAGTAGACACATGCGCGTTAAGTGCCGGCTGAACAGGGAGTTGTCAGCCAGACGAAAAGATTTTCTTGCGGTGCATGAGTCGCATCCCGCTGCATCCGAAGATAGGAATATTATCTCCAGTTGTAGTATGATGAGGTCTGCAAAGGAGGTAATTTTTTTATGAAAAAATTCGTCGCTTTGTTCACCGATTCCTACCGTGAATTAAAATCGGTAAGAACCATCACTACCATGGCTATGCTGGCAGCCATCGCCATTATTCTTGGCATGTTCTCCATCGAATACGGCAATTTTATCCGCATCGGTTTTTCGAGTATCCCGAACGGAATCATTGCCTACCTGTTTGGACCGACGGTTGGCGGCATTTTTTCCGGAACGCTTGATATTATCAAATACATCTTAAAGCCGACCGGCCCGTTCTGTCCGCAGCTGACACTGGTTACGATGCTGGCAGGCGTCATGTACGGCTGTATGTATTATAAGAAGAAACTCACACTGCCGCGTGTGCTCATCACCAAGTTCATCGTGATGCTGGTGTGCAATGTGTTCCTGAATACATTGTGTCTCACCGTGTTATATGGACAGGCATTCATGGTGATCCTTCCGGCGCGTGCATTAAAGAATCTGATTATGTGGCCGATTGATTCCGTCATCTTCTTTGCAACGGCGAAGGCACTTGAGAGCATTGGCGCATTCCGGTTCGTGCGAAGAGCACAGGCGGAACGGATCGCCAGATCATAAAGAGATAAGAAACAAGAAATGCTGCCGGAATACGGCAGGCATATAGAGCGAAAATCCCCACGATGTCATATTCCGGCATCACGGGGATTTTTGTTGTTTCATGGGAATAGTGCGAAAGTACGAAAAAAGGCATGTAAATTTTCGGACAGTATGGTATAATGTAGGCGAAGGCAGAAGTGAATATGGTGCCAGGACGGACGCCCGCGTTTTCATGCGGCGGACGAAAGTGTTCAGAATATAAGGAAGGTAAGCAGGGAGCATCACCGGAAAAGGAGGAGACCTATGAAGAGTCGAAGAATTCCGTTAGAGTCCGAAGTAGACAAATACGAAGTGGGAAAAGGGATGGAAGATGGTTTTGAACTGTTTTCCGATGTTGTGACCAAGGGATGGATCGTGACGGATTCGCTCGTAAAGATTGAGCGGCCCGACGGTACGATCGTGTGCCCGTACATCAAGCACCGCAGAGGACGTACCTTTATCGGTGAGGGCGATTATATTATCGTTCAGCAGGACGGCACGAAGAATGTATGCGGCGCGGACAAAGTGTGGACACGCTATGAGAAGCCGGAGGCTTAAATCCAAAAAGAAGTTGCAATCTGTCTGCCAGCACGCTATAATATACCGGTAGCTTTCCAAGGGAAGCAGTTATTTCTCTGATAAGCGGGTATGGCGGAATTGGCAGACGCGCCAGATTTAGGTTCTGGTGGGAGACCGTGCAGGTTCAAGTCCTGTTACCCGCAGTAGAGCAGGAGAAAAGTGGAAGACAGGGCTTGAACCTTTTCAAGCTCCTGTTACCCGCAGTAGAGCAGGAGACAGAGCGCAGAATACGGCGTGAAGTTTTCGGGTTTTACGGGCGTTTCCGTGAATAGGAATAGAATAAGAAAAGCCATGTACGAAGATGTATACTTCGTATGTGGCTTTTTTGATGCTGTGTTACGGTGCAGTGATAATGAATCAGCGAGATACTCATATAAAGGAAGAGACTGATTCAACGGCCGGGCCATTCGGTGCGGCGCGCACTCCACTGTTCGTTCAGCCAGCCGACCACCTGCTCTTTGCCCTCCGGCGTAAACGGAAAGACAGCAGAACTTTTCAGATCGTCCGCGGTGCTGGCAAAATTATAAGGACCGGGCCAGATGGTGACGCGAAAAATATCATGTTTTACATTTTCGTCCTCGGCATCCTCCTCCTGATCTTTTTGGATGAGGTAACGCATTCCCTGATAACTGCCGGTAAATTTTTCCTTTTTATAAAAGTTCATATTCAGAATATCATCATTTTGAATCATGATGGCATTGACATGTTCATCGTAGGCGTGTCGTTCGGCATTCGACATAGAGTAGTATTTCAGCTTCTCGCGAGCTTCTTGCAATCCTGGTGCTTTTGTGTCAGGATTGATGACTCCGTTTTTGAGGTAATCAACCCATTCCTCCAATGGAGACTTGGCAACCTTGTTGAATTCATTGACGCGCACTAGCATATAGGTTGGGAATATTTCGGCAGGCGACTTTCTCACGATTGTATCTTTCTCCTTGGTACTGATGATGAGTTGGTCTTGCGTATGCAGGCCGATAAAATTGTTTTGTCCTACATAGATATAGTCCGACCCTTTGCCAAGGTCAAAATAAAGTATACTAATGGAATATACCTTTTTTACTTCCTTGTAGGTGTTGCCGAGATTGATATGCTCGGTAATAGCCTTTGCCACCCCATAGAGCACGCTCTCCAGCAAGCGGCTCGAAGGCGACACGGCATTTCGCAACGGCAGGCCGCAGTAAC
>OGGZ01001479.1_pt1 | contig 19647 bp, 18 predicted proteins | sample 1571371 | NCBI WGS metagenome assembly OGGZ01 (sample SAMEA2582025, study PRJEB24529) | metagenome | biome: Human gut stool | place: China | collected 2011
TGTAGAAGGCCAGCATGGTGGCCATGTTGGGGGCGATCATGCCGCTGCCCTTGCCAATGGCACCCACGGTGCAGGTCTTGCCGCCCAGCTCAAACTGGATGGCATACTCCTTTTTGTGGGTATCGGTGGTCATAATAGCCGTGGCTGCATCGGTGCTGCCCTGCGCAGTGGCTGTCAGCTTTGCGGCGGCGGCGGGGATTCCCCGGGCAAAGGGGTCAATGACCATGGGCTGGCCGATGACACCGGTGGAGGCGGGCAGCACATCCTCGGCGGGGATGTTCAGCGCCTCGCCCACCAGCGCACAGCACTCCTCGGCCAGAGCCACGCCGTTGGCGGCGCAGGTGTTGGCGTTGCCGCTGTTCACAAGGATGGCCTGTGCATAGCCGTCCTTCAGGTGGGCACGGTCCACCTTGATGGGCGCACCGCAGACCTTATTGGTGGTGTAGACACCGGCGGCGGCACAGCGCACCTCCGCCTTGATGAGTGCCAGATCGTATTTTTCATTATGGTTTGCGCGGATGCCGCAATGCACGCCAGCCGCTGCAAAGCCTTTGGGGGCACAAATGCCGCCCGCAACTTCTTGATACTGCATAAAGATTCTCCTTTCCCACAAAGAAATACTCCCTCAGTCACGGCATTCGCCGTGCCAGCTCCCTCATGGAGGGAGCCTTTGCGTAACCGTCAGCTGCAAAAGCCTCCCTCTTCGAGGGAGGTGGATGCGAACACCGTGAGCAGACGAAGGGAGTTTTCACTCCAACCCTTTGGTCTCTTCCAGACCCAGCATCAGATTCATACACTGGACTGCCGCGCCGGACGAGCCCTTGCCCAGATTATCAAACAGGGAGACCAGCATCATCTGATCCCCGGCGGCATTCACGGTGCTGTACAGCTCCATGCGGTCGGTACCGGCCATGGCGTTGGAATACAGGCCATTCTCGGGCAGCGGCTCATTCAGGGCGTGCACCTTGACGGTGGCGGCATCCCTGTAATACTCCGCCAGCCCTGCGGCCACCTTTTCGGCACCGTCCCAGACTGGCTGGAAGGGCACCAGCACCTGCATCCCGCTGTAATAATCGCAGACCACAGGCACAAAGGCGGGCGGGTTTGCCAGCCCGCTGATCTTCTGCATCTCGGGCAGATGCTTATGGGCAAGGCTCAGACCGTAGCTCTTGGGTGCATCCAGCTTGCTGTGGGCCGGACGGTCGGGGCTTTCGTAATCGGCGATCATCTTTTTGCCGCCGCCGGAATAGCCGGAAATACCGGTGCAGCTGTAAAAATCACCCGCTCCGGCAAGGCCCAGCTCCACCAGAGGCCGCATGATGCTGATAAACCCGCTGGCATAGCAGCCGGGCACCGCCACGCGGCAGGCATTTTTGATCTTTTCCTTCTGGCCCCTGAGTTCCGGGAAGCCGTAGACCCAGTTGGGATCCGTGCGGAAAGCCGTAGAAGTATCCAGCACCTTGACATCCGGGCGGAGCAGGGGCATGACCTCTCTGGAGGCGGCATCCGGCAGGCAGAGGAAGGCGAGGTCAGCCGAATTGATGACCTTTGCCCGCTCGTTCACGTCCTTGCGGCCCTCCTCGGAGATGGAGAGCAGTTCAATTTCGGGCCGGGCGGCCAGACGGTCAGCAATGCGCAGACCCGTGGTGCCTGCGGAGCCGTCGATAAAGACCTTTACGCTCATGCGTTGTTCGCCTCCCATGCGGCCAGCTGGTCCATGGCCAGCCGGATCTGGTTGTTGACGCTGGCCTCGCTGGGGCCGCCGTAGCTGGTGCGGCCCTCACAGCACTTGATGAGGTCGATGGCATCATAGATATCGTTCTCGAACAGGGCGCTGTAGCCCTTGAACTCGTCAAGAGTCAGTTCCTCCAGGGTCTTATCCTTTGCGATGCAGTCGGAGACCATGCAGCCGGTCAGCTTGTAGGCATCCCGGAAGGGCATCCCCTTCTTGGTCAGGTAGTCGGCGCAGTCGGTGGCATTGATAAAGCCCTTGGCGGCAGCGCGGCGCATGTTGGCAGGCAGGGTCTTCATGGTGTCCAGCATGGGGGTGACAGTCTTAAGGCACAGCTCCAGCGTATCCACTGCATCGAAGATGGCTTCCTTGTCCTCCTGCATATCCTTGTTGTAAGCCAGCGGAATGCCTTTCATCATCACCAGCAGGGTGTTCAGGTCGCCGTAGACGCGGCCGGTCTTGCCGCGGATCAGCTCGGTGACATCGGGGTTCTTCTTCTGGGGCATGATGGAGGAGCCGGTGGTAAAGGCATCGTCCAGCTCGATGAACTTGAACTCCCAGCTGCACCAGAGGATGATCTCCTCGGAAAAGCGGGACAGGTGCATCATGCAGATGGAGATGGCACTGGCCAGCTCGATGCAGAAGTCACGGTCAGAAACGCCGTCCAGACTGTTGGCGCAAGGGGCGGCAAAGCCCAGCTTTTCGGCGGTGAACTGACGATCCAGCGGGTAGGTGGTACCGGCCAGAGCGCCGGAGCCCAGCGGGCACTGGGCATCCATGCGGGCGGTGGCATCCTCAAAGCGCTGCAGGTCGCGCAGGAGCATGGAGGCGTAGGCCATCAGCGCATGGCCAAAAGTGATGGGCTGGGCGCGCTGCAGGTGGGTGTAGCCGGGCATGACAGCGGTGGTATTCTCCGCAGCCTTCCTGCAGATGACCTTGATGAGTTCCACGATGTAAGCCTGCAGGGTGTGGCTGTAGTCCCGCAGGGTCAGGCGGATATCCAGCGCCACCTGATCGTTGCGGCTGCGGCCGGTGTGCAGGCGCTTGCCTGCATCGCCGATGCGGGCGGTCAGGGTCTGCTCCACGAAGGTATGCACATCCTCGGCGTTGGGGTCGATCTCCAGCGCACCGCTTGCCAGATCGTCGGCAATGGAGGCCAGCCCGCTGAGGATATCCTCGCAGTCCTTTTCGGAGATGATGCCCTGCTTGGCCAGCATGGCGGCGTGGATCCCGCTGCCGCGCATATCCTGCGCAATCATCCGCTGGTCAAAGCGGATGGAGGAGTTGAAATCATTGACGCGCGAATCGACCGCCTTGGAGAAGCGGCCCTTCCAGAGTTGTTCTGCCATAATATTCTTCCTTTTCTGATAGGCGGCTCGCCCTCTCCGTCATTGCTTGCGCAATGCCACCTCTCCCAAAGGGAGAGGCTCTGGCGCAACCGAGAACTTCACGGCTTGACCGGAAACTTTGCCGCTATGCCAAGGGCTCTCCCTTTGGGAGAGCTGTCACCGTAGGTGACTGAGAGGGCGAGGATGTTTATCTTGTAAATAAAAACAGCTAAAAACGGCAAAGCCGCCGCAGGGGAAAACGCTCCTGCGGCGGTGCCGCCGGCAACTATGCCGGTTTTGGAACTCCGTTGTGAAAGTGTAGAAAACACACCGGAGAGAAAGTTGGCTTTGTGTGATCCCGGTGGATCAGCCGCTTAGTCCTCGATCTTCGGCCAGCTCTTGGACAGCTTTGCGCGCTCCTTGATGGACAGGCCGAACAGGTTGATGAAGCCTGCTGCATCTGCCTGATTGTAATCCTCGTCCTCACCAAAGGAAGCGGTCTGCTCATCGTACAGGGTGAACGGAGAGGTGACACCAGCGTTGATCATGTTGCCCTTGTACAGCTTCAGCTTCACATCGCCGGTCACGGTCTTTGCCAGGCTGTTGGCAAAAGCATCCAGAGCCTCACGCAGCGGGGTGAACCACTGGCCGTTGTAGACGATGTCGGCGTACTTCTGAGCCAGCTGCTCCTTGAGGTGTGCGCTCTCCTTGTCCAGGGTGATGGTCTCCAGAACATTGATGGCCTTGTACAGGATGGCACCGCCGGGGGTCTCGTACACGCCGCGGCTCTTCATGCCCACCAGACGGTTCTCCACGATATCCAGCAGGCCGATGCCGTTCTCGCCGCCCAGCTTGTTCAGGTACTCCACCAGCTCCACAGCGCCCATCTCCTTGCCATCAACGGCAGTGGGAACGCCCTTTTCAAAGTGGATGGTCACATAGGTCGGGGTGTCGGGAGCCTGCTCAGGGCTGACACCCAGCTCCAGGAAACCGGGGTGGTTGTACTGGGGCTCGTTGGCGGGGCTCTCCAGATCCAGACCCTCGTGGCTCAGATGCCACAGGTTCTTGTCCTTGGAGTAGTTGGTCTCGCGGTTGATCTTCAGGGGGATGTGGTGAGCCTCGGCGTAGTCGATCTCCTCGTCACGGCTCTTGATGTCCCACTCACGCCAGGGAGCAATGATGGCCATATCGGGGCACAGGGCCTTGAGGGTCAGCTCAAAACGCACCTGATCGTTGCCCTTGCCGGTGCAGCCGTGGCAGATGGCATCTGCGCCTTCCTTGATGGCGATATCGGCCAGAGCCTTTGCAATGCAGGGGCGTGCAAAGCTGGTGCCCAGCAGGTAGTCCTCGTACTTTGCACCAAACTTCAGGGTGGGGAAGATGTAGTTCTCCACAAAGTCCTTCTTCAGATCCAGAACGTACAGCTTGGAAGCGCCGGTAGCCTTGGCCTTTTCCTCCAGGCCGTCCAGCTCGGTGCCCTGGCCCACGTCACCGGAAACGGCGACGACTTCGCAGTTGTTGTAGTTTTCCTTCAGCCAGGGAATGATGATGGAGGTATCCAGACCACCGGAGTAGGCCAGAACGACTTTTTTGATGTTTTCCTTTTTCATAATAAACGCGCTCCTTTTAATAAAAATACACTTTTGTATCCTGATGCGCACTTTCCCTTCGCATCCTCTGTCTTTGATTCGCGGTTGATGCTTTTATTATACACAGCGCGGCTTTTCCGTCAATGCTGAAAACTGCCAAACATGCCACGCGTTTGCGGCAGGATTTGTTACACTTTGTATGTTTATGCAATATTATTTGTTTATATTCAAATTTTATGCAGTTAAAATGTATATATGAAATGCAAAAAAGCGCCCCGAAGGACGCTTTCTTTATGCCTGGTATCTTCTCAGGATCTCCTCCACCTGTTCCTGTGTCAGCGGGTGAGTGGGTTCCGGCTTTTCATTGCCCCTGCGCAGGGGCAGCCACCAGGTGGACAGGCCCAACCAGCCGAACTTATAGGCAGTGTGGGGCTCACGGCCCACGCAGGTGAAACCCAGGCGGGCATGGATACGCTCACTGGCGGGGTTGGGGTCTGCCACAAGGGCATAGACATTCCAGTAACCCATCCCGTCCAGAATATCCAACAGGGCGCGGTAGAGGGTATCCCCCACACCAAAGCCCCGGGCATCGGGGGCACAGTAGATGGTGCTCTCCACAGCCCAGTCGTAGGCCTCACGGGGGTGGTAGCGGTGGGCACAGGCATAGCCCAGCAGCTTACCGTCCCCATCCCGGGCCAGCAGCAGAGGGATCAGCGCACGGGTGCTGTCCACCCAGTCCTCATACTCCGGCAGGGAAGAGGGCGTTACCTGAAAGGTTGCCGTGTGGTGCAGGACATACCAGTTGTAGATGTCCAGGATCTCCGCCGCATCGGCCCGGGTGGCCAGCGAAAGCCGGGGCAGGTTCTTCTCAGCCCATTCGGCGCACATGGCTTCCTTCTGCGCCTTGGTCAGCTTTTTCAGGGCTGCTTCCCGGCGCAGGGCGGCAGATCGGTCTGTGCACCGTTCCAGATACGCGAACCGCTGTGCCCCCAGCGCACGGGTACACTTGGCTCCCTTCCCGCTCTTGTGGGCGTGCAGGCGGCTGGCCGGGTCATTGGTCCAGCCCGTGTAGAGCTGGCCGCCTGCGCAGCGCACCATATAGACATAGGCCCGCTCCGTCTTCTCCGCTTCCCCGCTCATATCACAGTCTCCCGTTGTTTTTCAGCACCTGACGGCAGGCGGCCAGCGCCGTCTCCTTATCCTTTGCGGTGATGAGGAACCGGCTGGCGTGGCAGAAGCTGATGCCCTCGATGCCGCTCTTCTGCTCAATGACCTCCTGCGGCTGGCCCGCCCAGCTCTGGGGGAAGGGCAGCTTCGGCTTTTTGGTCTTGTGGTCGGTCACGCACTGGGCGCTCCAACCGCCGCGCTGGCTGGGATAGATGACGAAGAGGGCATCGGTCTTGTACAGGCCATTCTTCCAGGGCAGGTAGCAGGGCAGGATCACGATGCCGTCCCGGGAATTCTTATAGGCCTGCTGTACTTTCTCGTCGGCGCGGTTCACGGCGTTCGCGCTCTCGATCTGGTTTTCCAGGATCTGCTTTGCCACAGCCACCGCCTTGAAGAAGCAGGTGTCCTGATCCTCCTTGGAATCCCACACCGGGTTGAAGAAGCCGATGGCATCGCACAGGCTGTTCTGCTCGCCGGTGTTATCGTTCAGATCAAGGGGCTGGATAAAGTTTTCATCGATGAGCCGAGCCTGACGCTCCCCCACCAGCCCCGGGCCCAGCACCCGCCACAGCAGGCCGAAGGCCGCATAGGGGATGCCGTTGGCGCGGTACTCGCGGGGCTCCTGATGGTGATCGAACATGCCAAAGCCGATATCGTACACGATGCCGTCGAAATCGTCCGGTACCACAAAGCCGCGGGTGATCCTGATGTCCGGCCGGATGATCTGCAGCAGCGCCGTTGCAAACACGTCGTCCGCATGGAACTTGCCGGCGTGGGTGAAGCCATTTGCAGGAATTTTCATAACAGCAATACCTCGTTCTCTTTCTTTGGGAACAGTATATCACATTCTGAAGCAGGGGACAAATTTTTGTGCACAACAAAGACCCGCCGGGCAGCATACGCCACACAGCGGGTCTGAAAGGAGGAAGTGCCGTTTCAGGGCACCTTATGAGAAGCGTGTGTTACAGGACGATGGGTTTCTCCGGGTCGAGCTCCAGGCTTTCACCGTTGGATTCGATCACGCGGCGGTACCACTCGTAGCTCTTTTTCTTGTAACGTTCCAGCGTACCGGAGCCGTCGCTGTTCAGGTCCACATAGATCATACCGTAGCGCTTTTTGATCTCCGCCGTGGAGCAGGAGATCAGGTCAATGCAGCCCCAGCTGGTATAGCCCATCACGTCCACGCCGTCGTGTAGCGCTTCGCTGACCTGCACCAGGTGGTCGTTCATGTAGCGGATGCGGTAATCATCCTCCACCGTAAAGCTGCCGTGGCCGTCCGGCACCAGGGTGTCGTTGGCACCCAGGCCGTTTTCGGCAATGAACAGGGGCTTGTGGTAGCGGCTGTACAGCCGGTTCAGGGTGTAGCGCAGGCCCTTGGGGTCGATCTGCCAGCCCCACTCGCTGACCTTGGAATACGGATTGCGCTTGAGGGTGGGGACCATGTTACTGCCGGTGGGCTCGCCCAGCGAGTGGTCGGCGGCGGCGCAGTTGCTGGAATAGTAGCTGAACGAAACAAAGTCCACAGTGTGGGTCAGGGCTTCGCGGTCCTCATCGCTGATCTCCAGTTGCACGCCCTTTTCCTCAAACACGCGCTTGGCGTAGTAGGGATAGGCACCCAGGGCCTGCACGTCCGAGAACAAGTACACCTCGTTGTCCAGCTCCATCACCTCGATGATGTCATCGGGGTTCGGGGTGAGCGGGTAGATGGTAACGGCCAGGATCATGCTGCCCACCTTGTACTCCGGGTCGATGCTATGGGCCAGCTGCACAGCCTTGGCGCTGGCCACCAACTCGTAGTGGATGGCCTGATACAGCTGCTGGTTGCTCAGCTGGGCCTTGGGGGTCAGGATGGCACCGCTGACAAAGGGCTGGTGCAAAATGGAGTTGATCTCGTTGAACGTGATCCAGTACTTCACCTTGCCCTTGTACCGCTCAAACAGGACCTGGCAGTATTTCAGGTACAGGTCGATCATGATGCGGTTGCTCCAGCCGTTGTACTTGCGGGCCAGGGCCAGGGGCGTTTCGTAGTGGGAAATGGTGATGAGCGGCTCGATGCCGTACTTGTGGCACTCGTCAATGACATCATCGTAGAACTTCAGGCCCGCCTCGTTGGGCTGTGCTTCCTCACCGGTGGGGAAAATGCGGCTCCACGCAATGGAAAAGCGGTAGACCTTGAACCCCATGCCCGCAAAGAGCTTGATGTCCTCTTTGTAGCGGTGGTAGTAATCAATGCCTCTCAGCTTGAGGTTGTCGGGGGTCGGCTCCTCGGTGATGACCTTGAAGCCCTTGGGCAGCACATCCTGGATGGACAGGCCCTTGCCATCTTCCAGATAGGCACCCTCGCACTGATTTGCGGCCGTTGCGCCGCCCCAGAGGAAATTTCTCGGGAAATACATACAGGTTCCTCCCTAATGTTGCAGCGTCCGGGGATCAGTTCTTTTTCTCGTCACGGAACAGGACGAACGAGACGATAAAGGCCACCACAAAGGCAATGGCTGCACCGGCGCAGGCATAGTAGAAGTTGGACATGGGGGTATCCAGTCCAATGTAGCTGGGCAGGGTCAGCAGACCGGGAGAGCCGCCGGAGTAGTTCTTGGTGTTCATCAGGCCCATAAAGAAGCCGCCCACGCCGCCGCCAGCCATGGCTGCGATCATGTTGGTGCGGATCTTCATGGTAACGCCGAACAGGACCGGCTCGGTGATGCCGCAGACGGCAGTGATACCGGTGGCGGAGGTCAGCTGCTTGAGTTCGGGGTCCTTGGTCTTGATGGAAACGGCCAGAGCAGCAGCGCCCTGTGCCACGTTGGAGGCCAGCTGGCCCGGATAGATGATGGTGTCAAAGCCGATGGTCATACGGTTGTTGATGCCAATGGGGGTCAGGGCGTGGTGGGTACCTGTCATGACCAGGAACGGCAGGAACACGCCGACGATGGTGGGCACCAGCCAGGGTGCCAGGGTGCTCAGGCCATTGATCACAGCGGCCAGGGCGTTGGAGACCACATAGCCCACCGGGCCCAGCACACACAGGGTGGCAATGCCGCAGATGAACATGGTCAGCAGCGGAGCGGTAAAGAAGCGGATGGCTTTGGGGGAGATGCGGGTAGCCCAGGGCTCCACCTTGGACATCAGCAGCACGCCCAGGATGATGGGGATCACGGACGAAGAATAGGAGGCGTTATAGATGGGCAGCATGAAGATGGTGATGGCCTCGCCGCTTTCCTTGGAGGCAGCCACCAGGTTCACAAAGCTGGGGTGGATCAGGATGCCACCCAGCATCATGGCCAGGTAGGGGTTGCAGCCCAGCTTTTTCGCCGCCGAGTTAGCCAGCAGGATGGGCAGGAAATAGAACGTGGCATCGCCCATGAAGTTGATGACCTGGTAGGTGCTGGACGTATTGCTGACCAGCTTGAACGCCACCAGGATGGCCAGCACGGCCTTGATCATGCCTGCTGCGGTCAGCGGGGGCAGGATGGGGGTAAAGATGCCGGTCAGGGTGTCGATGACACGGTCGTACCACTTGCCCTTGGGGGCGGGGGCTGCGGCGGCAGGGGCGGTGCCCAGCATCCCGCTGAGCTTCTCGTACACCTGCGTGACCTCGGCACCAATAATCACCTGATACTGGCCGTTTGCCTGGGCAACGCCCACAACACCGGCCAGGCCCTTGATGGCATCGGTATCGGCTTTTGATTCATCTTTCAGGTTAAAGCGCAGACGGGTGGCACAATGGGTGGCGTTGCTCACATTCTCGGCACCGCCCACCAGGCTGAGGATCTGTTTTGCCAATGCGCCGTAATCTTCTTTTTTTGCCATTTGCAATTCCTCCATGATGGTTTGATCCAGGGTGATCCGGAGCCTGCTGCGCAGAAGCTCTGCGTCAGCCACACCGGGCAGCCCGCGGATCGCGTTGAGGTCGATCACACTGCGGTCCTTTACGGTAACGGACAGACAGCCGCTGCGGAAATCACACAGGCCTATATTTTCTTTTCCGCCGGCCGGAGCAGCCAGCTGCTCCAGGAACTGTTCACGATCCATGGCAGAGGACCTCCCTCTCGGTCAATATCTTCTGAACCGCCCAACGCGCGCCATTGAGCGGATTCATGCAAAAAGGTGGGCAAGGTAGCGGGGCTGGTTCAGGCCTCATGCTTCTCCTGCAAACGGCTGATGTGCAACATAAGGTATACGGTTTCCTCATCGTTGCACTTCCAATTCCAAGTGGTTTGGAAATAGTCCGCGATGGCGCGGGCACACTGATACACCTGCGGGTACTCCCGCCGCATCTGGGCCAGCATCCCGCTGATCCGCTCCTCCACCTGCCTGCCGGAGGCAAGTCGCTGGATGAGGTAGCGCAGATGCATGGAAAACCGGGAATACGAAAAGCTCTCTTTGTTGAGCGTAATATCAAGCTGTTTCTCCACGATGCCGTCCACGTCCGAAAGGGCCTTGAGCGTCATCATCATGGAGTGCATATCGCCCGCTTCCGCCTCGGCGTTGATGAGGTGGAGGGCAATGTTCACCACCTCGCTGTCTGGCAGCTTCAGCCCGGCTTCCCGTGCCAGCAGCTCCCGTGCCTGTTTGGCCAGCTCTGTCTCCTTGGGGTACAGGTGGCGCACATCGTAGGCCAGCGGGGTCGAGATTTCGATGCCCTTTCGCAGCCGCTCCGCCGCAAAGTTCAGGTGGTCGGCCAGGGTAAAGGGCAGGTTTGGGTTCAGCGCACAGTCCAGCTCGATCTCAGCCCGCTCCGTGATCTCGGCGCAGGCCAGCACCAGCGGACGGGGCAGATCGGCCGCCATGCCAAAATATTTGGGGTTCACGTCGTAAAACGTTCGCTCGATGCGGGAAAGGTCCGTCAGCTCGTAAGGCATTTTGGGGAACCCGCCCCCCCGACCCAGCACCACCAGCTCCTTGCCGTTTCCGTCCAGTGCCAGGGCGGCATTGTTGTTGATCTGTCGGATGATTTTCATACCGTTCTACTCCCTGCATCGAATTTTCGGACAAAAAGAAAAACCCCGAACGCAGCAACTTACACTACTCCCCTTGTTTTGGAAAGGGAATTCGATGCAAGTAGCGCCTCCGAGGAGTAACGTCTTGTTTTTACGAATTTATAATACCAAAGGTTCTTTGCTGTGTCTATTCGCACGATACCCAAAAAAGCGTATTGTTTTTTGTGCACCGTGAAAAAAGTGCAGCAAAAAGCCGCCGGGCAGAGAAATGTCCGGCAGCCATTGGTTCAATCTAAATTCTATGCACTTACTTTTTCCGGCTGCGCGTCTTGGTCACAGCCGTGGTGGGCTTCACGGCGGGGGAGAGGTTGGGCTTTTCGGTGAGGGCGGTGGTGGTGGGCTCGCCCAGTGCCAGCACCTCGGCCAGCTCCTTCTGCACCTTGGCGTTGATGGGGTCGTTCACAGCCAGCACATCGGAGTAGAACTGCTCCATCTCTTCGCGGGTGGAGAAGGTTGCAACGTACATCTGGTTGCCCATGGCACCGGACAGAGCCTCGGGGATGCGGTCCACCATCCGCATATTCTTCTGGTACTTCTGCATGATCTGCTCATGGCTGTACACAAAGTTCTTGCCATCGCGGCGGCCCGCAAAGGGGCAGTAGTAGTGCTCGCCCACCGGCATATCCGTGCCGCCGAAGGCGATCATATCCGCCCAGATCTTGTACACGTTGGTGGAGCGGGCAAAGTTGATCATATCCGGGGTAAAGCCGCCGCAGGGGCGCATATTGACCTCCAGCGCCACGAGCTGGCCCTTTTTGCCCATGCTGGCCTGATCCTCGGTCATGCGGAAGAACTCAAAGTGGACGAACCGGCTCTTCACACCAAAGCTCTTGACGGCGGCACGTCCGGCGGCGCGGGTATCCTCGGGCAGGTCCTTGATGATATAGTAAATGGAGTTATCGTTGTCGTTGACGATGTCCATGATGGACATCGGGCTGACATTGCCCGCCTCAAAGATGGGGTTGCCGCTGCCGTCGATGATGGCATCGTAGCTGTTGACCTCGGCGCGGACGAACTCCTCCATGATGTAGGCGAGGTCGGGGTGATAGGTGCTCTTGTAGAGCAGGAAGCGCTTCAGTTCCTCATCGCTGGACAGCTTATGGGTATCGGAGGCACCCACACCGTTGTCCGGCTTGACCACCACCGGATAGCCCACCTCGTCGATGAACTTCCTGCAGCCCTCAAAGTCATCGACCATGTGGTAGCGGGCGGTGGCGATGCCGGCCTTCTGGTAATACTCCTTCATCTTGCTCTTGTACTTGATGCGGGGCATATCCTCAGTCCGGAAGCCGGACTTGATGTTGAAGTCCGTGCGCAGGGCCGCATCCCGCTCCAGCCAGTATTCGTTGTTGGATTCCAGCCAATCGATGCGGCCATACTTGAAGGCGAAGAACGCCACCGCACGGTAGACTTCGTCGTAGTTCTCCAGACTGCCGACCTTGTAGTATTCGTTCAGGCTGTCCTTCAGCTCCGGCTTCAGCTCATCATAGGGCTGGTCACCGATGCCCAGCACGTTCATGCCGTCGTTTTTCAGCTCCCGGCAGAACTGCCAGTAATTGGTGGGGAAATTGGGGGAGATAAAGATAAAGTTCTGCATAGCTTGATGATTCCTCTTTTATCCTAGAATATAAGGCATATAATATACGACCTGCTGATACCACCAATCCCAGTCGTGCTTGACATCATAGCCCCACAGGTCCACCCAGACAGGGATGCCCTTCTGCTCAAAGATCTGCTTGAGCTGCCGGGTGGTATCGGGCTGCTCCCAAGCGCCCTGACCGCAGCAGATGACCGCTTTCCTGCTGCGGTAGAGGTCCATATAGGGGTGATCGGTGGGGAAGTTGGCCATGTAATCCACAGGGGAGTTCTGGTAGACCACCTCGTCCATGTAATCGCCAAAGCCGTATTTTGCGGTGTAGATGCCGCTGAGGGCCAGACAGCCATCGAAAAGATAGGGGAACCGCAGGTAGAGGTTGACGGCATGGGTCGCGCCCAGACTGCAGCCAAAGGCGATCACGCCGGGGAGGCCGTCCCAGCCGTTGCGCTCCTTGGCGATATACTGGATCTTGGGCACGACTTCCTCCACGATGTAGCGGATCCACTGCTCATAGCGGCGGATCCGCCAGTAGGGGTTGCCGTTGGTGTCGGACCAGGTCTCCTGATCGATGGTGTCGATGGAGATGACCATGATCTGCCCGGATTCGATCCACGGTGCCAGCGTACCGGCCATGTGGAAGTCCTCAAAGTCGAAGAAACGGCCATCCTGACAGGGAATAAAGAGCATGGGGCGGCCTGCGTGGCCGTAGACCTTGCATTCCATCTCCCGGCCCAGTGCGGGGCTGTAATCCTTGAAGTATTGTGTTTCCATCTGGTTTCCCTCCTCTATAAAAAACCTCTCAGGCGCTCCGCGCCTCTCCTACCAGGAGAGGTGGCATCCCGAAGGGATGACGGAAAGGTTCAGTCCAACTCGTACATCAAAGTATGGAATACGAACGGCAGCTGCTTTTCCCAGCTGGCTTCGCTGTGGGTGCCGCCGGGCACCAGGCGGCTGGTCAGGTGGATGCCCCGGACCATGATCTTGCTGCACATCTCGGCAAATTCCCTGCGCATTCCCTCGTGGCTGCCCATCTCCTGGGAACCGTAGTCCATGTAGAGCACCGTGCCGGGCTCCAGCTTTGCGCGGCCCACCAGACCGCTGAGCTTTTCAGGAGACACCCAGATCGACGGCGACAGGGCTGCCGCGCGGCTGAAGGTATCGTTATACTGCAGCAGGGCGTACAGGCTCATCAGGCCGCCCATGGAACTGCCGCCGATGAACGTGTGCTCCCGGTCCGGCAGGGTGCGGAAATTGTGGTCAATGAAGGGCTTGAACCGGTGGATGAACCAGCTCATGGTCTCCTGCCCCTTGCCGTCAAAGTGGCCATAGGTCGGGTCATCGAAGCGGTAGGGCGAATACTCCACAAGGCGCTCGTTGTTGGGGCCTGCATTGCACTCCACTGCCGCCACGATGAGCGGGGTATCGGTGTAGTCCAGATAATCCGCCACGCCCCAGCTCTTGCCGTAGGTGGCATCCGCATCAAAGAACACATTCTGGCCGTCGAACATATACAGCACCGGATACCGGCGCTCCGGGTCGGCTTCGTACATGGTGGGCAGGTAGACATACACCCGGCGCTGCTCCACACCGTTCACCGCAGGATAGCTGACGCTCCATTTTTTGACCATATTCCAGTTCCCTCTCGTTTCTGTTTTTCTGCACATAGTCTAGCACTGTGCAGGCGGAAAAGCAATCGGGGAACAAAAGCTCTCCGTCAATGCTTCGCATTGCCACCTCTCCTAGCAGGAGAGGCAAGAAAACGGCATCGTAAACTTGGCTCCCCTGACTAGGGGAGCTGCCGCCGTAGGCGGCTGAGAGGTTCTATGATACGGCAAACGCCGCCCGGCGGCATTCCCACCCGGCGGCGTTTGCAAAAATTCTGAACAGAGAGAAGCGCGGGAAGGATCAGTACTTTTTCTCAACCGGAACGATCCAGCCCTTGGTATCGGGGATCTTGCCCCACTGCATCCCGGTCATGGTATCGTACAGCTTCTGGGTCACAGGGCCGATCTTGCCATCGCCAATGTAGGCGTGCTCGCCCTTCCAGACCAGCTCCTTGACAGGGGAGACGACTGCGGCGGTACCAGTGCCGAAGACCTCTTGCAGCTTGCCCTCACGGGCGGCCTGCATGATGTCCGCAATGGCCAGCTTGCCCTCGATGACATCATAGCCCCAATCCTTCAGCAGCTCGATGCAGCTGCGGCGGGTAACGCCGGGCAGAACGGTGCCGACGGTTGCAGCGGTGTAGACCTTGCCGTCGATCTTGAACATGATGTTCATGCTGCCGACTTCCTCAACGTACTTCTTCTCCACGCCGTCCAGCCACAGCACCTGTGCGTAGCCCTGCTCCTCGGCCAGCTCACCGGCCTTGATGGAAGCAGCATAGTTGCCGCCGCACTTGGTGAAGCCGGTCAGGCCGGGAGCGGCACGGATGTATTCATCCTCAACGTAGATGCGGACGGGGTTGATGCCCTCGGCGTAGTAAGCGCCGGAGGGAGCACAAATGATGCAGAAGATATAGTGCTTGGAAGCGTGCACGCCCAGACCCACATCGTTTGCAAAAATGAAGGGACGGATGTACAGGGAAGCACCATCGGTATGGGGCACCCAGTCGCGCTCCACATCCACCAGAGCCTCAACAGCCTGCACAAAATCCTCCTCCGGGATCTTGGGGATGCACAGACGGTCGGCGGAATCCTGGAAACGCTTTGCGTTGCAATCAGGGCGGAACAGCTGAATGGTGTCATCCGCGGTGCGGTAAGCCTTCATGCCCTCAAAGATCTCCTGCGCATAGTGGAACACCACCGTGGCCGGGTCCAGCGGGAAGGGTGCATAGGGGACGATGCGGGCATCGTGCCAGCCCTCGCCCTCGGTATAATCCATCACAAACATGTGGTCGGTAAATTTCTTGCCGAAGCCCAGCTTGGTCTCGTCCTGAGGCTTCTCCTTGGGAGAAGTGGTACGAGTGATCTTGATATCCAACATGATATATTTCCCTCTTTTCTGATCTCACACAGCAGATTTTGCGCGGCACGCGCCCGCACCTGAAATGCCGAATGTTGTTTTCTATTATAGTAGTATGAGCCGGATTTGCAAGGAAACGCAAAATCTTTCATGTTTGGGGGCTGTAAGTTGTCGCAAATTGTGATAAAATGAAAACATAAGCCCTCTCAGTCAACGCCGATGGCGTTGCCAGCTCCCCCAAAGGGGGAGCCCATTGCGGCTTTTAGATTTTGGTTTTGCGAGAACCTTTCCCAAGAGGCAGAACAGCCTCTCCCTTCGGGAGAGGTGGCATTGCGAAGCAATGACGGAGAGGGTTATAATAAAAGGAGTTCTACCATGATCAACGGCGTGATTTTTGATATGGACGGCCTGATGTTCGACACCGAGCGGATGTGGGCTACTTTCTGGGAACCGGCGCTGGCGGCGCTGGGTCTGGAGTACAAGGAAGGCCTTGCCGAAGCTGAACGCGGCACTGCAGGCGAAACTTCCCGTAACATCGTGCGGCAGTTCTACGGAGAGGACTGCGATGCCAACGCCATCATCGACAGCCTGCACCGGGTGGCCGATGAGGAGTTCCAGAAACCGGTGCCCAAAAAGCCGGGGCTGGACGAACTGCTGGCCTGGCTGGATGCCAACCACATCCCCATGGCAGTGGCATCCTCCAGCCGGGTCCATGTCATCGAGGGCAACCTGAACAACTGGGGGCTGAACCACTACTTCAAGGCGCTGGTATCCGGCCAGCAGGTCAAACGCTCCAAGCCCGACCCGGAGATCTTCCTGCTGGCGGCGGAAAAGCTGGGCACCGCCCCCGCCCACACGCTGGTGCTGGAGGACAGCTACAACGGTGTCCGCGCCGGTGCCGCCGGGGGCTTTGTCACCGTCATGGTGCCCGATCTGCTCCCCGCCGACGATGAGATGCGCGGCCTGTATACCATGGAATGCACCAGCCTGAACGAGGTGCTGGCCAAGCTGAAAACGGGAGAGCTGTAACTGATGGAAAGCTCCGCAAAATCTCCCCGTGTTCCGTGGTTTTATTGTCTCCCGCGTTATGTTATAATAAAAGAAAAGAAAAAAGGAGACATTCCCATGAAAATCGCAGTTCCTTATGAAAACGGTATGGTATTCCAGCACTTCGGCCACACGGCAGAGTTCAAGTTCTACGAGGTCGAAAACGGACAGGTGACGGCCAGCGAGGTCGTTTCCACCAACGGGCAGGGCCACGGCGCACTGGTGGGCTTTCTGGCCCAGCACAATGCCAATGTGGTGTTCTGCGGCGGCATCGGCCCCGGGGCACAGAACGCCCTTGCACAGGCAGGCATCCAGCTGTTTGGCGGGATCAGCGGCCCGGCAGACGCGGCAGTAGCAGATTATCTGGCCGGAAAGCTCCGCTTTGACCCCAACGCCCATTGCGACCACCACGACCACGGCGAGGGCCACCATTGCGGTGAACATCATTGCGGCGGGCACTCCTGCGGCCAGTAACCCATAACATCACAAAACCCCGGAGCGATGCATCACAGCAAACGCTCCGGGGTCATTTTATGCCTTAGAAGAACCGGCAGAAGCCAGGGCAGTGCCGCGAACACTCGGCCTCATCTTGACAGCATTTTATTGGGACACAAAAGAGATGCTCTCGGTCTGCTTCGATGCGGCCGGGCGGGGCGGGTCTGCTTTGGTCAGCATCTGCTGGAATTTCCGCGCCGCCGTGTTCAGCGGGCGGTGGCGGTCGTAAACAAGGCAGATCGAACGGGTCGGGATGATCTCCTGCAGGTGGAGCTGCACCAGCTCGCCCCGCTCCAGGCTATCCCTCGCCATGGGTTCCGGCACAAAGGCAAGCCCCAGCTCGCTTTTGACCAGCGTGAGCATCTGGTCGGTGGTGGCAGCTTCCGTATCCGGCTTGAGGACCGCGCCGTGATCCAGGAAGAACTGCCGGTACAGGCTGCGGGTCACGCTCTCGTCGCTGAGGGAGATGAGGGGATAGCTGCGCAGCTCTTTCAGGGTCAGGCTCTGACTTGCCAGCGCGGTGAAGGTCCTGCCCCCCACCAGCACCTCGTAAAACGGCTTCAGCTCCACCATTTTCAACCCCGACTCGATCTCCGCCGGGGTGCTCACAATGGCAAAATCCACCTCACCGTTCTTCACGGCCTGCACCGCCTGCGGGGTGGAGTGGTTTGAGATGCGCAGCCGGATACCCGGATATTCGGTATGGAAATCCCGCAGCTTTTTGGAAAGATAAATGTTGAGCGCCGTCTCGGTGGCGCTGATGCTGATGGTTCCGTGCTCCAGCGTGGCACTGGCGCTCAGTTCCTCTTCGGCATCCTGGATCTGCACCGCCGCCGAAGCAATGCGGGAGTAGAGCATCTCGCCTTCCGGTGTCAGGGTCACACCCCGGTTGGAGCGGATGAACAGCACGCAGTTCAGCTGGCTTTCCAGTCGGTTCATCGAGTGGGTGATATTGGGCTGGTTGTTGCCCAGCACCCGCGCGGCCTTGGTAAAGTTCTGATACTTCGCCACATAATAGAAGATCTTGTAATACTCCCAATCCACATACATGATATGCCTGTCTCCTCCATGTAAAAATCGCATTGCTGCCTTGTGCAGAATACTTTTTGCACATTCTATTTCTGCCCGTATCATAACAACTGCAATCGAAAATTGCAAGAGGAAATTGAAAAATAATACACCTATCAGGACCAGCACGACAAGAGCTGCGACAAATGGGAGAGCTTTCCTACCCAAGAGCGCAGCATCTGGGAAGTGGACGAGATGCGGGCAGCGCTGGACAGCATGGAGGATTCCATCCTGCATCTGGCGGTGCACCTGACGCTAGTGGGTGCGCTGCGGGAAGGGGAGGTAGCAGGTCTGACCCCGGATGACATCGACTTTGATGCCGCTGATGGCATGGGAACATTCACCATCAACAAGTCCATGCAGCGGGTGCAGAAGGACACGCCAGTGCGGATATGCTGGTGAACACCTACGCCCATATCCAGCAGTCCTCCCGTGTGGAGCTGGGCAAGAAGTTTGAAAGCGGCTTCTATGCCAAGCCCGACACCTCCAGCCCGCAGGCTGTACCCGCCGCAGGCGAACCCACCATCTCCATGACGGCTCTTTTGGAATTGCTCAAGGATGCCGACCCGGAAATGAAAGCAAAGCTCCGCTTGGCACTGCTCACCTGATGCAAAAAAGGGCACTGATTGCAATGCAATACAGCGCCCTACATAATCGGACATGGAAAACACCGACCGTGCAAAAACCGTGCAGCCATGGCTTTTTCTGGTGCAGCAAGGCAATCCAAATCCGAACCAGTTCCCTTTGATGCGGCTTGAGCCGCTTCTTCAAATGTGATGGTCTGTGTACCTTCTTTATAATTAAAGGTTATCAAAACCTTATCATCATACAGATAAATCGAATTGATGAACGTATCCACCAATGCCTGCCGCTGGTCTTTCTGGCTCATATTGAGCTTGCGAAACCGGAGAAGCCAGAAGCGGATGAACTCTTCCGTCACTTTCGGCTTCGCCAGCTTTTCTTCCGCAATGCGGGCTTCAAGTTCACGCTTGGTTTCTTCCAGCTGCTCCAGCCGCTCCTTGGTGGAGCTGGTCAGGATACCGGCCTGAATCGCATTGAGCATATTCTGGATACCGGATTCTGCATCCCGGAGCTGCTTTTCATAAAGGGGAATGTTGGTATTCTCCTTGTTTTGCAGTTCCATCACCTTGGCGATGATGGATTCCATGGCGGAATCGTCCTTGACAAGCTGCATGGTCTGGTTGACCACCAGATCTTCCAGCCACTGTTTGCGGACGGTCTTTTTCTTGCAGCCCTTGTGCTTTTTGGCAGTAGCACATTTATAATAGCGGTGGACTTCTCCCGTCCGACTCGTGCCGCTTTCACCAAACATCAGTGCACCGCAGCAGCCGCAGAACAGCTTGGTGGTGAGCAGATAGTCGTCCTCTGCCTTGTCAAACAGCTTCTTGTCACTGTCCTTGATCATCTGCTGGAACTCGGGTCGATTGTCCGTCTTGGCGGAGATAGCACGGTCAATATAGTGCTTGACGATGGTGATGCCGTTTTTCTCGGCATAAGCCGTGCATTCCCGGATCTGGCCTTCGATGGATTCTTCGCGCTGGTTGTCCGAGGAATAGCGAGCATAGATCACGGCGGTCATGGCGAGCACCTCCATTTTATACGTCATTGAACGGTAATACGTTCATTAAAGCAATGTTTC
>OGGZ01001483.1_pt1 | contig 19592 bp, 16 predicted proteins | sample 1571371 | NCBI WGS metagenome assembly OGGZ01 (sample SAMEA2582025, study PRJEB24529) | metagenome | biome: Human gut stool | place: China | collected 2011
GCCGCGCCAACAACTTGCCCATGAGACCCCTCCGCTGGCTCTCGCCTAATGAGTTTGCTGTCCAATATGTTTGACAAACCTACATATTTGACAAAAATCTGAAAAAAATCTGTCAGGCCGCAATACATTCTCAGCCAAGCGAATAAAAGCTGAAATACGCCCCCTCGGCGGCGTCTCACAGCTTGGGCACAACAGCCAAGAGATGCCGCCTCATTTTGTGACATATTACGATTCTTCTTAAATTGCAAAAATGTGGTTGCAAAACAGCCCAGGACATAGTGGCAAGTGTCTCGCGGGTGGTGAGCGCCGCAGCCCCGGCTCGTTCAGGGCTGATAAATCCGGCCGGTCTGCCCGGGCCGGAAATACAGGAAGAACCGCTGTTGGCGGGATATGTCACTTTTTGTATTGACTTTTGCCATATATCCTTTATAATAGAGTCGACAGGACACCCGTCTTTTTCGCCGGAAAAGGCGGGTTGTTCGCTGAAAAACGACAGCCGCAGCGTTTCATTTTTTCCTTGCGGCAGAATGGAGATTTTGTTATGTCCACTTATTCCATGACCGTGGCCGGGCTTCAGCGGGAGCTGCCCATCTGCAAGGTCACAGACGATCTGTATATCGGCGCATTCATCTGTTTCGGCGACGCGGAGCTGACCGAGGCCTGCGGCCGGGAGCTGCTGAAGCTGCTGGAGCCGGGCAGCTATGACTATCTGTTCACCGCAGAGGCCAAGAGCATCCCCCTGATCCACGAAATGGCCCGCCAGTCCGGGGCCAAGAAGTACTTCATCGCCCGGAAGGGTCCCAAGGCCTATATGCCCGACCCCATCCATGTGGAGGATCAGTCCATCACCACTGTCGGCACCCAGAAGCTGTATCTGGGCCGGGATGACGCGGACCTGATCCGGGGCAAGCGCATCGTCCTGATGGACGACGTGATCTCCACCGGCGGCAGCCTGAAGGCCATGGAGGACCTGGTGGCCCTGGCCGGAGGCACCGTAGTGGCACGCATCGCTGTTCTGGCCGAGGGCGACGCCGCCAAGCGCCACGACATCAGGTTCCTGGCTCCCCTGCCCCTGTTCAATCCGGACGGTTCCGTGAAATAAGACATCTGCTTCCAAAAAAGGCAGCCGATCCTGCGATCGGCTGCCTTTTGTTACTCTTTTTCGCCTCAGTCCTGCTGCCAGTTGTGCCACACGTTCTGGACGTCCTCGTTGTCCTCCAGCATGTCGATGAGCTTGTTCATGCTCTTGACGTCATCCTCGCCGGTCATGGTGACGTAGTTCTGGGGCACCATCTCGATCTCGGCGCTCTCAAAGGTGTAGCCCTTGTCCTCCAGGGCCTTGACCACGTCGTTGAAGCTGTCGGGATCGGTGGTGATCTCGAACACGGGGCCGTCGGGGGAGAAATCCTCGGCACCGGCGTCCAGCGCGTCCATCATGACGGTGTCCTCGTCCAGCTCGCCGTCCTCGTTGTCGATGACGATGACGCCCTTGCGGTCGAAGGACCAGGACACGCAGCCCTGGGCGCCCATGCCCTTGCCGTACTTATCAAAGTAATGGCGGATCTCGGGGGCGGTGCGCTGGCGGTTGTCGGTCAGGGCCTCCACGATGACGGCCACGCCGCAGGGACCGTAGCCCTCGTAGGTGACGGACTCGTAGTTGTCGGTGTTGCCGGAGCCCAGCGCCTTGTCGATGGTGCGCTTGATGTTGTCATTGGGCATATTGGCGGCCTTGGCCTTGGCCACCACGGTGGCCAGACGGGAGTTATTGGCGGGGTCGCCGCTGCCGCCCTGCTTGACGGCCACGATGATCTCCTTGGCGATCTTGGTAAAGGTGGCGGAGCGCTTGGCGTCGGCCGCGCCCTTGGTTTTCTGAATATTGTGCCACTTGGAATGTCCGGACATGTGATTACTCTCCTTCGATCATGTAGTATTGCACGGCGTCGTGATGGACCGCCGATTTTGAGACGCGGATATCGGGAAACGCTTTTTGCAGGCGGCGCACCACCTCGGCGCACACCACGTCCTCCGTGGGGAAGTGCCCCGCGTCGATGAGGTTGAGGCCCTGGGTGTCCAAAAAGTCGTTATACCGCAGGTCGCTGGTGACAAAGGTATCGCACCCCTGGGCCAGCGCCTGGGGGATATATTCGCCGCAGGCTCCGCCGCCCACGGCCACCCGGCGCACGGGCCGTCCGCCGCTGCGGTATCGCAGGCCCCTGCAGCCTAATGATTTTACCACATCATGCAGGAACTGTTCAAGGGGTTTTTCGCAAGAAAGTGTGCCGATGCGGCCAATTTTTTCCTCGTTCAGGGGAATGGTGCCCGTCAGCCCCAGGGCCTTGGCCAATTGGTCGTTGACGCCGCCCTCCGCCGCGTCCAGATTGGTGTGCATACAGATGGCGGACAGGTCATGGCGCACCAGGTACGTCAAAAGCCCCCCCAGGCGGGTGTCATCCCGGAGGGTCTGCATCTCCCGCTCATGCCAGCGGACGTTCATCACCGGGTGGTGGGCCACGATCAGGTCCGCCCCCAGCTCCGCCGCCTCCGCCGCCACGGCGGGGGTTACGTCCAGGGCTGCCAGCACCCGGCGGACCTCCCGGTCCCCCCGGCCCACCAGCAGGCCCACATTGTCCCAGCTCTCCGCCGTTTCCCGGGGAGCCCAGGCATACAGAAAGGTTTCGATGTCCCGTACCGTGGTCATTTCAGCGCCTCCTTCTTCTTTTCCAGGGCGGCGATCAGCTGCGGCAGGGTTCCGCAGTCCGCCCCTTCCCTGCTGTGCCGCAGGCCCTCCAGCCTCCGCCGCAGCCGCCGCAGCTGTGCCTCCAGATAATCGCCGTACAGAGGGTCGTTTTCCAGGCAAAAGCCGGCGTACAGCCGGGCCTCCTCCGGGGTGAAGGCCTCCCCTGCCGCCATTTGCAGCACCACATAGAGCTTCCCCTTGTCCCACACCAGCCGCTCGTCCCGGCAGGCATAGCCGTTTTCCGAAAGCCAGCGGCGCAGCAGCTCCACCTTGGTCTGGGGCTGAAGCAGCAGGGTGCAGCCGGAGTCCCGGGGCCAGGGGCTATCCGTCAGGATCTGTATGATCGTCTCGCCGCCCATACCGGCTATGACCACCGTGTCCGCCTCATGGGGGGCAATGCCCCGCAGACCGTCGCACAGGCGCAGGTCTAGGGCCGCGCCGTATTCCTCCGCCGTGCGGCGGGCGTGGGCCAGAGGCTCGGGGCCGATGTCGGCGGCGATGGCGGAGGCGATCCGCCCCTGCTGCATCAGCCACACCGGAAGATAGCCGTGGTCCGTGCCGATATCCGCCAGCCTGGCCCCCTGGGGGACCATGTCCGCCAGCAGCCGCAGCCGGGGCTGCAATTGTAAGTGTTTCATAGGTTCTCCTGATAACACAGATAAACGCATACGGACGGGCCGTATGCGTTCCTGTTTGCATATGACGGTTACTGGGCGCTCTTGTTGGCCTCCTCGTTGACCAGGGCCAGCAGCTTGTCCACGTCGATGCCGTGAACGGCGCAGGCCTCCTCCACGGTCTCGCCGCGGGAGGAGGGGCAGCCCAGGCAGTGCATGCCGATGGACAGGAAGATGGGAGCGGTCTGGGGCGCGACATCCAGGATATCACCGATGATGGTGTCCTTGGTGATCTCGATCATAGTAAAATACCTCCGTTGTTGAATTTACTGCCCATAGTATACCCCAACCGTGCCGCCGTTTCAACAAAAACTTTCACAAATTCCGAAAATTACCTGTTCAGCGGCGGGCGCAGCTGGTATACTGTTGTCAGAACCGGAAAGGAAGGCGGAACCATGGGGGACAAGAAGCTGAAGCTGCTGTATCTGGCAAAATACCTGGAGGAGGAGACGGACCAGGAGCACCCGGCGGGGATGCCGGAGCTTCTGGCCTATCTGACCGCCAACGGAATCTCCGCCGAGCGCAAGAGCGTCTATGACGACCTGCGGCTGCTGGAGTCCTTCGGCATGGACGTGGAGACCGTCAAGGGGCGGCAGTTCGGCTATTACCTGGGGGAGCGGACCTTCCAGCTGCCGGAGGTAAAGCTGCTGGTGGATGCCGTTCAGGCGGCCCCCTTCCTGACGCAGAAAAAGAGCATGGAGCTCATCGGCAAGCTGGAGCAGCTCACCAGCCGCCCCATGGCCCGGCAGCTGCGGCGGCAGGTGTACGTCCTGGGCCGCCCCCGGACCACCAACGAGACCCTGTATTACGCCGTGGACGGCATCCACACCGCCATCAGCCGGGACCGGCAGGTGTCCTTCCGTTACTTCGACTGGACGGCGGAGGGGCAGCGGGCCTTCCGCCGGGATGGGGCGGCCTACGTCACGGACCCGGTGGCCCTGTGCGTGGACCGTTACTATTACCTGGTGGCCTATGACGCCGGGCGGCAGGACTACCGCCACTACCGGGTGGACCGGATGGCGGATCTGACGGTGCTGGACACACCCCGCTCTCCCCTGCCCCGGGACTTTGACCTGGGCCGGTATGTCCGGAAAATCTTCGATATGTACGGCGGGGCCTCCGTCACCGTCCGGCTGCGGCTGCACCGGTCGCTGATCAACCCCGCCATGGACCGCTTCGGCTCCGACGCCCACATCCGGCCGGACGGGCCGGACCATGTGGCCTTCACCGCCCCGGTGGAGGCCGGCCCCACCTTCTACGGCTGGCTGTTCCAGTTTGGGGACAAGGCGGAGCTTCTCTCCCCTGCCGACGTCCGCCGGGACTTTGCGGACTACTGCCGCCGGGTGCTGGCACGGTATGATGCATGAAACACTGGATCACCTTACAATAACCCAGGGGGCGCTGCTATGCAGCGCCCCCTGGGCTTTGCCATTATGGGCGAACGAATCAGGCGAACAGATAGCCGTACTGATCCCGGATGGTGAGGATGAAGGTCTCCAGCTCCCGGGGCAGGTCGTTGGCCTCGTCCAGGTTATACTCCTGGGGCGCACCGGCCAGCCGCACCCGGACCTTGCCGCCCTCCAGGAACAGGACGCCGGCGTTGTGGGAGTCCTCCATATCCTCGGCGGTCTGGAACAGGGTGAACTTATCGTGGCAGGGCTCGGAGGCATAGGGGCAGAACTGGGTGCAGTTGCCGCACTCGTTGCACATCTTGTCCACGTGGAGGATCTGGTGGCTGCCGTCGGCCATGGCGATGGCCACGTTGGCACGGTTGGGGCAGGAATCCACGCAGTTTTCGCACACGGTGGAGCACTGCAGGCAGCGGTCGCCCTCGCGGCAGATGCAGCCGCTCATTTGCAGGACGCCCTTCTTGGCCTGGGCGTCGGTCTTGGTAATGTACGCCTGCTGGGGGATGTCATAGGTATAGGCCGTTCCGATGACCTCCTGGGCGAAGCGGGCGGCGTCGGCGATGCCTTCCACCACGGTGGCAGGGCCGCGAGTGGCGTCACCGGCGGCATACACGCCGGGAAGATTGGTCTGGAAGGCGGGGCGGCCCTTCTTGTCCACCTCAATGCCGTTGGCGGCCATCAGGGCGCTGTCTACCTGCTCGCCTACGGCGGAGATCACCAGGTCGCAGGGAATGTCGAAGAACTCGCCGCTGCCCACGGGGCTGCGGCGGCCGGAGGCGTCGGCCTGGCCCAGCACCATCTTCTCGCAGGTCAGCACGCCGTCGGCCTGCTTCACGGGAGCGGCCAGCTCGGCGAAGGTCACGCCGTCCTGAAGGGCCAGGGCCAGCTCATGCTCGTCGGCGGGCATGTACTTGCGGGTGCGGCGATAAACCAGGGTCACCTGCTTGGCGCCGGAGCGCTTGGCCAGACGGGCAGCGTCCATGGCGGTGTTGCCGCCGCCGATGACGGCGATGCTGCCGCCGACGCTGATGTTCCCGGCCTTGACGCCCTTCATCCACTGGATGGCCCCGGCCACATCACCGGCGATCTCCAGCTTGCCGGGCTTCCAGGCGCCCACGGCGAACAGAATGTGGGTATAGCCCATGGCCTTCAGCTCGGTAACGGAGGGGGCAGGCGCGCCGCAGCGGACGTCCACGCCGTACTTCTCCATCAGGGCGATGTCCTTCTCGATGGTCTCGTTGGCGATGCGAAAGGCGGGAATCACATGACGGGGCACGCCGCCCAGGCAGCTCTCCCGCTCGAAGATGGTGGTCTCGATACCGGCCCGGGCCAGGAAATAGGCCGCGGCGATGCCGGTGGGGCCGCCGCCGATGATGGCGGCCTTCTTGCCGGGGACCCGCTCCGGAACACGGATGGAGGCCATCAGGGCGTTATAGCCCTTTTCGGCGGCCAGCAGCTTGGTATCCCGGATGCGGACGGACTCGTCATAGAAGTTTCGGGAGCACTTGGTCTGACAGCGGTGGGCGCAGATGGTGCCGGTCAGGAAGGGCAGGGGGTTCTTCTCGGTAATGAGCTTCAGAGCCGGGGCATACAGGCCCTTGCGGCACAGCTCCATATACTCGGGGATATCCTGCTCAATGGGGCAGCCGCCCTGGCAGGGAGCGGTGAAGCAGTCCATCCAGGGCACCTGCTTGTCGCTCTTGCGGCTGGGCAGGGGCTTGATGGGCTTGACGTGGTGGACATCGGTATGGCTGGCGGCGGACAACTGGCAGATGGCCTGGGTGTCCGTGCCGGAGAAGGGACGGTATGCCATGGGCTCCACCTTCTCCACCATCTGGTGCAGGCGGTTGTATCCGCCGGGCTTGAGGATGGTGGTGGCCACGGTGATGGGCCAGATGCCTGCGGCAAACAGCTTGTCGCAGTTGAAATACTCCGCGCCGCCGGCGAAGGAGATGCGCATCTTTCCCTTGAACTGCCGGGAGATACGGTGGCACATCTCGATGGTCAGGGGGAACAGGCTGCGGCCGGACATGTACATCTCATCGTTGGGCAGCTCGCCCCGGGTGGTGTCCACGGGGAAGGTGTTGGAGAGCTTCAGACCGAACTCCAGGCCGTTTTCATCGGCCAGAGCCTGAAGCCGCCGGAACATGGGCACGGCGTCGGCCCACTGGAGATCCTCGTTGAAGTGGTGCTCGTCGAACACAATATAGTCATAGCCCATGGCATCCAGGGTGCGGCGGGCGGTCTCGTAGCCCAGGATGGTGGGGTTGCACTTGACGAAGGTGTGCAGGTGCTTCTCGGAAATCAGATAGCCGGCGATGCGCTCGATCTCGTCCGGGGGACAGCCGTGGAGGGTGGAGACGGTGACGCTGCGGGACACCCGGGGGGAGATGGCGTCGATGAAGGCGGTCTCCTGGGGGAACAGCTCCTTCAGGATCTCTTTGCACTCGCCGAAGATGGCGGTGCGGCTGGCGTCCATCATACCGTCGATATAGGTGTTGACCTTCTCGCCCTTGATGCCCTCCAGGTCATAGCCCACGGACATGTTGAACACGAAGCCGTCGGGGTCGCCGAAGCCGTAGACCTTGCTGAGGACCTTCAGGGCGCACCAGGCCTTGATATACTCGTCCATGGCCTGGGGCACGGTGAGCTCCGTGGACCATTCCTGGTTGTAGCCCTCGTCGTTGGCCAGAATGCAGGGGCGGGGCACACAGGCGGCCAGGTCCGCACCGTCCATCTTCTGGACGGTTTTCACCTCGAAGAACCGGGCGCCGGCCACATAGGCGGCGATGATGTTCTGAGCCAGCTGGCTGTTGGGACCGGCGGCAGGGCCAAAGGGTGTTTCGATGCGTTCGCCGAAAATCGGCAGGCTCTTGCCGGTGGCGTGATACTGCTTGTGGACGCCGAACACGTCGCCGCAGCCGGCATACTCGGTGATTAGCCAATTCATCAGGGATTTGAAGGGAATGGGATACATTTTCTCGGACATGGGGGTTCCTCCTTTTTGAATCGTAAAAATCAGCGCATCAATACACCCGGTTGTTCAGGCTGCCCCAGAGCTTCTTGGCGGCCTCCAGGATATGAGCGTTTTCGGCCTCCTCGTCGATGCCCACCAGCTGGCGGTCCTGCATCAGGAGCTTGCCGCCCGCGATGGTGGTCTGGCACTGGCGGCCGGTCATGCCGAAGATCATGTGGCCGTCGATGTTCTCGTCGGAGAAGGGAGTGAAGGGCTTATAGTCCATGACGATGATGTCTGCGGCGGCGCCTGCCTTCAGCACGCCCAGCTGCACCGGGAAGTACTTTTCGCCGATCTTGGCGTTGTTGCGGAACAGCATGTCCGTGACCTCGCACCAGCCCACGTTGGGCAGGCAGTTCTGGCTGCGCTGGGAGCACAGGGCCACCTTCAGGGACTCCAGCATATCGTTGGTATAGGCGTCGGTGCCCATGCCCAGCAGGATGCCCCGCTTGTGCAGCTGGAGCACCGGGCAGATGCCGATGGCGTTGCCCATGTTGCTCTCGGGGTTGTTGACCACCATGGTGCCGGTCTCCTTGATGATGTCCATCTCGGCGGTGTTCACATGGATGCAGTGGCCCAGAATGGTCTTTTCGCCCAGGATGCCGTGGTCCTGGAGCCGCTGCACCGGACGGCGGCCATAGTTTTGCAGGCTGTCGTACACGTCGTTCATGCCCTCGGACACATGGATGTGGTAGCCGGTGCGGCCGTTGTTGGCGGCCACCATGCGGTCGAAGGTCTTGTCGCTGATGGTGAACAGGGCGTGTCCGCCGAACATGGCGGCCAGCATGGGATCCTGGTTCTTCTGGCACTCGGTGATGAAGTCGGCGTTTTCCTGGATGGCCTGGAGGCACTTCTCCTCGCCGTCCCGGTCGGAGACCTCATAGCACAGGCAGGAGCGGATGCCGAACTTCTTGGCGGAGGCGGCGATGGTGTGCAGGGAGCCGGGAATCTCGGCATAGGAGGCGTGGTGATCGAAGATGGTGGTGACGCCCTGCTTGATGCAGTCGATGTACAGGGCGTCGGCGCTGGCCCGGGTCCCCTCCAGGGTCAGCTTCCGGTCGATGGCCCACCAGGTGCCGTCCAGCACCTCATAGAAATTGGTGGGGTTGTTGCCCACGATGGACAGGCCCCTTGCCAGAGCGGAATAGATGTGGGTATGGGCGTTGATGAAGGCGGGCATGATGACGCCGCCCTTGGCGTCGATGATGTGGGCCTGGGGATACTTGGCCCGCAGGGCGCTCTCCTGGCCCACCTCGGTGATGGTGGTGCCCTCATAGGCCACGGCGCCGTGCTCGTAGTAGCCCTGGCCGTCCTGGTCCCGGGTGATGAGTCTTCCGTTGATGATCAGATTCATGTGTGTTCCTCCTTGCAGATTGTTTTCCTTTTTTCCGGGTAAAGAAAAATGTTTCAAACCTCCCGAAAGGAGATCTGAAACACTCAAGCAACAGCCGAGTGATAGTTGCAGCCCGTGCGCGAGGCACTTCCTTACAGCTACCAATCTTATATTGTCCCTCTCATTTTACACGATACGGTATAAAAATGCAACAGAAATTTTAGCTCCGGCGGCAAAAAATGTGCAGGATTCCGAAAAAGCCAGCCGGGCCGGGCCGGAATCCCTATGAAAAAAATCTACAAAGTCGGGATACCGGTAATTTTGCGGGCGAAAGAGTCTGTATCGCGAAATTGTGAAATAATCATCAAATAGGCCGGAATCCACAATTTGCGGCGGCTGCCGGGTGCAAAGGAGGGAATGTGCATTTTTTACAAAATGCACAAAAAACACCGCGAAGATTTTACGGTCGCGAGAGACGATTTTCGGAATAACCCCCTTGAGTATTTGCCGGAATGGTGTTATTATCAGAACGGATGGGGGTATGAGCAAATTTCATCCACCCATTCGATTTTGAACAATCTTGGAACAAATTTGAGGAGGCAATTATTATGAATGCTTATCTGGCCAGCGTTCTGGAGAACGTCAGAACCAAGCATGGCAACGAGCCCGAGTTCGTGCAGACCGTGGAGGAAGTCCTGTCCTCTCTGGAGCCTGTCATCGAGAAGCATCCCGAGTATGAGAAGGTCGATCTGTTGAACCGCATGGTCGAGCCTGAGCGCATGTTCACCTTCCGCGTTGTGTGGTGCGACGATAATGGTCAGTGGCATACCAACCGCGGCTGGCGCTGCCAGTTCAACGGCGCCATCGGCCCCTACAAGGGCGGCCTGCGCTTCCAGAAGAATGTGTATGAGGGCATCATCAAGTTCCTGGGCTTCGAGCAGACCTTCAAGAACAGCCTGACCGGCCTCCCCATCGGCGGCGCCAAGGGCGGTTCCGACTTTGATCCCGCCGGCAAGTCCGACGCCGAGGTCATGCGTTTCTGCCAGAGCTTCATGACGGCTCTGTATCGCTACATCGGGCCCGACATCGACGTTCCCGCCGGTGACATGGGCGTTGGCGGCCGCGAGATCGGCTACCTGTATGGCCAGTACCGCCGCCTGAAGGGCGTGTGGGAGAACGGCGTGCTCACTGGCAAGGGCCTGAGCTACGGCGGTTCCCTGATCCGTCCCGAGGCCACCGGCTATGGCGCTATCTACTATCTGCAGGAAGTGCTCAAGCACGAGAATGACACCATCGAGGGCAAGAAGATCGCCATCTCCGGCTACGGCAACGTGGGCTGGGGCATCATGAAGAAGGCCGCTCAGCTGGGCGCTGCCGTCACCTACTTTGCCGGTCCCGATGGTTACGTTCACGATCCCGACGGCGTTATCACCGACGAGAAGCTGAACTACATCCTGGAGATGCGCGCTAAGGATCCTATGCACTGCAAGCCCTATGCCGACAAGTTCGGCTGTGAGTTCGTGGCCGGTGAGAAGTGCTGGGGCGTCAAGGATGTTGACGTGTACATGCCCGCCGCTATGCAGAACGACGTCCGCATGGAGTCTGCCGAGAAGATCGCCGTCTCCGGCGTGAAGTATTACATTGAGGTGGCCAATATGCCCACCACCAACGACGCTCTGAACTTCCTGCGTCAGCAGAAGGGCATCATCGTGGCTCCCTCCAAGGCCGTTAACGCCGGCGGCGTGGGCGTCTCCGCTCTGGAGATGGCTCAGAACTCCGAGCGTCTGGTCTGGACTGCCGAGGAAGTCGATGCTCAGCTGCACAAGATGATGAAGACCATCCACAAGGAATCCGCCGATGCCGCTGCCGAGTACGGCCTGGGCTATGACCTGGTGGCTGGCGCCAACATCGCCGGCTTCAAGAAGGTCGCCGAAGCTATGATGGAGCAGGGCTGCTTCTAAGCCGAAGGATAGGATATCATCCAAATAGAACCAACAGGGGGCCCGCAGAACTGCGGGCCCCCTGTTTCTTGTCAAAAAGTCCCAAAGGTCAAAGCACTTCTGGGGGACAATTAAAGGACTCCTGCCGCCTTGGCAGGAGTCCTTTTTGTCCTCACGAATCCCGGTACACTGTGAACTGATAGACGTTTGTCTCGGGCTGCGTCAGCGAGTAATAGCCGAAGCCCTGCAGCGATACGCCATACTCCTTCAGGAAGCGCTCAGCATCCTCCCATTTTCCGAATATCCGGCTCAGCTCATCCACCTGCGCACTCTGCGCAAGCTGGATGGCAAAGCTTCCGCCGTTCTTCTGTATCACCTGTGAAAACTGCTGCGCCAAAATCGGCCCGCAGTCGGCGTCGCCTTCCACCCGCGTATGATTGCGGGCATGATAGCTGCCCGACATGCTGTCGGTGCCCGGAATAGTGAAGCAGGACAAATAGCCGTCTCTGATGGGATAGAGGTCCCGAATCAGGTGGTTATCCACATTGAACCGGCCATACAGCAGCTTGTCCCCCTGGTTTCCCAGGTCAGCGGTGGCATCCAGATCATAGAATATGCCGTCAATTTCCGCCACATTCCACTGGTGCCCGTTCCCGCCGTCCAAGGGCGCGCCGGAAATCGACAGGCAAACGATTCCCATCTGCTCCAGGATCCATTGCATGGTTTTTCCGGTTCCGTCACACTTGGCCCGGCCTTCCACCAGCGCGCCGTAGGGCGTCCCGCAATACGGCGTGGACAGGTCGTAGACGCAGTGGCCGGTGACGTAGCGATAGGCATGCAGCTCCGCCTCCCGCTCAGAAAGGCCCGCCGCCCCGCTTACCACCTCCTGAACGATCCGGCCGCACTGCTGATAGGCCCGGCGATAGGCATCCTCATCCATATGGTAAGAAAGTTCGCTGATCCCCGTCACCATCTTTTCTCCGTCTCGATCAACGCTGTTGTAGTAATAGGTCGCATTGCCATCTATCTGGAACAGCTCCGGGCAGTTCCCATAAATCAGCGTCATCAGCGCCTCCATCTCGTCCATGCTGATGCTGCTTGGAAACTCGACCTCCGTCTGGAAATTCGCCACTGCCTGATATATAGCCAGGAAGTTTTCCAGCATCCGGTCGTCCAGCTGCTGCACCAGATACCGGCAGTGATAGCCCGGAATGATTTTTTCCGCCTGCTCCCGGATGGCACTCAGCTCCCCGGCGGGTTTCTCCTCGTTGCCTGGTTCCGGTGTCTCAACAGGCGTCGGTTTTGTCTCGGGTAACGGCGCAGATGTCCCGCCCAGTACGCCGCTGAGCAGCAGTATCACCACTGCGGCCACGCACAGGACCGGCACGGCAATCCAGGCAGCTCCGTCACCAGGGCGCCCAGCAAGGTCAGGAAAAGGACCCGCACCACGCCAAGAAACCATCCGGAGCCCATAGCCGGACGATAATGAAGCATATCCCAGGCCGCAGTGGACTGAAGGGAATCTCCCCTGCTGCCGATTTCAAAGAGCAGCTCAAACAGACCGGCCAGCACCATCAGCGCCACCAGGCCCACAGCCAGCATGGTCATGATCTGACCGATACCCTTGAATTGCATAAATCTCGTGCGCCGCCCCGTTGTAAGGCGCACCACCAGGCAGGTTATCGCCGCCAGCACAAGAAACAACAGCGCTATCAGCAGCGGCGTCCACATGGAATCCGCGTTCTTATTGTAAATCCCCGCGCACAGGTACCAGCTCACAAATCCGGCCACCAGAGATGCGCTCAAGGTCCTGATATCAAGCTTCAAATCTCTCTCCTCCTTATGTCAGAATACCACGCACAGCGCAGTAAGCACCGCAGTCAGCAGCGGCACCACATTGCAGAGCCTGTAAACCGTGCTGTACTCCTCCGGGTAGATCTCCATTGCGTTTGCCGCCCTGTATCGCACGGATAGGAATACCGTCAGCACACACCAGGAAACGCCCAGAAGTGCCAGCGCAACAAGCCAGTTGGCCGGGATCGCTTCCCGGGCGCCCAGCTGCCGCGAAGCCGCCAGAAGCAGCATAGCCGCAGCGCCCCAGAAGCCCTGCATCACCACCTTGTACTTTCCGGCCAGCGTGCCCAATCGCGCACAGATCCACCAAAGCACGCCCAGGCCCACCAGCAGCAGGATAAAACGCATATCCTGCAGGGCCGCCATAGAAACGGTCAGCAGCGCCAGCAGCACCGCCCCGGCCACCATAGGCCAGCCCAGATGCGTAAGCTTTCCCACGCGGGAGCAAAGGTCGCTCCATCCGGAGGATACCGCAGCCAGGACAACGGGCGTCAGGAAGGCATAAAGGACGCTGGCCAGCACGCAGATGTGCAGCCGGGACTTTTCCTCACCGCCCCGCAGCTCGCGAGCCAGGAGCAGCCCCGAGAACAGCACCGGCGGCACAAACAGCCAGAGCTGTCTTGCCGACTGCGCATCCAGCAGGTATCGGAACATTCCCTCAAACGCCAGCAGCTGCATCAGAATCAGGATCGCATACCGCAGGACGTTCAAAGCCGCATTCGGGAAATACTTGCGCACGGCGCTCAGTCCCACAAGCAGCAGCAGTCCGATGCAGAATACCGCCAGGTTATCCTTGAAGCTGAAAGAAAGGCCCTCCAGGCTGGCCTCCAGCACGCAGCGAACCCCGCAGCCAAGCTCCAGCACCAGCGTGACCACCACCAGCAGCAGGGTCTGTCTTCCGCTGCGGACGTTCTGCTCCCGATAGGCCAACAGGTCCGCGGCGTTTTTGCTCCACCTTTTGCCGTCCCGGCCCGCCAGGGATGTGGGATACCCAAAATACTGGGCCGCCCGGCGAAGATTCTTTCGCCGCCCGTTCAGCGCATGATCCGCCAGGGCGCCATAGCCCGGGCCATAGCCCTGCTGCGCGGCGCAGTTAAAGAGGTTCTGCGCCACCTGCTGGGTATCCATCCCCTCCATCTCGTGGCTGCTGTAGTACAGGCCCAGCTGGTAGCTGGCATAGGCGTTCCCGGCCTGGGACAGGGTCTGCAGGTCGCTGAGGGCCGTTTCCGTGTCCGTCTCCAGCGACGCAAGAGCCGCCTGCAGGACCTCGCCCTCCCGCTGATCCTCCACTGAGCACGCTCCGCCGTGCCTGCCGTTGGCGAAGATCAGAAACCGCGGCACCGGCGATAGCTTCACCTGCGCGGCATCCAGCAGCTGCTGGACCATCCTTCTCACCAGGGAGGCAGACAGCATGGTGGTCTTGGTCACCGCGCCGATCACCGTGTTGACCTCCGCGCGGGAAAGCTCCGGCTGCACGGCCACATCCGCCACGCTGGGGCAGGCCGTCAGGATAAGCTCCCACAGCAGCGCATCGCTGCGGTCGTCGCCTTTTTCTTCCAATTTTGCCCGCAGCATCGCGGGCGTCTGTAAAATCTGTAATCCCTGCTCGTTGACTACTTCTTTCAATATCTCTCTCATGCCTTACCCCTCAGACCAGATGGAATTTTTCCAGCTCCAGCTCGTAGCTTGTGCGGCTCTTATCGTTATCGTTCACGGCTGCATCCTCCAGAAGGCAGCGGATCCAGTTCTCCGTGTCATTCCACGGGGCATTTTCATCGATCTGTCCTGCACACAGCGCCGCAAAGAAATCTGAAAACAGCTGCCGCAGCTCCGGCTGCGCTCTCCACCATTGGGCCGTTATCTCCGCGCCGAATTGATGATGTCCCGTTCCATTGTGCCCTCCGGCGTCAAACAGAAACACCGGGCGACTCTGAAAATATTCCAGATATTGCTCCCGCATCAGGTGGCTGTACTCCTCCCCGATGAAAGGATGGGTATAGAACAGCAGATAAAAGGCAATTACTGCTGCCGAGAATATGTCGCGCACGCGCCCGTCCAGCACGATGCCATTTTTCTCCAGCTGCTGCTCCACCACCTGCGACACAGACAGAAAGTCGCCGCGAAAGGCCGCGCCGATCTGCGAAACCCGAGAAATTGTTTCACCGGGAACCAGATACACCTGGTTTGTCCCATACTCCACGCGCACCTGATCCCTGCCAAAGCCGTTCAGCGTCAGGCCCTCACGGTGCAGCTGCCCGATCCTGCGGAACAGATGGACGGCAATGGTCCACCTGGGCGTGTCAGAGCTGGGCAAAAACCGGCGGACAGAGGGATACGCATCCATGCTGAAGGGATGCAGCACATATCCCTGCATTTCATCGCTCCGGACCAGATCGAACGGCCAGAAAAAGCCCTCCCGCAGGATTCGTCCCATCTGAATCTGCTCCAGCACGTCGGATACCCGCAGCAACTCCTCCCGCTTGACCCGGAACGGCACCAGCCACAGCGGTTTATTCTCGTTCCGGCATCGCACCTGAATATAGTGGTGCTCCGTCCCTGTTTGCAGAAGGTCCCCGCTATCGTCCAGCAGCATCTGGCGGCGCTCCTCCGGGGCGGCAGATGCCAGATACCGGAAAAGCTCCGCAACAAACGGGTCCTCCTCCAGCCGCCTGCCGCCATCGTCCAGATCAAAGGTACACAGCGGGATCCCCATGCCGCCTCCGCCGGCCTTGCTGGAAGCACAGATGGCCGCCCGGGTATCCGCGGCGCTGCTGCACGTCAGTCTCCAGCGCAGACCGGGAAGCATGCCCATGGCCGCGCAATAGGCCACCTCCCGCACCATATCCTGGGTCTGGCTCAGGGGCAGCTGCGTAAGCAGGGCCAGGGACCCGCCGCCTGCCACCGCCTGATACACGTTATAGAGCAGCAGCGCATATCGCTCGTCCGTCAGGCCGTACTTCTCCCGCAGGACAGACAGCTCAAAGCCTCCACGCAGGACCGCCTCCTTGGGCGGCAGCTGGCTGCCGCTCTGCGCCGTCATCATGTCGCCGGTGTCGATCCCATAAATAGCGGAGGGATCGGTCTCCATGCAGCGGGCATATTCATCCAACCCCATAAAGTATGCGTGAGTAATCCGGTTCTGCGGACATAGAACTCGTTATGGGCCGCCCCGAACTGCTGAGCAGCGCTGCAGACAGCCGAAGCATTCGCAGGCACCGACAGACTGCTGCTGTCAAAGGTCACAGTATTATTCTCTTGTCCCAGCGGGAAAGTCTGACTGCACCAAAACATGGGCTTTGCATCGTTATAGACGCCGTCCAGAATGTCATTGCTGACAGCCTGGGCCAGTTGTGCGGAATTGTGCCCGGTTTCCGGATACTTCTCATACAGGTAGTCCTCCAGGGAGCGATTCGTCTGAGTCTGGAAAACCGTCACCATGAATTCACTGATATACAGACCGATCTTCCCGTCATCCCGACTCTTCCACTGCTTCGGATCCTTCATCAGATGCTCCGTAAAGTTCCGCACCAGCTGTGTGGCGTTCAATTCGTCGATCGCCTCGTCCAATTTCGGTCTAATGTCCGACAGCTGCAAAATACGCTTGGTGTAACCGGAAGATGCACTGGCCGCAGAGGAATCCAGCCACCGCTCATCCTCCTCAAAGGTCTCCAGCAGATTGTCCAGCACCTCCGTCAGCAAGGCAAAGTACCCACTGTTCAGATTCTCCAGCTGCTCCCGGAATTTCCGCAGCGTGTTCTCCACATCTGTGCATTCCTGCACGCGGTTATAGGTCCTATAGTACTCCTTGACGCTGTCCACGTAGTTGTTATAGGCCCTCTTGTCGCCGATGCCAAAGAAACGGTTCGCGCAGAAATTAGTGCTGGCCTGGACAATCCGGTCCGCCGCACTGTCCAGATACGTCTGTTGGTCCCGTTTCTGTCCCTGGATCTCCTGGATCGCGCCTTCTACAGCCGCCTTCAGGTCATCGCCGTTGCAGCTAAGCAGGAATGCCGCATAATAGGGGCCCAGTTCCGGATTCTTTGCAATATCACACAGCTTCCGGAAGGTTCTGCCAATCAGGGAGTCATCCGTTGCATCTTCGTCCAGGAGGCTCTTGGGCAGTTCTCCCTCCAGCGCAGCGCGGTTTCTCCCGCGCTGCCCCTCACAGCGGGAGCACCAGTTGCGGGCCGCCGTGTCCCAGGGACTCGGCGCTTGTCCGTGAGGCTGAACGCCGAACGTGCGCAGATCCTCTATGTCGATATCCGGCAGCATCAGGTTCGGGCATCCGTGTGTCACGTCGTTGTATACCTGCTGGGCCGTCAGTCCGATCTGATCCACCCAATCGCTTACCGTATCCTTGGAGAGCTTCAGATTCAGCTGATCCTTTCCCACCGTCTCCTTAAACCGACGCATAAAGCCTGCTGCCAGATAGGTGGAGATCTGGGTCATGGGAATTTCCGCGTTTGCCGCTCCCAGAATATGATAGGACAGATTGGCGCCATGTATGCGGCGCAGCCCACTGACACCGTTGCCCACATTGGCCAGATGGCCCCGCATGGTCAGGCCGTATTCCGTTGTTGGCGTGCTGCTTCCATCCGTAGCATTTCTATTGGTTGCAGGTAGCTCTACATCAGCCAGATAGGCCATAACGTAGTCCGCCGCCAAAATTGATGCAATACTGGAAGCCATTGGGCACCAACGAGCCGTCAGACTTGGTAGCCGAAATCAGGTAGCACATATTAACCGGCGGCTCCTGGGTCTCAATCTTAAAGGTACCATAGTCCTGCCGGAACCAGTCATCCGCGTCCTTCAGGCTCATCAGATAGTCCAGCTCCTTCATGGCCGCGTATCCGTTGCTGCTGTAATACTTGACCGCAGCGGGCTGCGAGGCCGCCTGGGGCTTGCTGGTGATCACATCCGGCAGGAAGAAAAAGCCCATCACATTGGCAAACTGTGCCATCCCCATATCCTCCAGCGCTTTCTGCACGATATAGCAGGTGTCCAGGAAGCAGCCGCTGCCGGTGCCGCCGGAAAGGCCTGCAAAAATGTACACGTCCAGATTGGGACCATCCATCCCCTTCAGCGCCTGTGTGCACTTGGCCTGAATGGTTGATATCAGGTTGCTGGCCCTGGAGATCAGCAGGTAGCGGCCTACCTGGCGGACGCCGCCGGCCCCCTGGGTACTCAGCAGACCACCAATGTGATCAATATCCATCCAGTTCAGGCTGGCGTTGCCCTCAATCAGGTTTTTCGCCCGCAGGGCTGCTGCCAGATTAAGGTTATTGATGGAGAAAAACTCCCGTCCTTTGTCCAGCCTGGCCATGCCGCGCATCATGGCGATATCGGTGGGGTCCGAATCGATGGCCAGAAACTGGATGTGCTGATATTCCGGTACCGGAGAATCGGGGTTGTCCGGCTCCAGCTGCTGATACACCTTCTGCTTCAGCTCCGCCAGTGCCGCCACGCCGGTGCCGCCGATGCCGATGGCCAGTGCCGCCGCACCGCGGTACTGCTTGGACTGCTGGCTGCGGTTGATGATACCTCCGCCGCAGTTCAGTAACAGGGAATCATACTTAGGCATTTTCACGTCCTCCTTTATTTCCTGCTTTCAGGGCCAGCTTGTCAAAGCTGCACCCAACTGTTTCCGTCCCAGCCGCGACCGTTATCTCCCATCATCCAATACAACTTTCCGTTCTTCTCCACCAACTGAACCGGCGGGAAACTCGGAATTGCCAGAGCCGGAGGCATACTTCCAGCCGGAGGTGCAGGAGGCACCGGGGGCATTGCCCCTGCCGGGGGCACGGGAGGCGCAGGGGGCATAGCCCCTGCCAGGGGTGCGGGAGGCGCAGGGGGCATACTCCCTGCCGGGGGTGCAGGAGGCACCGGGGGCATTGCCCCTGCCGGGGGTGCGGGAGGCACCGGAGGCATTGCCCCAACCGAGGGTGCAGGAGGCGCAGGAGGGATCACCATATTATCCACGGGGGGCGGCGGCATCATGCCGGACATATTCGATTCCATGCTCATAAATCAATACTCCTTCGTTGTCGCTGTATGTCGTATATCGTTCGGTTTTCAGTAATTGCTTATCGGCGTCCGGGTGCCGCGTCAATGCGGATACCTGTGCGATTCTTTTCGTCTGCATAGATCAGCGTCATTCCCGCATAAACATCCGTCTCCTTCAGTGCCATTCCATTGACGTAAAACGGAGTCTTGGAGCAGAACTTCAGCCGTCTGCCGGGCTTGGTGGCAAACCAGCACTGGTCCGCATTCAGGCCGCAGGGTCCGACCATAAAATAGCTCAGCTTGAACTTGCCCCGAAAGCTGGCATGGCTCCGCGACATACCGGCACAGGAACGATCCAGGTTGACCACCTTCAGCTCCCCCTTCCACAGCGGGTGCGTTACACTCCAGATCGTGACACCCGCCACAATGACGCCCACCACCACAGCCACCGCCAGCGTGATGAAAATGGCCAACGTCAGGTTGGTGACCTTAAACCGGAAGGTGATCTGTGTCTGTGCGCCCTGGGCGTCCACCGCAGCAATAACCAGATCGCCGCTGCGGCTCTTGCTGGTGTAGGTTTGTCAAACATATTGGACAGCGAACTCATTAGGCGAGAGCCAGCGGAG
>OGGZ01001489.1_pt1 | contig 19520 bp, 19 predicted proteins | sample 1571371 | NCBI WGS metagenome assembly OGGZ01 (sample SAMEA2582025, study PRJEB24529) | metagenome | biome: Human gut stool | place: China | collected 2011
CGGCAAGGCAACGCTGATGAATATGATGGCCGGTTATCTGGCGCCTTCCGTCGGCGAGGTTTTTATCTGCGGCCGCAATATCAGGGATTTTCCGCTTGAGGGCAAGCAAAACGTCGGTTTTCTGCCGGAGGGATCGCCCTTGTATCCGGACCTGACGGTGCGGGCGTTTCTTAGCTATATGGCCGGTCTGCGGCTGCTGGACAAAAGGGCGGCCGATCGCGCGATTGCCCTGGCCAAAATAGAAAACGTGGCGGAACAGAAAATAGAAACCCTGTCAAAAGGCTATCAGCGGCGGGTGGGCTTTGCCCAGAGCATTCTTTCCGATCCGCCGGTACTGCTTTTGGACGAACCGACCGACGGTCTGGATCCCAACCAGAAACGGCATATCCGCGGACTGATCGGGCAGATGGGCAAAAAAAAGACGATCATGATTTCCACCCATCTGCTGGATGAGGCGGAAACGGTGTGCAACCGGATCATTCTGATCAACCGCGGGCGAATCGTTGCCGACGGCACTGCCGGGGAAATTATCAAAAAAGCCGGCGCAAAAAATCTGGAAGAAGCTTTCTGTCAATTGACAACCACGGAAGACGAGGCATAGATGAAAAAATTATGGATCGTGACCAAAAACGAACTGCTGCGTTATTTTATTTCGCCGCTGGCATATGTTTATCTGGTGGCTTTTTTGCTGCTGAACGGGTCTTTTGCGGTATATTTCGGGCATTTTGTCGACCGCGGCATTGCCGGCCTCGGTTCGATGTTTGCCTTTCAGCCGTGGCTTTATCTGCTGTTTATTCCCGGCATTTCGATGCGGCTGTGGGCAGAGGAATTTCGCAGCAAGACGGTGGTGCAGCTTCTGACCATGCCGGTTTCCGTTTCCACTTTGGTATGGGGCAAGTTTCTGGCTTCCTGGATTTTTGCCGCCGCGGCGCTTGTGCTGACGTTTCCCTTCTGGCTGACGGTCAATTATCTGGGGGCGCCCGACAACGGGGTGATTGCGGGAAGCTATCTCGGCAGCTGGGTTCTGGCCGGCTGCATGCTGGCCATTTCGCAGACGATGTCGGCGCTGACCAAAAACCAGGTGATTGCGCTGGTGCTGGCGGTGATTGTCAATTTCCTGTTCTTTTTGAGCGGGGTGGAATATGTGCTCGGCTTTTTCAGGATGTTTGCGCCGGCGGCGGTGGTCGACATGGTGGCCTCGTTCAGTTTTCTGGTGCATTTCGGCACCATTGCCGGCGGGCTGCTGGAAATGCGCGACGTCGTCTTTTTCGTTTCGGTCATTTTGCTGTTTAACGTAACCACCATTCTGGTCGTCAGCTTCCGCACTTCGGGAACCTCGCGCTGGCTGAAGTCTACCCAGGCAGCCTATTACGTCCTCTTCTTTTTGCTGCTGCTGACGGCTTTTACCGGGCTCAACCTGACGGCCAACCGGTTTTTGCGTACCGAACAGTACGATTTTACGCAAGAAAAGCTGCATACGCTGACCCCTTCTTCCCGCCGGGTGCTGGAAAACCTGCCGGAACCGGTGACGGCCAAACTCTACTATTCGCCGGTTTTGGGACAGAGAAACCCGGAACTGCGGCTGATGTACGACCGGGTGCGGCTGCTGCTTGAGCAGTTTGCGCGTCTGCAGCCGGAAAAATTCAGCTATAAGATATATAATCCGCAGCCGCTTGACGATTTGGAAGACCAGGCGATTGCGGCGGGACTGCAGCCGCTGCCGCTGGTTGACCTCAACCAGAACGGCTTTTTCGGGCTGGTTTTGACCGACAGTGCCGACCGCCGCGAAATAATACCGTTTTTTGCCCTTGAGCGATACGGTTATCTGGAGCAGGATCTGACGGAAAAGGTTTATCAGCTTTATCATGAAAAAAAGACGCTCGGGCTGATCAGCAGCCTGCCGGTGTTTGACACGCCGTTTGCCGGCGGTTACGTTTCCCCGCGGTGGAACATTATGACCGAGATTGAAAAGTTTTATGATATTAAAATTATCGGCAGTGCGGAAGACCTGGCAAAAATCGATCTGCTGATGATGATACATCCGCAAAAGCTGCCGGATGACGTGGTCGGGGCGATCAAACAGTATTCCGAACTCGGCGGCAAAACGCTGCTGCTTTTGGATACGGCGGCCGAGGCGCCGCGGATTTTCTCGCCGGACAACATCGAGTTTTATCCTTCCAACCTGAACGGTCTGGACAAGTTCTGGGGATTCCGCTTTTACAACGAACTGGTGGTGGCCGATCTTGACAATTCAATCACCGTTGACGCCACCAAAAACTATTCCACCAATCCGGTCTTTACCCAGGACGTGGTGCAGTTCGTGGCGCCGGCTTCAAGCATGAATCCTGATTTTCCGGTCACGAGAAACCTGCAGGGGATTTTGTTTGCTTCGGTATCGGCGGTGGTGCCGGACGGCGGGCGCAGCGCGTTTCTGCCTTTGATCAAAGGCGGCGATCAGTCGGGAGTTTTGAATTCGGGAGTGGTTTATGAGGGAAAAAATCCGGCGGACCTGCTCGGCATGTTCAAACCCGACGGCAAGCTGAAGTTTCTGGCGGCGCTGTTGATCGAAAAAAACAAGAAGAATCCGTTTGAGGTGATCGTGGCGGCGGACACCGACTTTATCTACGATACGTTTTGGAGCTCGGGGCGGACGATCTTGGAAAACAATTATTTCATTCCGCTTTATGACAACGCCAATTTTATACTCAATTCGCTTGACTATCTGGCCGGCGACGAAACGCTGATCGATTTGCGCGGGCGGACGCAGAAAATCCGCCGTTTCGAGGGAATCGAAAACATGCGCAAGGAAAATCTGCGCAATTTCCGGATCAAGGAAAACGATATTTTCCGTCAAATTGACAAGACCAAAAAGGCGTTGCAGGAAGTTTTCGGAAAAAGAGAGTTTGAAGAACGAAACAACTTCACTTCCGACGAACTGGCAGTAATTGCGGGAACGCGGCAGCGGCTGGATACGCTGAGAAGCGAGCTGGCGGCGATCCGCATGAACATGCACCGCAACATCGAACAAACCGGCATGATGATTAAGTTTGTCAATATATATCTGGTGCCTCTCCTGATTTTGCTGCTGCTGGCGGCGGCCGGGGCAAAAGGTTTTTATCGCCGCGGCGGTTTGTCGGGCAAAGTCAGAATATCTTTTAACCGGGAATTTAAGACGGCGGCCGTCGTGACCGTGCTGCTGGCGGCGGCCGGCGGCGTTTCCTTCCTGCTGACGATGAGCGACGCCGGCGATGGTTATGAGAACCGGCCGGTGTTTGAAGGACTGACGGAAAAGCTGAACGACGTGGAAAAAGTCGTTTTGACGTCGGCCGAAGGGGAATTGAGCTTCTTTAAGGAAGACGGGGTATGGAAACTGGAAGGGGAACCCTGCGCCGTCGTTTATCAGGAGCGCATCGGCCGTTTTCTGGCGGTGCTGGCCGACGCCGTTTATTATGAAAAGAAATCGGACAAGGCCGAATATTTGTCCCGCTTCGGACTGGCGCCGAGTTCGGCGGAAGGGTCGGAAAGCGTGGAAGTGCGGCTGGAAGGCGCAAAAAATTCGGTGTTGGCGGACTTTTCCGTCGGTCGTTACGACATAGACATCGGCCGCGGCGCGCGGGCGGCATATATCCGCTTTGCCGACAAGTTCCAAGTCTGGATGATCAAGGCCGACCTGATCGATTTGTCGACCGATGTCGCCGACTGGACGTACGGCAGCCTGTGGAACCTGCGTTTCGGGCGTCTGAGCGGCTTTAACCGGACAAGCAACCTGAACCGTACCGCGGAGATGGTCAAAACGCTGCTCAACGTCGGTTTTGTGTCTGCGGCGGAAGGGAAGCCGGAAGGGGAAAAAGTTTTGTCGCTTGAACTTGAAGTTGAAGGCAGCCGGCAAATCGGAATTGACTTTTTGCAAAATAAGGAGCATATCTACGCCCGTTATCAATTCCGGCCGGAAGACGAAAGCGGTTACCTCGGCTTTTTTGCCCGAACGGCGGAAAAATGCCATTATGAAATCAGCAAAGAGAATTTTGAGAAGATAGATAATGTTGCCGCAACCGTCCGCTGACCGGAAGAACATCAACCGTTTGAAAAAAATCGCCGTTACCGCCAGCGTGTCGGTGTCGGCCGGGCTGGCGCTCATCAAACTGGCGGCCTCGCTTTATACCGGGTCGCTGGCGGTGCTGTCGTCGATGGTAGACAGTCTGTCGGACATTTTTTCGTCGCTTATTTCCTTTATTGCGGTTAAATTTTCCTCCCAGTCGGCCAGTGTCGAGCACCGGTACGGCTTCGGCAAGGCGGAAGCCCTGAGCGCGCTGGTTCAGTCGGCTTTTATTGCCGGTTCCGGCGTGTTTGTGGTTTATGAGGGCGTCAGCCGTTTCATTTCGCCGCGGCCGGTGGGGGATACCGGCGTCGGCATTCTGGTGATGGCTGCCAGCACGGTAATCACTTTAGGGCTGATCGCTTTTCAGAAGTATGTGGTGAAGAAAACGGCTTCGCTGGCAGTGGCGGCGGACAGTGCCCACTATCTGGTAGACATTGCCACCAACCTGTCGATCATGATCAGCCTGATCGTGGTCAGACTGTTTGAAATCTACTGGTTTGATACGCTGGCGGCGTTGTTTGTTTCCTTTTATCTTCTGATCAATGCCTACAAGATTGCCCGCGAAGCGATTGCCCTGCTGATGGACAAGGAGCTGCCGGAAGAAGTGCGGCAGGACATTTTCAATCTGGTCAACAACTGCGGCTTCTGCCGCGGCATTCACGATTTGCGTACCCGCGATCTGGGCGGGGTTTACATGTTTGAGTTCCATTTGGAGCTTGACGGCGGCCTGTCGCTTTATCAGGCGCATGAACTGACGGACATTGTTGAAAACGAAGTCAAAGCCCTGTATCCCGGTTCTCAGGTGATTATCCACCAGGATCCGGCTGGTCTTGACGAGGAACGGCTGGACAATCGTCTGACCCGCTGACTGCGGTTCGGGGGTTAAAGAACGATGTCGGCTTCGTAAGCGCGGACGATTTCGACGTCCTCTTCCCTTTCTTCGCGGCTCAGTTCGCAGACCATCAGGCTGTCGGCATCCTGCAGGCTGTCGAAAGCGTCGTCGGGAATACGGTCGATAACCACGCCGTCTTCTTCGTTGCGGTAAAGAACCGCCGAGCGGTTGCCGGCGTCGATTTCGATGACGGCGTCTTTGGCTTCGCCTTCGCGGGCATAGAGCAGCAGCATCACTTCGTCTTCTTCGTTGATGATAAAGTCAAAGGCGTCAAATTTATCGTTGTCGTTCATTAGAAAAACTTTCCCTCATAATTAAAATATACGTTTATTGTAAGAGGTATAATTATATTTACAAGAGGAATGTTGATAGATGCGTTAATTTTGATGAATTTTTGCCGCGGATGACTTATAGTCGTTTTCATGAGTACGATATTGGACAGGATAATCGGCCTGCTGAAATGGCCGGCGGCGGTATGGGCATTGTGGTCGGTGCCGGCTTTTTTCCAGTCGCTGGAATATTTTGACTTCAAAACGTTGAAATTCGTGGCGCTGTTCGGCGGTTTTTTTCTTTTTTTCGTGGCGCGGACTTCAATGGAGGCTTCGATCCGCACGTCAATGCAGATTATTGCCCACGAACTGACGCACAGCTTTTTTGCGGTGCTGACTTTTCACAAGGTGAAACATATCCGGATCGAGGAAGACAATTCCGGCGGTTCGATGGGGTTTGAAGGCGAGGGCAACTGGCTGATCATTATTGCGCCGTATTTTTTTCCGCTGTTTTGTTTCTTTTTTATGGTCGGGGTCGGCATCTATATGAAGTTTGCCGCGCTTAACTGGATCGTCAGCGCCGTGTTCGGTTATTTTATCGGCTATCACGTGGATACGGTAGCGTCGCAGATACATGAAAAGCAGACTGATCTGCCGAAGGTTTCCTATCTGTTCTGCGCAATGTTTCTGCCCGGCGCCAACCTGTGGATTATCGGCAGCATGCTGGCGTTTAACAGTTACGGCTGGGACAGTTTTTTCAAATATCAGGAGCTGATGGCGCGGCTGAACGCCGAAAACCTGCAGCAGCTGGTCGGTTTAGTCTTTAATTTTTAGAATGCAGCTGCCGGCGTCAAGCGTAACGCGGGCGCCGAGCGGAACCGTTTTGCGGGCGCGGACGTGGCCGAAGGGAAAGTTGCGGATAACGGGAATTTTGACCGCGGCCGCAAATTCGTCGATAACCCGGTTGACGTCTTTGTCGTCGGGATGGTTGAGGCGGATGTCGGTGAACTGGCCGAAAACGACGCCGCGCACCCGTGCAAACGACGGCTGCTGACGAAGCTGCAGCAGCATTCTCTCAATGCGGTAGCTTTTTTCGTCGACGTCTTCCAGCAGCAGGATTGTATCCGTAAGGTCAGGGTAATAAGGCGTTCCCGCCAGCGACTGCAAAACGCAGAGGTTGGTGCCGACCAGCCGGCCTTCGGCGGTGCCCGGGTTGACGACGGTGCCGCCGCGGATATCTTCAAAGCGGCCGTCCATTGCCCGCAGAAAACTTTCGGCGGTATAAGGGTGGACGGAAGCGCCGCGGCCGAAATCGTATTTCAGCAGAATGCCGGCATAGCAGACGTTGCCGGTGCGGGCAAAAATGCCTGCCTGCAAGGCGGTGGTGTCGCTGAAGCCGATCAGCGGTTTGGGATTCTTTCTGATAAGGTCATAATCGAGCAGCGGCAGCAGATACTGTGCGCCGAAACCGCCGGCAGCGGCAAAAACCGCCCTGATTTCCGGATCGGCAAAAAAACGCATCAGGTCTTCCGCCTGCTGTTCGGGCGTGCCGGCCATGTGGTTGAGCCGGTCGTAGACGTGCGTGCCGAGAACAACCCGGTACCCGCAGCTTTCCAGCCAGCGCAGTCCGTCGCGGATGTCTTCCGGCGAATCGAGCGCCGAAGACGGGGAAACAATGCCGACTTTTGAGCCGCGGGGAACCGGGTTGATCATGGTTTACAGCTCCGTCAGCAGCTGCCGGCTGAAGTCGGGCAGCGAGTTGTCGCGGGCGCCCATGATAACGACGCAGTCGCCGTCTTTGGCGTTCTCAAGGATAAATTTGTGCACGTTTTCCCGGGTGTCGAGAAAATAAGCGTTGTTATGACCGTTTTTGCGCACGGCGTCGACGATGTTTGCGGCGGAAATGCCTTTGTCGACGTTTTTATCCAGCATATAGACCTCGGGCATGACGAAGATGTCGTCGGGACCGAGTACGCGGGCGACTTCCGCCGCCACTTCGCTGCCGGTGTTGAAGGCGGAAAACGGGCTGTGCGACTGGTACATGACTAGAAGGCGCCGCGGATATTCCTTTAAGGCCGAAAGCGAAGACGCGATTTTGCTCGGGTTGTGGGCAAAGTCGTCAATCAGGGTAATGCCGCGGCCGGTGGTGCCGACAATTTCCAGCCGGCGTTTGATGCCGGAAAAGCCTTCCAGCGTTTTGGCGGCCGCCAGCGGATCCAAACCGGCTTCGGCGCAGACGGCAATTGCGGCCAGTGCGTTGCTGACGTTGAAAGCGCCGAACAAATTGAGACGGAAGGTCTGTCCGCAGAAATTGTATTCTACGCCGTCGGGCAGGCATTTGATGCCGTCGGCAAAGAAGTCCGCGGCCGGATCTTTGACCGAAAAGGTCGTTTTGCGGTCGTGTTTGAGGTTGCGGGTCAGTTCGCAGTCGCCGTTGACGACCAGCGTGCCTTTGGTGTTGTCGGCAAAAGTCTGGAAATAACCGATCAGGTTTTCCATTGAAGTGTGGTCGTGCGAAATGTTGTTGACGAGCGCGATTTGCGGATGATATTTGCAGATGGAGCCGTCGCTTTCGTCGGCTTCGATGATGCAGAACCTGCCTTCGTTGTAAATGAAGTTCGGCAGGCCTTTCAGCTGTTCGTAATTGCGCAGCATGCCGCCGTTGACCAGACAGGGCTTTTGTCCCAGCATGTCAAAAATATAACCGATCATGGCGGTGGTAGTGGTTTTGCCCGAGGTGCCGCCGACGGCGATGCCGAAGGGGTAACCGTGAAAAACTTCGGCCAAAAGGTCGGAACGCTGTTTGACCGGGATGTTCAAAGCGCGCGCGGCTTTGATGTCGGGGTTGTTTTCGTCAAGCGCGGCCGATACGTATACCGTTTCCGTGTCAGCGGTGATGCCGCTTCCGTCCTGGGGAACGAGTTTTATATTCATGTTAAGCAGCGCCTGACGGTTTTTGCCGTCGCGGCCGGCGTCGAAGTTGCGGTCGCTGCCGTAGACTTCGCAGCCTTTCAGGCTCATGATCTGGGCGAGCGGACTCATGCCGTTACCCGAGATACCGCAAAAACAAATTTTAGTCATAATTTATTTTTTTCCTTTTATTGTTTATCTTTAAAGAGCGTCGAGAGTTTGCTCCTCACGCTCGCGGAAGATCCGGAGGTTGGTATAGTCAATGATGATGTAGCTTTTGCCGTCTCCGTCGACGTTGACGGCCAGAGCCGCGCCTACGTCCTGATCTTCAAAGGTCGCGTACAAAACCGCCTGACCGCTTTTCAGCTCCGCCAGAAAGTCGGCGCCGCCGATCGGTTCGGAGATTTTTTCTATCTCGACCTTATCTACTCCATACTCGTCTTTTACCTTTTTTTCAACAGTTGTGATTTTGGGGGTGAAAAACTCTTTGGCGTTGCCGTATTTTCTTTCCAGCAAACCGTAATATTTCCGGTACAGGTGCAGGGCTTTTGAGGCCGAGGCGTCGTCGTTGAGAAGGCGGCCGTAGGCCGTGAGCCGCCACAATGAGTTGTTTTCGCCGAAGCTGACGATCACCTGGCGGAAGTCGGCAATCGGCTTGGGCAGTTTGGTGACGATGAAGTCGTTGACGCTGTCTTTGCGCTCAACCCGTTCCATGTCGACGCCGAGCGCTTTGGTTTGGTTGTAGGTGGCGCCCCAGGAAAGGCCGAACGGCGCTTCTCCGTATTTGGTGGTGGTGTCGATCGGTTTGCCGCCGACAGGCGCAGCCGGCGCCGCTTTCGTGCGGGCAGAGCGGAACTGCAGCGGTTCGCCCTCGATTTTGATTATTTTCGGCTTCTGGTCAAGCAGGCTGCTGGCCTTTTCCTTGGCGGAATTCGAACTGTCTTCCATTTTTAGGTCGTCGGAGATCAGTACGTCTTCGTAAAACTTTCCGTCTTCGAGTTCGGCCGCTTTTGCCGCGCCGGCGGCGATCAGCGGGATAACAACTGCTAAAAATATCTTTTTCATTAAAATATTCCCCTCAAACGTCAAGAAAAAAATTGAACACCGTTCGGAATTGAATTATTATAATCCCATATTGCAAACAATTGGTTAAAAAAATATATGACGCAGAATGCAAAAGACAACGTCCGCCAGCGGCTGCTTGACACCGGGCGCAGGCTGGTAACCGAAAAAGGGGCGGAATATCTGACCGCCCGCAAGCTGTCGGAAGCTTCCGGCTGCTCGATCGGAACGATATACAACCAGTTCGCGAAGATGGACGACTTCATCGCCGAACAAAACGAAATGACTTTGGCCGAATTGTACGCTTATCTCAGCCAGCTCGGCGGCGACCGCCGCGGGTTCGGCAACATCAATCTTTATGCCGGCTGCTTCCGGCAGTTTGTCGCTTCCCACCGGCCGTTGTGGTTTTTGTTTTACAACTTTCATCTCAATCTGAAAGACTATCGTTTGAGCGTTTCCTACCGGCGACGGCTGGTGCGGCTGTCGCAATTGTTTGAGCCGGATCTGGCGGCGATGTTTCCGCGGCTCGGCCGGCGGCGGCTGAAGATGTCGCAAAAGGTGCTTGAAACCGGTCTGACCGCGCTTTCCGCCCTTTCTTCCGACGGCCGCGGCGACAAGCGCTCCGAACTGCTGCTCAACACTTATCTGGCCGGCATGATGATGTTAAACAGGGAGTAAGACGACAATGGACTTTTTAAACCTGATGTACCGGCGATGGATATATTTTTCCACCGATCCGGAAGTTCTCGCCACTTTTTTCAACAACCGTTTTCTGCTGATTCTGCTGGTGATCGTGCTGATCAGGATTAAATACACCACCTACAGCAGCATGTGGGCGAGCGCGCTGGTCAACATTCCCGGCACCATTTTGCACGAAATGATGCACTATATTGTCGGTTTGGTTTTGAACGCCCGTCCCTGCAATTTTACCATTTTTCCGCGCAAGTCGCCGGACGGTTATTACGTGATGGGCAGCGTCGGTTTCCGCAACGTCACTTTTTACAACGCCGTGCCGTCGGCAATGGCGCCGCTTTTGCTGCTGGTGATCGGCTTTTATCTGAACCGCTATTATCTGCCGCTGATGCGTCCGACCATGCTGAACTATGTTTTGTATGTTTTGCTGCAAACCATCATTATCGAAAACGCCATGCCTTCGGGCGCGGATTTCCGGGTGGCGGGAATGTACCTCAAGGGTATTCTTCTGTACGGCTTTCTGCTGGTGGCGCTGCTGGTTTTCATGTAAGGCTCCGCTTATTTTTCCAGCTGTTTAACCACCGCTTCGGTGACGGCTTTGGCGTCGCCGTAGAGCATAATGGTGTTTTCGTTGTAAAACAGCGGGTTGTCAACGCCGGAATACCCGGAAGAAAGCGACCGTTTGACGAAGAAGACGGTTTTGGCGGCGGCGACGTCAAGCACCGGCATGCCGTAGATCGGCGACGAAGGGTCGGTTTTTGCCAGCGGGTTGGTGATGTCGTTGGCGCCGATGACGTAGGCGACGTCGGCGTCGGCAAAGTCGCGGTTGATATCGTCCATTTCAAAAATTTCGTCGTAAGGGACGTCGGCTTCGGCAAGAAGAACGTTCATGTGTCCGGGCATGCGGCCGGCCACCGGATGAATGGCGAAGCGCACCTGCACGTCATATTTGCGGCGCAGCAGGCCGGCCATTTCCTTTAAGGCATGCTGGGCGCGGGCGGCGGCCATGCCGTAGCCGGGAACGATAATGATTTTTTCCGCGTTTTCCATGATGAAGGCGGCGTCTTCGGGGCTGCCGCTGCGGGCAACGCCCTTTTCCCCGCTGCCGGTTTCGGCGTTTTGCCGGTTTTTCGCCGCCCCGCCGAGCATGACCTGAACAAGCGACGAGTTCATGGCCTTGGTCATGACAAAGGCAAGAATTGCGCCGCTGGCGCCGACGATGGTGCCGGTGATGATCATCAGCGTCTGGCTAAGCATGAAACCGATGCCGACCGCCGCCCAGCCGGAATAGGAGTTTAAGACGGAGATGACAATCGGCATGTCGGCGCCGCCGACCGGCAGCACCAAAAGCAGACCGAGCAGCAAAGAAACCGCGGCCAAAAGCCAGAACATCCATTCGGCATGAGTGAAGGAATAGCCGAAAAACAATAAAACGGTTATGATCGAAAGCAACAGGTTAAGCGGATGCTGGAAAGGAAACAGCAGGGCTTTGCCCGGCAGCAGCCCCTCAAGTTTGGCAAAGGCGACCATGGAACCGGAGAAGGCCAGCGCGCCGATGACCAGGCCGACGGAAGAGGCGAAATAATGGGTGCCGTCGGCGGCCGCTTCGCCGGCGGCGAGAAAAACCGCCGCCAGTCCGCCGAGACCGTTGAAGGCGGCAATCATCTGCGGCAGCGCGGTCATCCGCACCTTCTGTCCGCTGACGACGCCGATCACACCGCCGGCCGCCAGCGCCAGAACAACCGGCAGCAGCCGTTCGGGAGGAATCAGGGCCAAAGCGGCGACGATGGCCAGTGTCATGCCGGCAATGCCGAGGAAGTTGCCGAGGCGTGCGCTTCTCGGCGCGCTGAGCCCGCGAATCGAAAGAATGAACAAAACGGCCGCCAACAGGTAAATCAGTTCGCTCATTGCTTTTTCTCCTTGCTTTTAAACATTGCCAGCATGCGGGCGGAAACGGCGAATCCGCCGAAAATGTTGACGGCGGCAAGGACGACGGCGGCCAGTCCGCAGATTTCGACAAACATGCTTTCGGCGTTTCCCGCAACGCCGATCGCGCCGAGAATGATTACGCCGGAAATGGCGTTTGACACGCTCATCAGCGGCGAATACAGCGCCGGGGTGACGCCCCAGACGACGAAATAGCCGATGAAGGCGGCCAGCACGAAAATAATCAGCAGTTCATTCATGGCTCACTCCCTTTTTTCTCCCTGCCAGCAAATGCAGGTGCGGTTGATGACGTCGTCGGCAAAATCGGGGGTTTGGCCGGCGGCCGGACCGCTGCCGAGCAGACGGAAAAAGTTGCAGAGATTGTTGGCAAACAGCCGGCTGGCGGTATCGGGCAAAAGCGACGCCATTTGCCTGTCGACGGTAACGACGGCACCGTTTTCGGTGGTGAAGGTTTCCGGCGAACCGGGTCCCTCGACGTTGCCGGAAACGTCAATCAGCACGCTGCCGGCCTTAAGCAGGCCGATTTCCTTTTGTTTGAACAATATCGGTGCCCGGGGCGGCGATCCGGCGGCGGTAATGACGACGTCCGCTTCGGCAATCGTTTCGTTCAAACGTTCCGGTTCGACAAAGCGGGCGCCGAGGGATTCCGCCTGTTCGCGGGTTTCCGGCCGGATGTCGTGGGCAAAGACGACGGCGCCCAGCCTTTTGGCGGTGGCGATGGCCTGCAGGCCGGCAACGCCGATGCCGACAACGAGAATTTTGGCCGGCATCACCGATCCGGCGGCGGTAGTCATCATCGGTACCGCACGGTTGAGCATGTTGACGGCCTCGATTGCCGCTTTGTAGCCGGCCAGATTGTCCTGCGAAGACAAAATGTCCATGTCCTGTGCGCGGGAGATGCGGGGAATCCGTTCCAAGGCGAACAGGCTGAACCGGCGGTTTTTGATCAGTTCCCAGTCGGGGACGAACGTGCGAAAATCGGCAATCACCGTCAGCCCGTCGGGCAGCCGTTTGGTTTCTTCGGCCGAAGGAGCACGTATTTTAAACAGCAGGGAGGCGCCTTTCAGGGCGGCGGCGGCGTCTTCGGCAATTTCGACGCCGGCGTTTTCATATTCTTTATCGGCAAATCCGGCCGCTTTGCCGGCGCCTTTTTCCATTTTTATTTTTGTACCGTCGGCAGTCAGCTTTTGTGCTGCCGGCGGGGTGAGGGCAACCCGCCGTTCGTAATCGGCGGTTTCCTTTAAAACGGCGATGATCATTTTGTCTCCGTTTGTTTAACGATTATGAAAGCATATGTTTATATAATTTCATTTTAAGGTTTTTGAAACGGAGAACAACAAAAAATGTCGGTTTTATGGAATTTGTTTACAACATTCTTCAAAATCGGGCTGTTTACGTTTGGCGGCGGCTATGCGATGATTCCGCTGCTTTCGGCCGAACTGGCAAAAAAGAAACGATGGACCACCGACGAAGAGCTGATGGACTATTATTCAATCGGCCAGTGCACGCCGGGGATCATTGCCGTCAACGTGTCGACTTTTATCGGTTACAAGCTCAAGGGTGTTTCCGGCGCGGTTGCGGCTACCGCCGGCATGGTCGCGCCTTCGGTCGTCATTATTATAGCGATTGCCAACGCCGTCAGCTTTTATATGAAAAACGAATATGTGGCGCATGCCTTTGCCGGCATTCGAATCGTTGTGATCGCGCTGATTTTCGACGTGGTGCTCGGCATGTGGAAAAAGGGCGTCGGCAGCTGGTTTCAGGGCATCATTTTCTGCCTGTCGCTGCTGGCGCTGGCATGGCTGTCGGTTTCGCCGGTAACGGTGGTGCTGGCGGCGGCGGTAATCGGTCTTTTGATCAGGAGTTAGGCAGATGACGGTTTATGCCCTGTTGTTTTTCGAGTTTTTCAAAATCGGTCTGTTCGCTTTGGGCGGCGGGCTGGTTACGGTGCCGTTCCTGTTTGACCTGAGCACCCGCTATCCGTGGTTTACTTCCGAACAGCTGGTCAATATGATTGCGGTGGCGGAATCTTCGCCCGGACCGGTCGGCGTCAACATGGCGACTTATGCCGGTTTTAAAGCGGCGGGCGTTTCCGGCGCCCTGACGGCAACCTTCGGACTGGTGCTTCCGTCGCTGATCATTATCGTGATTATTGCCGCGCTTCTGGACAAGTTCCGGCAGACGGACTTTTTTCAAAATCTGATGTATGCCGTCCGGCCGGCGGTGATTGCGCTGATTTTGAACGCGGGGGCGGAACTGGGCAGCCTGGCACTGACGAATGCGGAAGCCGCCGCTTTGTGCGCAATATTTTGGGGCGCAATTCACTTTTTCAAACTGCACCCCATTCTTTATATCATTCTCGGCGGAATTTTAGGCGTTGCGCTCGGCTTATAAATCAAGCGCTTTGCGGTAGGTGTCGAGCAGGAACTCCTGTTCGTCGCGGTCGGCGGCGTTCATTTTGCGCAGCTTAATAATTGTCCGCATGATCTTGACGTCAAAACCGGCCGATTTGGCTTCGGCAAACACGTCGCGGATGTCGCCCGAGAGGGCTTTCTTCTCTTCTTCCAAGCGTTCGATGCGTTCGATCAGCGAGCGCAGCCTGTCGGCAGCAATGCCTCCAACTTCTGTCATTTTTTTATCTCCCGAAAAATTTTTTTTGGTTGTAAGCGAGATTAGCAAAAGCTATATCTTTTGACAAGCAAATAAATTGTGGGTACGAAAAAATCTTGTAGAAGTTTAAATTTTAGCGCCTATAATGCCGCTATAATAAAAAAACGTGAGAGAGGATGAAAATGCCAAAAAAGACATATACGCGTATTCTTGCCACAATCGGGCCGTCTTCCGCCGACGAACGGACCATTTCCGCTCTGCTTGACGCCGGCGCCGACGCCTTTCGTTTTAACTTCAGCCACGGAACCCGCGAAGAACACAAACAACGTTATGACATTGTTCGCCGCCTGGCGGAAGAAAAGGGACTGTTTACCACCATCGTTGCCGATTTGCAGGGGCCGAAACTCCGCGTCGGTTCGTTTGCTGCCGGCAGCGTGGTTTTGAAAGAGGGCGGCGAATTTGTCCTCGACATGAAGGAAGAACCCGGCAATGAAGCGCGGGTGACGCTGCCGCACAAGGAAATTTTCGCCGCGATCAAACCGGGCGACGACCTGCTGCTGAACGACGGCAACATTGTTCTGACGGTCAAATCATGCGATGCGGCGAGCGCGGTGACGGAAGTTAAGGTCGGCGGAGAACTTTCCAGCCACAAGGGCGTCAATCTGCCGAACATCAAACTGCCGATTTCCGCAATTACCGAAAAAGACCGGAGCGATCTGGAATTTGCTCTGGAAATGGGCGTGGACTGGGTCTGCCTTTCGTTTGTTCAGTCGGCCGACGACGTGCGGGCGGCAAAAGCGCTGATCGGCGACCGGGCGTTGATTATTTCCAAGCTTGAAAAACCGAGCGCGATCGTCGAACTGGAAGATATTATCAAGCTTTCCGACGGTATTATGGTTGCCCGCGGCGACCTCGGGGTCGAGTGTCCGCTGCAAACGGTGCCGGTTCTGCAAAAGAAGATTGTCAACGCCTGCCGCAAATATGCGCGGCCGGTGATCGTTGCCACCCAGATGCTCGAATCGATGATCGAAAAACCGACCCCCACCCGGGCGGAGGTTTCCGACGTGGCGACCGCGGTTTATGACGGTGCCGACGCGGTAATGCTTTCGGCCGAAACGGCGGCCGGAAAATATCCGGTGGAAGCGGTGAAGATGATGAACAAGATCATCACTCAGGTTGAGGCGGATCCGCTGTTTTTCCAGTATATGAAGAATTTGCAGTCGGTTTCCTGCTGCATGGGCGAGGCCGATTCGATCACTTACGCGGCGAGCGAAATATCCAAGGTTCTGAAAAACGTCAAGGCGGTGGTAACTTATACCAGTTCGGGCCGGACAACTTTTCTCGTTTCCCGCGAGCGGCCGGATATTCCGATCGTTGCCGTTACCCCGAACATTAAGGTTGCCCGTCAGCTGGGGCTGGTCTGGGGTGCCCGGCGCTTTATCAACGAATCGACCTTTCAGAGTTTTGACCGTTTTGAAGACGTGGCCAAAACCGTGGCGCTTGCAAGCGGCGCGGCAAACAAAGGCGACCACATCATCATTACCGGCGGTTTCCCGCCCGGCGTCAAGGGACGGACGAATATGCTGCATACGGTGTATATTGATTAAGCCGGATTCTGTTTTGCAAAGGCGGGGAAAGCATTTTTGCTTTCCCCTTTGTTTTTTTTCTTCTTGTTTTGTTTTTCTTCGTTTTTTCTCTTCTTGTTTTACTTCCTTCCGGTTGTTGTTTTTGCATGCTCTTTTTGCTTTTCCTCTTTGTTTTTTGTTTTTTTTCTTTTGCCGTTCTTCTTATCTTTTCTTGCCTTTTTGTTTTTCTTCGTTTTTTCATTCTCCTTATTTCGTGTTTTCTTTTGTTTTTGCTTTTTTCTTGCTTTATTGTTTTTTTATGCCTTTTCCTTCCTCTTGTCTTTTCCCTTCTCTTTTTCTCATTTTTCTTTATCTTTTTATTCTCCTTGCTTCTTCTTTCTCTTTATCCTTTTCTGCTTTTTCTTTACTTCGTCTTTTGGGTTTGCCCGTCCCTTCCGCCGTTTTTCGCCGATTGTTTCCGCTGTCCTTTTTTGTAATGAAGTTTTCGCTTCTGTTGATCGGTTCGATTTTGATTTCCCTGCCATAAAACTCCGGCAAACGGCTGTATGTGCTGCCGATTTCCATGTTGTAACGCACCATAAATCCAGATTTTGGCTATCACCGTTTTCAATTGCAGAAAATGGTCGCTGCGGTAAGCCGGCTGACTGATGTTGATTTTTATTTTTACGGCATAAAAAAAAGCACCTTCCGAGAAAGGTGCTTTCAGGCAATCTTATTGTAAGCAAAACTATTCAGCAGCTTTGGCAGCCTTTTTGGCAATGCGGGCCGGAACGGCTTTTCTGGCAGCGGAAGCAGCCGGTTTGGCAGCCGGGCCTTTTTTCTTGGCAACCGCTTTTTTGATTTTCAAAGCTTCTTCGCTGAGCTTGTTGCCGGAAGTGGATTCCAGATAAGAATCCAAACCGCCGTTGTGCTCAATCGAACGCAAAGTTTTGGAGCAGATCTTCAGCTTGAAAACTTTGTTCAGAGCTTCGCTGAACAGAGAAACAACTTGCAGATTCGGCATAAAACGACGGCGGTTATGGTTGTTAGCATGGCTAACGCTGTTCCCGCTCATAACGCCGGTGCCGGTAATATCACATTTTTTAACCATAATTTTATTCCTCAAAAACAAACTCGTTGCTTGTTAATAGCCAGAGTTTGCGAAAAAGTCAAGAATTATTTAATAAAATAAAAAAAATTGTAGCATTTTTTTTTGAAATGTATTATTAGTATCACGAACTGCAAATATTGTACCCGTAGCTCAGCTGGATAGAGTGTTGGCCTCCGACGCCAAAGGTCATGGGTTCGAATCCCTTCGGGTACGCCAATTTATGAAAAAACTCCCGCGTTTGGCCGGGAGTTTTTTTATGTGGCTTTATATATTAGGGAATTGAATTGACAGCTTGGTTGCCCAAGTGACTTTTGCCATAAATGTGTAAATTTGACGGTCTTTGGCCCGCAACGGTCCGTTAGTTGGAACGATTTTCTGGCCTGCTTGATTTTATAATATTTTTTCTGTATATTTTCCTTGTCGGATAAACGATGGTTTATCTGTAACAATAACTGGTATGAGGTTGTATTTCATGGAAAAATGTTTTATTCAGATGCGGGCTTATAATGACGAAAAAACGATAAAACGGGCGATAGATTCTGTTTTGATGCAGGATTATCCGAATGTTGAACTGATTGTCCTTGACGATGGGTCGACGGATCACACAGGAGATATCGTGAAGGGGTATGACAATCCAAACGTTCATTATGTTCGGCAACAAAACAAAGGACCGGCCGGGGCTTTCAGGGCGATTGTTGCGGAAACGCTTCGCCGCGCCGATGAAAACGATTACATTTTTTCTTTGGACGGTGACGATTTTTATACCAGAAGGGACGCCCTTTCCGGAACCGTGAAAAGAATGAAGGAAGCTGATGCCAATTTATGTATTATCGGCATGGAATTCAGCGGCGACAGAAATTTTATTTTGCAGCCTGACGCCGGTAAAAAACATAATGGTGTGGTTGAAAGGCTGGCACGCAAAGGCAAAGCCGCAAACATAATGACGGCGCCGTTCATTATTGATGCCGACACGACTTTGTGGAGTAAGGTGTACAGAAAAGACATGCTTGAAAAATATGTCGGGATGCTGCCGGAGTTTGCTCCCGATTTGAAAGTCTGCGAGGATTTTCCGGCGACGGTGATGTTGTTGATGAAAGACGCGAAAATTGTTGCCAATCCGGATATATTTTACGGTTTTTACAAACGGAGTGACAGCATTACTTCCAAGCCGACGGTAGCGAATTTTGAACGGGACAGAATTCAGTTCATAAAAATGACGCAGCAGATTGTTGATGAAAACCGCGGCGAATTTTTCGGAGTGGCGCCGTATTTTATCAAAAGTTTTGTCAAAGCTAAATATGACATTATTTCCGGGATTGTTGAAAATAAGGTGAAAAACGGGGATTTGCCGGCCGACTACGGCAAGGAAAAGTTTCAGGAAACGTTCAGAAGGGAAATCAGGTGCGATTTTTTGGAGACGGAAGAAAAAAACAATGCGGAAGAGCGGCGGCCCGTTTCTGCCCGGCAGGGCTTTTTATCCGGTTCGGTGAAAGCGGGAACGGAACGCTGACATTTGATAGACGGAAGAACGATAATGACGCCGGGATTGATAAAATCAATTCCGGCGTTCGGCAATAAAACGCTTGTTTTTTTACGGCAGGCAGCCGACAGTGCGGAAATGTTCCAATTCGCTGGCGTCGGGCATGGCCGGCGCGGCGCCTTTGCGGGTGACGCAGACGGCAGCGGCTCTAGCCGCGGTTTTGACGCTTTCGCCGACGTCTTTTCCTTCTGCCAGTTTGGCGGCGAAAACTCCGGCAAAGCAGTCTCCGGCGCCGACGGTGTCGACGGCCGGCACTTTGTAACTGTCGACGAACAGCATGTCCTTGCTGCCGGCAACCAGCGCGCCGCGGCTGCCGAGCGTGACGATTACGGTCTGTTCGGCGTCGGTTTTGAGTTTTTCGGCCGCGTCGGCGATTTTGCCGGCCGATGTGTTTTCATCGACATTTTCCCGGGAAAGGAACGCCAGTTCGGTTTCGTTGACGATCAAAATGTCCGTATTGCGGAATATTTCTTCAGGGATCGGACAGACCGGCGAGGGGTTGAGAATCGTCCGGGCGCCGTACCTGCGGGCTTTGGCGAAAGCGGCGGCAACCGCGGCCGGCGGAATTTCAAACTGACAGACGACGACGTCGCCCGGGCTGACGGGCAGCTTTTTAACGTCTTCCGGGCACACGTCGGCATTGCTGCCGGGGGCGACGACGATGGTGTTTTGTCCCCGTTCGTCGACGGTGATAAGGGCGATGCCGGAGTTTTTTTCGCTGCGGCGCAGACAGGAAACATCTATTTTGTGCCGGCGGATGAACGATGCCAGCTCATCGGCAAAAGAATCGCTAGATCGGAAGAGCGTCGTGTAGGGAAAGAG
>OGGZ01001496.1_pt1 | contig 19456 bp, 19 predicted proteins | sample 1571371 | NCBI WGS metagenome assembly OGGZ01 (sample SAMEA2582025, study PRJEB24529) | metagenome | biome: Human gut stool | place: China | collected 2011
GTCAAAAGCGTTCTGGGGTTCGAATCCCCATCTTTCCGCCAGAAACCTGAAACAGAAATGTTTCAGGTTTTTTGTTTTGTCCGCAGTTTGCGGCGCTTGACATTTGCGGGCAGTTCCGTTATGCTGGAACAAATACGTTTTACCGGAAGGAGAGGTTTTCCCATGGCATCTTCCCACAAAAAGCGCACCGGTCTGCGTGCGGCGCTGATTGTTCTGCTGTGTCTGGTTCTGGTGTGCGCGGTGGCTGCGGCAGTGCTGTACAGCTTCGTCAGCCGCAAGATCAAGGCATTCCAGAGCGGTGCCAGCTTTGCGCTGGACTACACCATCACCTCCACCGAAGCAGAGCCCCCTGCCCTTTACGCCCTGCTGGACAAGTTCGGCGGCACCACCGGCAGCCTGACCGGCCAGTACACCCCCCGGGCGGTGCAGCTGGCGCTGTACCCGACGGGCACCAGCACCGTCAACGATGCCCCTCTGACCCGGATGTACATCAGCGAGGAAGAGACCCTATACGACGCCGGACAGCTGTACAACAAGCTGCGCAGCACGGTTGTAGCCGAGTATCCGCTGGCAAGCCTGCTGCTGCCGGGCTGGTCGCTGGGCAGCTACATCTCCCAAGATCAGCTGGCCACCCTGCTGGGGGTAGACCCCGCCGCCACCGGCTTGCAGCAGGTGAATGACTTCCAGCTGGATCTCAAGCAGCTAAAAACCGTGCAGCCCGCCAACGCGAAGGAAGGCTACCTCTACCTTCAGCTGCCGAACCTCACCGCCGGGGAGGACGCGCCGCAGCTGATTCTGGGCATCGAAAAGCAGGGTCTGCTCAAGACCCTGTCCCCCAAGGTGCACATCCTGCTGGACGTGCCCGCCCACCACATCCATGCAGAGCTGACCGGCACGGTGACTGCCGCCCAGACCGTGGTGACCGCTCCCACCTCCCGGATGCAGGACTCTGACGTGGAAAGCCTTGTGCAGCTGCGCAAGACCATCGAGAGCATTGTGCAGTTCGTGCAGACCGCCGCCCAGAGCGATGATGCCGCCCCTGCTGCATAAAAAGCTTATATAAACGCAAAAAATCGGACAGACTGCGGCCTGTCCGATTTTTTTGCGTTTTATGATTTCTTACTTCTTTACGGTCTTTTTGCAGGGTGCACGCTTTGCCTTGGGCTTTGCGGCGGCAGGTGCGGCCTTAGTTGCAGGGACAGCAGTTTCGGTCTTGGTCTCCACAGCGGGGGCAGCCTTCACCTCTGCGGCGGGGGCAGCAGGCTCAGCCTTTGCCTTAGCGGCCTTCTTCACGGCGGGCTTTTCTGCCTTGACCGGCTCTGCGGCCTTTGCGGTGGGAGCAGCGGGCTTCTCCTCCGCCTTCTTGGTGGTGCGGGGCTTGCGGGCTGCGGGCTTTTTGGCGGGAGCGGCTTCCTTGGCCGGTGCTGCCGTAGTCTCAGCAGCGGGTGCGGGTGCTTCCTCGACCTTAGCAGCACGCTTTACGCGATCCTTTACCTCAGAGATGACCCACAGCTGGTCACCACCGCCGGGCACTTCCTGCCAGATCTGCAGCACAGCGCCCACCTCGGCACCCATGCCCACGGTGTCCACGCACTTGCCGCCTGCCCAAGAAGAACGCAGACGCACGGTTCCCTCCGGGGTGTGCTCTACCTTCCACATCTGGGACGTGCCGCCCACGTCCTCCCACAGGTGCAGCCAAGTGCCGTTGGCGGTGCCGGTCATGGTCAGATCCAGCAGCTTGCCGGAAGCGCGGTTGCGGATGCGGTACACGCCATCGCCCTCGCGGACAAAGCTCCACTCCTGTTCGGGCTTGTGGTCGTACTTTCCCAGACGAACAGTGCCGCCATCCTTGCTGCCTTCCACTGCCTGAATGACGTTGCCGGTGTGAGCGGCAATGGTATAAAAGCGGTCGGCTTCGATCACAGTTTGTGCTACGGATTTCATGTACAAATCCCTCCCAATCATAAAATGCACAGATTTTTCCAATTCCTTCTTATAAAGAATACCACATATCGTGATTTTTCACAAGCAATTCGACAATTCTTTAGCACTTTATATAGAAACCACCCTGTTTTCGCCTTCTTTTTCGCCCCTTCGCAGGGGAGAAAGGGCCGTTTTTCTCCCTCTCGACATTTTGCCGCAACTGCGTTATACTGTTTCTATCAGGACTATCTGCCGCTCTGGAAGGGGCGGCTTTCTCGTTTTTGAAGGAGGATATTTGCCCATGACCCAGCAGGACCGCACTGCGGTGCAGTATCACAAAATGACTGAGACCCCTATCCCCCGGCTGATCCTCAGTCTGGCCGCGCCCACGATTTTAAGTATGCTGATCACCAGCATCTACAATCTGGCCGATACCTTTTTTGTAGGGCGCATCTCCACCAGCGCTTCCGGTGCGGTGGGTGTCGTTTCCAGCCTGATGGCCATTATTCAGGCGCTGGGCTTTATGCTGGGGCACGGCTCCGGCACCATCATCAGCCGCCGCCTGGGCAGTCAGGATACCCATGCCGCCACCCTCTTTGCTTCCACCAGTTTTTTTACAGCGCTGGCCTTTGGCGTAGTGCTGGCAGTGGTCGGTCTTGCCACCCTGCCGGACTTCATGATGCTGCTGGGCAGCACCGAGACCATTCTGCCCCACGCCTGCGCCTATGCCCGCCCCATCCTGCTTGCCGCGCCGCTGATGATCTCCAGTCTGGTGATGAACAACATCCTGCGGTATGAGGGCAAGGCGAACCTTGCCATGATCGGGCTTGTCACCGGCGGGCTGCTGAACATCGCGCTGGACCCGCTGTTCATGTTCGCTTTAGGGCTGGGCACTGCCGGTGCCGGCATTGCCACCGCCCTCAGCCAGACCATCAGCTTTGGCATTCTGCTGTATATGTTCCTGCGGGGCAAAACGGTCAGCCAGTTCCGGCTTTCTGCCGTCACCCGGGAGCCGCGCGAGTTTTTGCAGATCCTTGCCGGCGGCGCGCCCAGCTTTGGCCGTCAGGGACTGAACAGCATCGGCGGGATGCTGCTGAACATTGCCGCCCGCAGCTACGGCGACGCCGCCGTGGCGGGCATGAGCATCGTGTCCCGCATTTTTATGTTCATCCTCTCGGTGGCCATCGGCGTGGGACAGGGCTTGCAGCCGGTGGCGTCCTTCAACTACGGCGCACGCAAGTACCACCGGGTACGGCAGGCTGCCATCTTTACCCTGCAAGCCGCCTTTGTGCTGCTGGTGGTGCTGATCGCGGTGTGCTGGTGGAACGATGAAGCTTTGATCCGTCTGTTCCGGGATGACCCGGAAGTCACCGCCGTGGCGCTGCCTGCCTTCCGCTACCAGTGCTTTGCCGTCCTTTTGCAGCCGGTGATCGTAGTGGCCAACATGACCTTCCAGAGCGTGGGCAAGGCCGGGCGTGCCACCTTTCTGGCCTGCTGCCGGCAGGGCGTGTGCTTTATCCCGCTGATTTTAGTATTGCCCCGGGTGCTGGGTCTTGTGGGCGTGGAGCTCTGCCAGCCCATTGCGGATGCGCTCACCTTCTTCATTTCTCTGCCCTTTTTGCTGGCCTTTCTGCGGCAGCTGGAGCAGATGGACAAGGCAGAAGCGTCCCATGCCCCGGCACAGCTGTAATGCAATTGTAACCGTTTTCAGCCGCATTTTTCTGCAAGACCTGCAATGAAAAATGCGGCTGTTTCGTATTCTGAGTGAACGGAAAAATTTTCCTCCCTGTTTTTTGCAAAGGAGTGTTTTTTATGAAGCGTGTTGTCTTGCGTATCGGCTGCGGGGCGGTCTGCGCTGCCCTTGCCCTTACTTTAGGCTGCGGCTGCGCCCTGCTGCCGCCCGCCACCGGCGTGCCAGGCGCTGCCAGCTCTGCCGTTTCTGTGCCCACGGACGACAGCGGCAAGCCCCTATACGACCCCGCTGTGCTGAACGATGGCCGTCTGCGGGTATTGTACTGCTATGGCCGCGCGGGGAGCAGCACCACCATCCTGTGCGGCAGCGCCCCGCTGCATCAGGCTGCCCGCAGCGAGAACGTCTCGCTGGTGGAGGACAGTGCCACCGGCATCGCGGACTACTGGCTGCGCAGCTGGTCCGACCCCACCGGCCGGGGCGGACGCCGCACCGCCTTGTACGACAAGACCGGCACTGAGGTGATGTCCTTTGAGGGCGAGCAGAACGCTACCCTGCAAAACGGCCTGCTGGTGCTGCAGGAGAGCCGCCTTGTCGATGGCGGCTACGTCCCGGAGTCCGGCTACGGCACCTGTCAGGTCATCGACCTTGCCACCGGCGCAGCGCTGCCGGTGCCGGAGGGCGCATACAGCTGCACCCTATGCGGCGATAAGCTGGTGTTCAGCTGCTACGCCCGCCCGGAGGGACTGGACGATTACGACTGGGATACCGACTACCGCCAGAACAGCTGGGTAGTGGTGCAGGAAAAGGACGGCACCCCCGTCTACCGCGCCGATGCCGCCTCGGCATACCGCCTTTTCTATGACAGCGATACCCTGAGCGACTGGGTGGAGCTGGACGTTGCCACCGGAGCCGAGACCACCGACCAGATTTTGTACAACACCCAGACCGGCGAGCAGTACACGGGCTTTTTGCAGGTCTACCCGGGCGGTCTTGCCAGTTTTTCCACCGGCGATGGCCGGTACGAGCTGCGGGATATGACCACCGAGGACCGCGGGCTGATTGCCACCTTTGACGAGCAGCCCAGCCAATATTTCCCGGGCTATGTGATAACATGGCACAGCGGCGAGGATCACGGCTACGAGCTCTATGATCTGGAGACCGGCACCAAGACCCCGCTGTACGATGTGGACGCCACCGACAGCACCATAGCCGTCTACGCGCTGGACGGCAGCCTGCGGGTGTACAGCAAGGACAACGGCAAGCTGCTGACCGACACCACCGTAGAGCCGGTGGAGCACCAGCAGCGGGTACGGATGAGCAACTGCGGCAGCGGCTACGTCTGGCTGGAATTGCAGGATAACGACCGCTACGAGACCACCGCCACCCGGCTGTACGGCCCGCAGGGGCTTGTCAGCGACCTGACCGCCCTGCAGGGCAAGTACAGTTACGTCAACTACCTGACCACCGACCCCGACGGCAGACCCATGTTCTACGGCAGCCGCAGCGCTGTGGGCAGCGCCTACGGCAACGTATGCGATGTGCTGGATGCAGACGGCAAGGTGGTGCTGCAGGGACTTTCCAGCTGCACCGGGTACTATTCCAACAGTCTGAATGCCCTGCCCGACCATGTGTTTGCCGCACAGCGGGGCTTCTATGTGGGCTGGATGGACACAAGCGGCAACTGGCTGTACTGCCAGAGTATTTTCTCGTCTGCCACTGCGGACGATGAACCGAGTTACGGCTATTGAGTTAGGAGGGCTTTTTTATGAAAAACACTAAAATTTCCCGCCGCAGCTTTCTGCTGGGGCTGGTTGCCTGCTCCGCTGCCGGGGTGCTGACCGCCTGCAAGGGCACGGATGCTCCCTCCGGCAGCACCGCTTCCTCTGTGGTAGAACAGCCCGCATCCTCTGCTGCTTCCTCTACTGTGCAGCAGGCAGCGCCGTTTCTGACCGTGGAGGATTTTCCCCCGCTGGACGGCAGCACCGCCTGCATTCCGCTGATGGCGCAGATGCTGGCCGATACCACCGGTATGGACTTGGAAGAAGCCCGCAGCAGCATCACGGTGAGCACTACCGCCTACGCATGGGAAAACTTTGGCTTGTACGACACCACCACCCGGATGCTGGTGGTATACGAAGCGCCGGACTATGTAAAGGAAGAGCTGCAAGAGGCCAACGTGGAGCTGGAGCAGAAGCCCATTGGGGTGGACGCGCTGGTGTTCATCGTCAACGAGGACAACCCCGTGCAGGCGCTTACCCGGCAGCAGCTGCGGGACATCTACGCCGGAAAGATCACCAACTGGAAAGACGTGGGCGGCAAGGATCAGGCCATCGTCGCCTTCCAGCGCGGCGAGGACTCCGGCAGTCAGACCCTGTTCAAAAAGCTGCTCATTCAGGGCGGTGAGTTGATGACCCCGCCCTCTGAGCTGGCTCCCGCCGCCATGGGTGAGCTGGTGGACAGCATTGCCGATTACAACAACAGCGCCAACGCCATCGGCTTCTCGGTGTATTATTACATCGACCAGATGTACTCCAAACCCGGGCTGCGTCTGCTGGCGGTGGACGGTGTGACCCCCAGCAACGACACCCTTGCCGACGGCAGCTACCCCCTTTGCAACGATTTTTACGCCGTCATCCACCCGGATGCCGCCGCCGACAGCCCGGAGCGCATCCTGTATGACTGGCTGGACACCGACGCCGGGCAGGACTGCATCAAAAAGTCCGGCTATGTGGCCGTCGGCCCGCAGACCACCGTCACCATCGTGGATTGAAATTGACAGACCTTCTCTCGTCTGCTACAATAAAGGCAGGATTTTGTCGATCTTTATGCAGCAGAATGCTGAAAGGAAGGTCTTACTATGGAACATCCCTCTCACCCGGTAGAAAGCCACTGGCGCACCTCCCTGCGCAACCGCATCATTCAGGCTTCCAGTCTGCTGGAGGTACTGTTGTCCGGCTTAGTGCTGATCGGTCTGCTGTTCAGTGTTGTGCCGCTCATCCGCTGGATGCCCGGCCTGCTGTTCGACGGCAACGAAGCAGAGATCCGCACCTTTCTGGAGCGCAGTCTGGATATCGTGATCGGCATCGAGTTCATCAAGATGCTGGCCAAGCACAGCCCCGGCAGCAGCCTTGAGGTGCTGCTTTACGCCATTGCACGCCATCTGGTGGTGGGGCACGATTCCGCCGTGGAGAATCTGCTCAGCGTTGGCGCGATCGCGCTGATCTTCATCGTGCGCAAGTTCTTTTTTGTTCCGGCCTTCGGTGCGCACCTGCCGGACGGTCACCCCGCGCCGGATCTTACCCCTGCCCAGAGCGGCATCCCCGCCGACTGGTTCCGTCGGCGGCATTCCGAAGCAAAGCCCGAGGAAGAGCCCAAGACGGAAGCGTAAGCGTTTCATCAGCTCCCAAAAAAGCGGCTGTTGCACAGCATTTTGTGCAGCAGCCGCTTTTTATACGCTGCAAAATACACGATGCAGCATTTATTTCGTCCGTTGGTTTATGGTGTTCCCCGTGGCCGGAGCAGGCACTGCGGGCAAACATCCACTGCCAGATCTCGCTGGCGCTGAACCGTATCTACACCGAGTGGTACCCCAGCAAGGGCTACACCTTCAACATCACCAACTCCACCAGCTACGACCAGTACTACGTCCATGGGCGCACGGTGTTCGAGGTGATGGTGCGCATCACGGACGATATCTTCAACACCTACCTGCGCAAAAGCGGCACGGTGAACCCCTATTATTCCGAGTACTGCGACGGTAAATCGGTCACCTGCCCTGGGCTCAAGCAGTGGGGCACGGTGGCGCTTGCCAACAACGGGCGCAGCGCGTTGCAGATCTTACGCTACTACTACGGCAGCAGCATCGAGATCGTGCGCACCAAAAATATCCGCTCCATCCCGCAGAGCTACCCCGGCACACCACTGCGGCAGGGCAGCCGCGGCGCGGCGGTGTTCACCCTGCAAAGGCAGCTGAACCGCATTACCAAGGACTATCCCTTCCTTGGAAAGCTGACGGTAGACGGCGTATTCGGCAGCCGGATGGCCGCCACGGTGCGGGCGTTCCAGAAGCAGTTCAACCTGACCGCCGACGGCGTAGTGGGGCGGCAGACATGGTACAAGATCAGCTATATCTATGTATCGGTAAAAGATCTCGCCGAGCTGACCAGCGAAGGCGAGACTTCCACCGGCACCCTGTCCAACGGCACATGGAACGGTACGGTGCTGAGCACCGGTGCTTCCGGCAGCGCGGTGGAGCAGGTACAGTTCTGGCTGAACACGCTGGCGCAGTACGACAGCACCATCCCCTCCGTAACGGTGGACGGCGTATACGGCACTGCCACCGCCAATGCGGTGCGTGCTTTCCAGCGCAAATACGGCCTTACCGTAGACGGCATAGTGGGGCAGACCACTTGGAAGGAGCTGTATGACGAGTTTTTGAGCATCCAGTCCGACAACGGCACCCCCAACGCCTACCCCGGCACGCCGCTGCGGGAGGGGTCTGCCGGGCAGAATGTGCGGCTGGTGCAGTTCTGGCTGAAGATCGCCCGCACGATATACACAAGCCTTGAAAGCGTGACCGTGGACGGAAAATTCGGCGCGGGCACGGCATCGGCTGTGCGGCGGTTCCAGCGCTACTTCGGGCTGACGGCAGACGGGGTGGTGGGGCAAACCACATGGCAAAAGCTGTACGAGGTGTACAACGATATCGCCAACCGGCTGCTCTCCTCTTCCCTGCGCCCCGGCGAGTACCCGGGCGTGCTGCGCACCGGTTCCACCGGCACAGCGGTGCGGGAACTGCAATTTTACCTCTACCTCATGAGCGCCTACGAAAGCAGCATCCCGCCGGTAAGCATTGACGGAAAGTTCGGCGCGGATACCGAGCGGGCGGTGCGGGCGTACCAGCGGTTTGCGGGGCTTACCGTGGACGGCGTGGTGGGGCGCACCACATGGAACTCCCTCTACGGCCGCGCCAGCCAGCTGCGCTCCTCCGGCCCGGTGGTCACCTTAAAGCGTTTGCCCTACCCCGGCACCCCGCTGACGGTGGGCAGCAGCGGTGATACCGTATTGTATTACAATCTGCTTTTGCAGCGCATCGCCTATTATTTTTCCAGCGTGGAGGCCCCGCCCCTTGCCGACCGTTATACCGACGAGACTGCCGCCGCCACCCGCAGCGCCCAGCAGCTGCTGGGGCTGGAGCAGACCGGCATTGCCGATGCCGACACATGGACGGCGGTGGAAGCGCTGAGCTTGCAGCTGGCCGCTCATGCCCCGAACCCCGACCGGGACACCCCGCCCAGCACTGCTTACCCGGGGCGTGCTATCGCTGAGGGCAGTGCCGGGCAGGAGGTGGGACAGGTGGAGCGCTGGCTCAACCGCCGGGCACAGCTTTCCTGCGGCGAGGACTATGTGGCCGATAACAACCGCTTTGGCGCGGCAGACGCTGCCGCCGTGCGGGCTGTCCAGCAGCAGGCGGGGCTGCACCCTGTAAACGGCATCGTGTACCGTGAAACATGGTATGCTTTGCAAGCCCAGTGCGCCGACCCCTGCGGCTGCGAGAAGGAGGAATGAGGGATGGCACGCCTTTTGATCTACGACGCCTACGAAAACAAGGTGTACACCTACGCAAACCTGAACGAGAACGACCCCATGCCTTACAGCACCTTGACCACCCTGCGGCTGCGGGAGTTCCGGGGCAAATCGTCCAGCCCTACCCTGTGGACCACCATTGCCGCCATGGAAGCTTGGAACCTGACCCGCCGCAAATACGGCAGGGGCATCCCGGTGGGGTACGCCTTCCGCCGCATCTGGGAGGGCGGTCACGGCACCCGCAGCCAGCACTACGCGGGGGTAGCGTTCGATGTGGGGCAAAGCCTTGACCAGCGCCAGCGCACCGCAATTTACAACGCCGCCCGCGCTACTGGCGCGTGGGGCTATGTGGAGCCGCTGAGCCAGACCCCCACATGGGTGCACTTTGACCGCCGCTACGGCACCCCGGCCTGCAGCGGCACCACCGCCGGTTACCCCACCCTGCGCCGGGGCAGCCGGGGCTGCTATGTCATGGTTTTGCAGGACGCACTTTCCACCCTTGGCTACCAGACCGGCAGCCGCATCGACGGTATCTTTGGTGCCCGCACCGAGCAGGCGCTGCGCGGCTACCAGAAGCGCACCAGTCTGCGGGTGGACGGCGTGTGCGGCTGCGACAGCTGGAAAAAAATCTCCACCGCCGTCATCGGCATCGGGCGCACCAAAACCACCATTGACTAGTTTTCCGTTTATATAAAAAAGGTTCCGAGACGCCCACAGGCGTTTCGGAACCTTTTTTACGGAAAATCTTATTTTACAGCCTGTTTCAGCTGCTCGAGATCTGCGGCATCCGGGTGGGAGAGCGCCTTATCGAAGTTTTCGATCAGGGCATCCAGATTGGGGATGTGCAAAGGCTTTGCCTTCATGGCCTCGTACCGCTGCCGGACGGACACCGGCATTTTGCCCTGACACATAAAGCTGCCAATGACGGTGTTGCTCCCGTCCAGCGCCTGCCGGGTGGCGGCAAGGATCTTTTCAAAGTAGGGCGCACTGCCGCCAAAGCCTGCCGTGCCAAACAGGAATACCCGCTTGCTGCGCAGCTGCTGCAAAAAATCCAGTGTGTCGGCATCCGCCTTGCCCTTGTCCGTCCAGAAACCCACATATAGGGTATCTGCTGCCAGCGCGGCAGTGTCCGGTGCGCCGAAATAGCAGCAGTCTGCCTGCGGCAGCTGCTCCCGCAGGGTCTGTGCCAGCAGCGCGGTGTTGCCGGTTTTGCTGCTGAATACGATAGCGTAACTCATTTTTACCTCCCTCAGAGCAGCGGCAAAGCTGCCGGATGCTCTTGTGCATACGTTATTTTACGGCAGTTCCTTTGCCGGGAGAGCCTGAAATCATGGAACAGTATAGTACAGCGCCCTGCCAAAATCAAGGGTTGACGATGTTCTCGCCCTTGCCGGCCAGAAAGCTGCGCAGATTGCCGGTGGTGATGTCCATCAGCCGCTGCAATGCTTCCTTGGTGGTCCACGCGATATGCGGGGTGAGCACCGCGCCCGGCAGGCCGCGCAGGCGGCTTTGGGGCGGCAGCGGCTCGGTGGCAAAGGCGTCTGCGCCGTAAAAGGCAAGCTTGCCGCTTTCCAGTGCATCGGCTACGGCTTCCTCGTCCACCAGTGCGCCCCGGGCGGTGTTCAGCAGAATGGCACCGGGCTTCATTTTTGCAAGGGCTTCCCGGCTCATCAGCCCGCGGGTCGCCGGGGTGGCCGGACAGTGCAGGCTGAGCACATCACTGCGGGCAAGCAGGGTGTCAAAGTCCACGAACTCCACCCCATCGGCGGCGTACGCCGGGCGCACCGTGCGGGTGCACACCAGCACCTCCATGCCAAAGGCCTTTGCAATGCGTGCGGTCTGACGGCCGATGCTTCCGTAGCCGTAGATGCCAAAGGTCTTGCCCAGCAGCTCCACCTGCGGCAGCAGACCGTATTCTGCCGGGATGCCCAGCTGCCAGTACCCGTCCTTTACCGCCCGGTCGTACCGCTGGGCGCACTGGCAGATGGCCAGCAGCAGGCTGAAGGTCATCTGCGCCACGCTGTAAGTAGAATAGCCCGGCACGTTGGCCACTGCCACCCCATGACGGCGGCAGGCTTCAAGGTCGATATTATCCGTGCCGGTGGCGATGATGCCCACCCATTTAAGGTTCGGGCACTGCGCCAATACTGCTTCGTCAATGCGGCACTTGTTGATGAGCACCAGCTCTGCATCCCCGATGCGGGGCGCAATATCGGCGTAGTCGGTGCGCACATAGCTGGTGGTGTCCGGCACCAGTGCCTTTACCCCAGACCAGTCCAAGTCTCCTTCTTCCATCACATAGCTTTCAAGGATCACTGCCTTCATAGCTTTCTCATTCCCTCTCTGGTTTACGTTATTCCGTTTCTTTCAGCGGATAAAGCGCCAGCGCAAGGCTGCCGCCGTAGGGGCGGCTGTCCAGCGCGGCATAGCCTTTTGCCAGCAGCAATGCCAGCTGTACCCTGTCTTCCAGCGGCACCCACACCGGCGCAGTGCGGGCGGGCACGCAGCCGGTGCGCAGCAAAAAGCAGGGCGCAAGGCTTTCCAGCGGGCGCAGCGCCCGCAGTCCGAAGCCCTGCCGGAAATACAGCGGCAACAGCGCTGCCGCCGTTTCGGTGCACTCCACCACCGCCCATTCCGTGCCCTTGCGGCGCAGCCGGTCTGCCCGGGCGGCGGCAACCTCCACCAGCCGGGCGGGCAGCTCCGTGCCGGTACACACCGGCGGGGTAAGCAGACAGCCGCCCTCCAGCTGCCTGCGTCCCAGCCAGCTGCGCAGTGCCGCTGCGGCGGCAGTATCGGCGGTGAGGGGCAGCACCAGCAGCGCCGCCCCGGCTGTGCCCCACGCCTCGCCTGCGGTCAGCATCCGCAGCACCTCGGTACGGGGACGGTAAAACCCCGCCCCGCCGCAGCGCACCAATGTAAAAAATTCTTCGGCGGAAAGCCGCCGCACCTGCCGTTGACGCGGCGGGTCGCATACCTGGATCATTTGCAGTTCCTCCGTTCTGATGTTCTTTCCATCAGCATACGGAAAACTGCGTGCGAACCGGCGCGAAACAGCGCGCCTTACAGCGCAAAAATCAGTCCAGCGAAACGTCCTCGCTCAGCACCTGCCCGATTGGCTTTGCAATGCACAGGTCGGCGGATGCATCAGCCCCGGTGGGCTGCATATTGATGACCACCAAATTGTCGCCCCGGAAGTACCGGATGAGCCCGGCGGCGGGATACACCACCAGACTGGTGCCGCCGATGATAAGGGTATCGGCATGGCGGATGGCATCCACCGCGCCGGACAGCACCTGCTCGTCCAAGCCCTCCTCGTAGAGCACCACGTCCGGTTTTACGATGCCGCCGCACTCGGTGCAGCGGGGCACGCCGGTGCTGTTTGCGATAAAATCCACATCGTAAAACTTACCGCAGTGGGTGCAGTAGTTGCGCAGAGTGCTGCCGTGCAGCTCGTACACCGTTTTGCTGCCCGCCGCCTGATGCAGACCGTCAATGTTCTGGGTGACCACAGCCCGCAGCTTACCCTGCTGTTCCAGTTTTGCCAGCCGCAGATGGGCGGCATTGGGCTTTGCCCCCTTTACGATCAGCTTATCGCGGTAAAAACGGTAGAACTCCTCCGGGTTTTCCTCCCAGAAGGTATGGCTGAGGATGGTTTCGGGCGGGTAGTCGTATTTCTGGTGGTACAGCCCGTCCACGCTGCGGAAATCCGGGATGCCGCTTTCTGTAGAAACGCCCGCGCCGCCGAAAAAGACAATTCTGCTGCTTTTTGCAATGATGTCTTCCAGTGCCTTGACCATAGTTGAAACGCCCCTTTCCTCACGGAAGCTTTTGTGTTAAGATAGTACCAGTATAGCACATTCTTGCAGGAAAGGAAGAGGCCGGTTTTGAACGTCTGGTACATCAACAGCATCCTTGGAGCCATCTGCTTGGAGGAGGAGAACGACGCGCTGTGCGGGGTACATTTCTGCCCGGACGGTGCGCCGGAGCTGGAACCGCTGCCCCGCAGGGTGGTGGAAACGCCCCTGTTACAAGAAGCTGAGGAGCAGCTGAACGAATATTTTGCCGGGGTGCGCCGGGAGTTCGACCTGCCGCTGGCAGCAAAGGGCACGGCCTTTCAGCAGACGGTATGGGCGCAGCTGCGCAAAATTCCCTACGGGGAGGTACGCACCTACGGTCAGCTGGCGGCGGCGCTGGGCAACCCCAAGGCAAGCCGCGCCGTGGGCAGCGCCTGCCACCGCAACCCGCTGTGCATCGTGGTGCCCTGCCACCGGGTCATTGGCGCAGATGGCAGCCTGACCGGCTACGCCGAGGGGCTGGATATCAAGGAATATCTGCTGGAACTGGAAAGGTTTTGAAAAATTTATTTCGGGATGACGGAACGCCTGCGGGCGTTCCATTATCCCATTTTCACAGAAAGAGACGCATATTTTCCCGGCCTGCAAGTTATAAAGTCAGTCAAAAAAGGCTGCTGCGCAACAATGCACAGCAGCCTTTGGTGTTTTATGCAGTTTTAAAAGCCCGTGGGCGGGACGTAATAGCTTGGGATAGACCCGCTTTTTGGCGTAGCTGCGGCCTGCTGGCGCAGCGCCGAGCGGGTGACCTCTGCCCAGGAATACTGGGTCATATACTCGCCACGGTAGGAATTGAACGCCGAGCGGTCTCCCCGCAGGAAATTATAATAATCGCAGTCCACCTTGCTGGTATCCAGCGCCAATGTGCTGCGGCCGCGTACCAGCAGCCCGTTGACCCCTGCATCCTCCAGCGTATGGCTGAGGTCGAAGATCAAATTGCGCAGGTGGCTGTGCAGCGAAGCGGTATCGGGCTTATCCTCCCACAGGACAGCCAGCATCTCGCCGTTGGTGCAGGTGGCACCGTTGCGGTCCACAAGATAAGCCAGCAGCTCCTTGCTCTTGCTGCGCTTGAAGGAGAGCGGACGTCCGCCCACAAAGATCTCGAAGTTGCCGAAGCACTGGATCTTGATGCCCACAGGCGCCGTTTCCGGCGGGTAGCGCAGATTTTCCAGCACATTGCGCACATCGGACTCGTTGGCGGGCTTGAGCAGAAAGCCGCTGACAAAGATCTGCAATGCTTCCAGCGCATACTCCGGGTGCTCGGTGACCACGATGAGGTTGCAGCGGGGTTGCAGCTTCTGGATCATACGGGCAAGGGCAAGGCCGTTCATCCCCGGCATTTCCAGGTTCAAAAAGGCAGCATCCATCGGCCCCTGCCGCATCCACGTCAAAGCATCGTCGGTCGTCATGGCACTGATATAGTCACAGTCCGGCGCGACCCGGCACAGGATGCGGATCAGCGAATTGATCGCAAGCTGACCGTCATCCACGACCAGTATTTTCATAGCTTCACCCCCTGTCTGCTTACGTAAAGCATTTCCCCGCTGTTAGTTTAGCACGCCGCAAACTTTTAGGCAAGTTATTTTCTGGAAAAATCCAAAAAAGAAGCGTTTTCGCCAAAATTCCAGTTCATCGATTGCTTTTTCGACGAAATACCGGAGAATTATGCAACAAATTGGTATATCAATTCTCTCTTCGTTTGTCCTCTCTGCTCCTTGGAAAGCGCAGCTTTCTCATAACAAACAAAAGGCCGCTGCACCGGTCTTGTGCAGCGGCCTGTTTTAATAATTTGCGTTTGTCACGGGTGCTTCAATGGAGATCCAGCTCCGGCGGGACGTCCAGCTGGTCGGAGACATATTTCCCGTTCTTTTTACGCTGACGCACGCACTCGGTAAGCAGATATTCGATCTGCCCGTTCACCGAGCGGAAGTCATCCTCTGCCCAAGCGGCAAGGGCATCGTAGAGCTTGGCGTTCAGGCGCAGGGGCACCTGTTTTTTCGGCTCGGCCATTAGTACAGGCTGCCGCTGTTCACGATGGGCTGGGCATCCCGGTTGCCGCACAGCACCACCAGCAGATTGGACACCATTGCCGCCTTGCGTTCATCGTCCAGCTCCACTACCTTGTTCTCGTTCAGACGATCCAGCGCCATTTCCACCATGCCCACAGCGCCGTCCACGATCATCTTGCGGGCGTCGATGATGGCACTGGCCTGCTGGCGCTGCAGCATGACCGCTGCGATCTCCGGTGCGTAGGCCAGATAGGTGATGCGGGCTTCCACCACCTCGATGCCGGCCTCGGCCACGTTCTTCTGGATCTCGTCCCGGATGCGGGCAGCCACCACCTCAGAGGAGCCGCGCAGGCTGCCCTCATCGGCTACGCCGTCGCCGGTGGTGTCCACGTTGGGGGCAACATCATAGGGATACACCCGCACCACGTTGCGCAGGGCGCTGTCACATTGCAGGGAGAGATATTCCTTGTAGTTATCCACATTGAACACAGCCTTGGCGGTATCGGTCACGCGCCAGATGACTGCAATGCCGATCTCCACCGGGTTGCCCAGACAATCGTTGATCTTCTGGCGGGAGTTGTTCAGGGTCATCATCTTGAGCGAGATCTTCTTGCTCATGGACTCGATGCTCATCTGAGCATTCTGGCCGTTATTGCCAAACAGCGCAGCCACGCTGTTCTCCTTGCTGTTCACGTCTCCGCTCTGGCTCAGGCGGGTGCCGGCGGCGGGGTTGACGGCGGTGCAGAAGGGGTTTACCCAGTAAAAGCCCTGTCCCTTCAACGTGCCGATGTAATCACCAAACAGGGTGAGTACCAGCGCCTCCTGCGGCTTTAACACTTTGAGACCGCAGAACAGGAAAATGCCTGCAATCCAATAGGCAATGGACAAAATCAGCAGCGGCACGCCCAGAAGCAGCCGGTCTGCATTCAGCAGGGTGACGCTGTAAATGAACAGGGCGATGGATGCCACATAGCCCAGCAGGGTGAGCAGCAGCATAGCCATGCCGTTTTTGCGGGTATTCAAAATTTTCTCTTCCATAACAAGTCCCTCCTTATCAGGGTCGGAAGCATTTCTTTCTGATATCAAAATCATATCACTTTAAAAACAAGCTGTCAAGTGCTTCCAACAAAAAAATCCCCGCCTGCCCGGGCACTGCTGCCACGGGCAAACGGGGGATTTTTTCCTATCCTATAAGGTAAAAGGGATACTGCCTTAGCGCTTATACTTTGCAGCGGTCTGCAAACGCTGCATGGCACGATCCAGTGCGATCTTGCTCTGGTAATACTCGTGCATACTCTGCTTATGCTGCAAGCGTTCCTCGGCGCGGATGCGGGCGGCTTCGGCACGATTCTTGTCGATGTCCTCCGGGTTCTCGGCGCTGTCCACCAGCACCATCACATAGGCGGGGGTCACCTCGGCAATGCCGTCACCCACCAGCACATCCCGGGTTTTGCCGTCCACCACAAAGTGGAGGATGCCCATGTGCAGCGCCACCAGCACCGGGTTATGCCCGGCCTGCACGCCGTAGATGCCATCGCTGATGGGCAGGGTCAGATCCTCGCAGTCACCCTGATAGAACTCGCCGCTGGACGCTGTGATGCTCAGCATGAACTTGTTCATCAGACGGCACCGCCCTTTTCCTCAGCCAGCTTCTTTTCCGCCTTTTCGCGCGCTTCCTCCAGCGTACCTACGTTGAAGAATGCCCACTCCGGCAGGTCGTCGGCCTTGCCGTCCACAATGGCGGCAAAACTGCGCACCGTATCCTTCAGGGGCACATACTTGCCCTTGAGACCGGTAAAGTTCTCGGCCACGGCAAAAGGCTGGGACAAGAATTTTTGCAGCTTGCGGGCGCGCATGACGGTCAGCTTGTCGTTTTCGTCCAGCTCATCCATGCCCAGAATGGCAATGATGTCCTGCAGCTCCTGATAGCGCTGCAGAATGGACTGCACCTTGCGGGCCACGCGGTAGTGCTCCTCGCCCACGATGTCTGCTTCCAGAATGCGGGAGGTGGAAGCCAGCGGGTCCACAGCCGGGTAGATGCCCTGCTCCACGATCTTACGGGACAGCACAGTGGTGGCGTCCAGATGGGCAAAGGTGGTGGCGGGGGCGGGGTCGGTCAGGTCATCGGCAGGCACATAGACGGCCTGCACCGAGGTGATGGAGCCGTCCTTGGTGGAGGTGATGCGCTCCTGCAGAGCGCCCAGCTCGTTGGCCAGCGTGGGCTGGTAGCCCACGGCAGAGGGCATACGGCCCATCAGGGCAGAGACCTCACTGCCGGCCTGCACGAAACGGAAGATGTTATCGATGAACAGCAGCACGTCCTTGTGGGTCTCCTCACGGAAGTACTCTGCCATGGTCAGGCCGGTCTCGGCCACGCGCATACGGGCTCCCGGGGGCTCGTTCATCTGGCCAAAGACCAGTGCGGTCTTGTCCAGCACGCCGGAGGCGTTCATTTCGCCCCACAGGTCGCAGCCCTCGCGGGAGCGCTCGCCCACGCCGGTAAAGATGGAGTAGCCGCCGTGCTCGGTGGCCACGTTATGGATCAGTTCCTGGATCAGCACGGTCTTGCCCACACCGGCACCGCCGAACAGGCCGATCTTGCCGCCCTTGGCGTAAGGTGCCAGCAGGTCGATGACCTTGATGCCGGTCTCCAGAATCTCAGTTGCGGGCTTCTGCTCTGCAAAGCCGGGTGCCTTGCGGTGGATGGGCCAGTGCGGCAGCTCGTCCACAGCACCCTTGCCGTCAATGGGGCGGCCCAGCGGGTCGAACATACGGCCCAGTGTGCCCTCGCCCACAGGGGCGGTCAGGCCGTGGCCGGTAGCTTCCACCGGCATTCCCTTGCCCAGACCCTCGCTGGCAGAAAGCATGATGCAGCGCACCGTGGTCTCGTTGACGTGCTGCGTCACCTCCATGGTGCGCTCGGTGCCCTCTGCGGTCACGGTAAGCGCCTCCTGCAGGGCAGGCAGCCTGCCGGCGGTGAACTGCACATCCACCACGGGGCCTGCTACGCGAATAATAGTTCCCTGTATCATTTGGATTGCCTCTTGTCAAATCTTGTTTATCCAACGAACCCTCTCAGCCATCGCTGCGCGATGCCAGAGAAAGTTCCTTTATTATGTCCGATCCTGCACGGCAGCCGCGCCGCCGATGATCTCGGTGATCTCCTGCGTGATGGAGCCCTGGCGGGTGCGGTTATATTCCAGCTGCAAGTCGCGTATCATATCGTTGGCGCTCTTGGTGGCCGAATCCATGGCAGTCATGCGGGCGCTCTGCTCAGCGCAGAAGCTCTCGGTCATGGCACCGAAGATCATGCCGTGCATATAGATAGGAGCGGTCTGCTCGAACACGGTCCATGCGTCCGGCACCAGCTCGACTTCGCCGCGGGGGTCGCCCAGACCCTTGGGGGCGGGCTGCAGATGCTCGCGGTCCAGCGGCAGCAGACGCACCATGACCGGCTCACTGGTGAGCGCGTTCTGGATCTTGGTGTAGATCAGATAGATCTCATCCAGTTTGCCCGACTTGAAGTCGTCGATGGCATCCACCGTGATGTCACGGGCGCGCTGCAGCGACGGGGCAGTCGCGCCGTACTGGAACTCCCGCACCAGGCGGGGGTCTTTGCGGAGGGCGCGGTAGCCCACCTGACCGATGACATAGAAACGGTCGTTCCTGTCAGCCTTTTCCAGCAGGAGTTTCAGCACGTTCTGGTTGAAAGAGCCTGCCATGCCCTTGTCTGCCGTCAGCACCAGATAGGCGCGGCGGGGATCGCCGTCCTCTCTCTGCCGCTCGTGGAAGAACGGATGCACCGGCTCATCGGGCAGATGGGGGACGACACGGGAGATGGTGTCTCTCATGCGGGTGAAGTAGGGCAGGACGTTCTGGTAGTTCTTGCGTGCCTTGCGCAGCTTGGAGGAAGAGATCAGATACATCGCGTTCGTGATCTTGCGGGTATCCTGAATGCTCTCGATGCGCTCTTTCAGCAGCTTACTGGACGCCATGACTCTCGCCTCCCTCGTAGGCCTTCCATGCGTTCAGGATGGTGTCGGTCTGCTCGGGAGTGAGCTTGCCGGTGGCCGTGATGGCATCCATCGTGCCGGACACATCTGCATGGAACTGGCGAACAAAGGCAGCGGTGCGCGCCCGCTGCTCAGCGAGAGGCACTTCGTCCAGCATCCCGTGGGAAGCCAGCACAAGGATGACCACCTGCTCGGCGTCGGTCTTGGGCTGATAGAGCGGCTGCTTGAGCATCTCGGTCAGAGCCTTGCCGTGCTCGAGCTGATGGCGGGTCTCGGCGTCCAGATCGGAGCTGAACTGCGCGAAGGACTCCATATCCTTGTACTGGGCCAGCTCGATACGCAGGTTGGCGTTGGCCTTCTTCATGGCCTTGGTCTGGGCTG
>OGGZ01001506.1_pt1 | contig 19307 bp, 18 predicted proteins | sample 1571371 | NCBI WGS metagenome assembly OGGZ01 (sample SAMEA2582025, study PRJEB24529) | metagenome | biome: Human gut stool | place: China | collected 2011
TTAGTCTACTCGACTGTAAATCTCAATACTTAGTTCTGACGCGTTGAATTTCTTGCCGTGGATATTTTAGCCGGTCCATTTTCCAAAAAAGCTTTTTTACTTCTTCAGAACTGACCGCATAAAAGTCGTCATCGTCGAGCATCCGCTGTTCCAGAACTGACAGTTTGTATCCTTTTGCGTATTTCTTGGCTATAAAAAATCACCTCCTTCTGGCACTTAGATTGTACCGAAAAAAGGCTGTCTACTTCCACTAGGGGCTGTCCTAGTTTTTCAAAATCCTTAAAAATCCACTTTGCCCCCTCGTGGAGGCAACCCATTATTCGAAAGTTCAAAACAAAATGTAGCTACCCAGATTTTTAATTGCCTAGGGACATGGAAATTGACACGGCATTCGGAGTATGCTATAATGTATCATAATTAAATTTGTTGCATATAATACAACTAGGAGGAGGGAGACCGTGGACTATAGAAAGCTATGTGTAGAGCTGTTTGGTACCGACGATGAAGCCGCGCTCCGCAAAATCGCTGCAGAATATGAAAAAAAGAACACACGCAATGCTGGCCGGAAGCGAAAAGCATCCGATGAAGACATCCGTAAAATGCGGACGATGCGTAACGCTGGGGCATCCATGCAGGAATTGGCAAGGAAATTTAGGATCTCCCGTCAAACGGTAGAGAGATATCTGAATACATCCATAGGAGATGGCTGCACAATGCGTCTTACTTATATGTTCAGGAGACAGCCTTGTACCGTCATTGATGTGAACTTTCTCGACCGGAAAGTGGTGATCCAGAATAAAACAGATGATATTCTGCATCGTGCCTTCGGCGTGATCAAGGACCCGACTTGGAATGACTTTGAAAATTTCTTACGGGATCGTTGCTTTCCTCAGACACGCGGCAACTGCAAGGAACTGCTTCAAGAAATGGGTTTAACGGATTATGATCCGTTGCAGATCGCGGAAAAAACGAAGGGGCGTTTAGCTGATGACGAAATGTGGCTGAGATTTCGCTATCTGCCTAAGAGAGAGGAGGCGGTTGGGTATGCGGATCATTGATTTTACGGGTCAAGAGAACATTAGAAGCGAAGGCCACACCTCAAAAGGGGACCAGCCAAAATGGAAACAGGCGGGGAATTGGTACAAAGCAGACCACATGGGATACGAGGCCCTTTCCGAAATAATCGTTTCGAGGCTGCTTGCATGGTCTGATGCGGATGACTTCGTGAGCTATCAGCCGGTGCGCATTCACTATAACGGTAAGGTAGTATCGGGATGCTCCAGCCGTGATTTCATGCGCAAGGGCGAAATGCTGATTCCATTTGAACGGCTCCATCGTGCCTATGAAGGCCGCGGACTTGCCCAAACGCTTACAAGGGTCGATTCACCAACAGCTCGTATAGCCTACACAGTTGATTTTGTTGAGCGTGTTACAAATCTGACCGGTGTGGGAGCATATCTTACCTCTATTCTTGAATTGGACTGCCTGACACTCAATGAGGATCGACACACAAACAACCTTGCCGTATTACGAAATGAAGAAACCAAGACATTTCGACTTTGCCCAATTTTCGATAATGGACTCTCTCTTCTTTCAGATTTGAATGACTACCCTCTTGCCGATGATCTGTATACCTGCATTGAGCGAGTAAAGGCGAAGCCTTTTGATTCGGATCACGTGGAGCAGGTGACGGCAGCAGAGCAACTCTATGGCAGGCAGCTCACCTTTCATATACCGCACGAAGAACTGCGGGCAGAACTGGAACTGCTGACGGAAACATATTCCCCAGATAAGCTCCAAAGGGTAGAGCGTGTGCTGCTCGAACAGAAGCGAAAGCATAGCTGGCTCTTTTGAAACTGGTGCTTCCTTTTGTCAGCTTGGAAGAGCGTCAGATATTACACAACAGAAAACAGCCACGGATCAGGGTACCCTCTGGTACTCAAATCCGTGGCTGACTTTTTGCCAATACGAGGCGAACATCTCAATTTTGATTGCAACCGGCTGCGGTCCAACGCCTGCCGGCAGGGGAGGGGGTCACACCAGCAGCACGGTGATGTCGTTGACATTGGTGCCGGTAGGTCCGGTGACGATCAGCCCGCCGCAGGCTTTCAGGGCGTGGTAGGCGTCGTTGTCCGCCAGCGTTTTGTCGATGGAGATGCCCAGCGCCGCCAGAGCGTCCGCCGTGGCGCCGTCGGTGATGCCGCCGGCCGCATCCGTGGGACCGTCGGTGCCGTCAGAGCCGACGGAGGCCACCACAGCTTTCAGGCCTGCCAGTCCTTCCGCCGCTGCCAGCGCCAATTCCTGATTCCGTCCGCCCAGACCGTGGCCCGCCAGGTGGACTACCGTTTCGCCGCCTAAGATATAGGCGGTTTTTTCGCCCTTTCCGGCGTGGGTCCCTGCCATGGCGGACAGGAAGCGGCCCGCTTCCCGGGCCTCGCATTGGAGCCGGTCCGTCAGAAGGCAGGTCCGGTAGCCAAGCGCTTCCGCACGGGCCGCCGCGTCCCGGCAGAGCTGGGCCACGCTGCCGGTGATGACCGTGGTGACGTTATCCAGCACCTTGGGCGGTTCCTGCTCCAGCAAGTTCAGCGCCTGGGGGCTGAGGGTCAGACCGTACCGGCTCACAAGGGCCATGGCCTGCGCCGTTGTGGTACTGTCGGGATAGGCGGGGCCGGAGGCGATCATATCCGGGGGATCTCCGATGACATCGGAGAGGAGGATGGCATACACATGGGCCGGGGCGCAGAGCTGGGCGAACCGCCCGCCCTTGACGCCGGAGAGCCGCTTGCGGATGGTGTTGATCTGGGTGATGTCCGCACCGCAGGCCAGCATCTGGCCGGTGATGTCCTCCAGCTCCGCCAGAGGCACCAGAGGGCGTTCAAACAGGGCGGAGCCCCCTCCGGACACCAGAAACAGCACGCGGTCTTTTGCACAGAGGCCGCTGACCGCCGCCAGCGCCGCCTCCGTGGCCCGGACGGAATGTTCATCCGGAACGGGATGGCCCGCCTCGTAAATGGCCAGATCACCGATGGGGCCTTGGCTGTGGCCGTATTTTGTTACCACCACACCATGCTCAATGGTGCTGCCCAGCGCATCGTAAGCGGCCTTGGCGGTCTGCCACCCGGCTTTGCCGATGGAGACCAGCACCGTCCGCCCCTGACAGGGGGGCAGCTGGGCCAGCGCCCGCTGGATGGCGGCGTCCGGCACCGAGGCTTCAATGGCGCTGCGGCAGATGTCCTCCGCATCACGGCGGAGGGTTTGCAGGGTCTTGCTGTCCATAGTCAGGTTCCCCTTTCAAAATAGATGTCCCGTTGAAAAGGCTTACGGGTTCACCACGTTTTCAGGCGTTCCGCTCAGAAACGCCTTGATATTGTTGACGGTGCAGTCCATGATCCGCTGGCGGCTGCCCTGAGAGCCCCAGGACATGTGGGGGGTGATGATGCAGTTTTTCGCCGTCAGCAGGGGATTGTCGGCCTGGATGGGCTCCGTGGAGACCACGTCCAACCCAGCGAAGGCCACCTTGCCGCTGTTCAGAGCGTCTGCCAGATCCTGCTCTACCACCATCTGTCCACGGCTGTTGTTGAGGATGATCACGCCGTCCTTCATCTTGGCGATGTTCTCCTTGTTGATGATGCCCACGTTGAAGTCCGCTAAGGGCATCTGGAGGGCCAGCACGTCGGACCGGGCAAACAGGCCGTCCAGATCCACGAATTCCACCCCCAGATCCTTAGCGGCCTGAGACTGGGAGCGGTTGTAGGCGATGACGTGCATCCCCAGTCCCTTGGCGGCCTCGGCGGTGTGGATGCCGATGCGGCCGCAGCCCAGCAGACCGAAGGTCTTGCCCGCCAGCTCGATGAGGGGATAGTCCCAGTAGCACCAGTCCGGGCTGTTCTGCCATTTGCCCTCATGGACGGTGCGGTCATGGTGGCCGATGTGGAGACAAGCTTCCAGCATCAGGGCGATGGTGAACTGGCTGACGGAATAGCCGCCGTAGTTGGGCACGTTGCACACGGGGATGCCCTTTTCCTTGGCGTAAACCACGTCCACCACGTTGTAGCCGGTGGCCATCACTGCGATGAACTTCAGGTTGGGGCAGTTGTCAATGACCTTCCGTGTCACGGGGGCCTTATTGATGACGGCAATCTCCGCATCACCGATCCGGTGGATGGTTTCATCCTCATCGGTCAGGCCGATGCGGTCATAGTATGTCACCTCACCCAAGGCTTCCAGCGGAGCCCAGCTCAGGTCGCCGGGGTTTTCCACGTAGCCGTCTGTTACAATGATCTTCATAGAATGTACTCCTTCGCAAAATGGGATATCCTTTGTTGAACGGGCCTGCGCACCGAAAAAATTTCTGCCCCCCGCGTGGAGCGGGAATATACTGCCAGCCCAGCCGCTAATGGCTACCCGACCTTACCGGCCAAGGGAATTTACCGCCTTTTCGACAGACGCGCTCTTGTTGCTTGGAATTATAGCCCTGCACCTGCCAGAGTGCAAGAAAAATAGTTGAAGGGCCGGGAGGGGGACATACCGCATACGGCGAAGGAAGCAAACGGAAGGAGGGACGTGGTTCAGCGTGAACCACGTCCCTCCTGGTCAAAACAGCCATCATCCTGACAGGCAGCGTAGGTCATACAGAATTTCCCCGCCGGATGTCAAGCGTATATAGCGTGGCTCCAAAGCAATTTACTGAATGGTGTAGACCCAGGTCTTAGCCATGGTCTCCTCGGTGATCTCCTGACCGATGCCGGGAAGCTCAGGGACCGTCAGCTCGCCGTGGTCGTCCGGCAGGTAGTCGTAGACGCAGGTGTCCCGCAAACCCTGCTTGATGCCGTAGGAGTGCTGCTCATGGATCAGGAAGTTGGGGATCGCGGTCTCCACATGGAGGGCCGCTGCCTGGGAAATGGGGCCGCCGCAGACATGGATCTGGACCTTCACATCATAGGTATCCGCCATGTCGCAGATCTTCTTGGCCTCGGAAATGCCGCCGCAGAGGCACACATCCGGCTGGATCACGCTGAGGGAGCGGTTCTCGAAGAAGGGGCGGTATCCCAGACGGGTGTAGATCCGCTCGCCGGAGGCCACGGGGATCCGGATATTTTCCTTGATCTCCCGCATGGAGACGGCGTTGAGGGGATGGACCGGCTCCTCGTAGTACATGATGTTCAGATCATCGATGTAGTTGGCCAGCTGGATGGCAGTACTGGTGTCCGTGAAGGAGTGAAGCTCGATGATGATGTCCAGATCGGGGCTGAGGTCCCGGATCGCCTGCAATCTGGCGCGAACCAGCTTCAGCACGTTCTGGGGGAGCTGACCCCGGAGACGCCAGTCAGCGTCCTGCTTCGTGCGCTGCCAGTTGCCATTGGCGGCAACGCCGACAGGGTCCACCTTCACGGCGGTATAGCCCTGCGCCATGGCCTTCTTGGCCGCCTCGGCATACTGCTCCGGCGTGACCATATTGCGGTCCTCCAGATCCCAGTCGAACTGGATCTGGCTGGCATAGGCCCGGAGCTTTTCATTGATCTTACCGCCTAAGAGCTGATAGACGGGGGCGTTGTAGTATTTACCCTTGATATCCCACAGGGCGATGTCAATAGCGCTCATGCCGGCGTTGATAACGGTGCCGCCGCCCATGCCCCAGAAGGTCGTGCGGAACAGCTGCTCCCGAATAGCTTCGCTGCGCAGGGGATCCTTGCCGATGATGAGCTGGCCGAAGTCCTTCACCATCCAAACGCCTGCGTTATGGGCGTTGCCGTAGGCCAGACCTACCTCGCCAAAGCCGCTGATCCCCGCGTCCGTGTTGATGCGGATGCAGATGGGAGAGCAGTCCTCGTAGTTCAGGCATTTGCCAAAATCGTATACGTCAATACTTGTGATCTTCATAAGCGTACTCCTTTTCTTGAAAACAAATATTTCTGTCAGCGTAACAGCCTGTGGGTATCCTCAAGAGCACATATACCATAGTTCTTTGAAAAATACAACCGAAGTTGTAAAAAAGCCGCGGAAAATTGCAGATTACAATTTTCCGCGGCCGTAGGGAACGTTTTGTAGAGAAGAATGAAGAGGGGGCGATCAGTTGGCCTTGCCGCCGGAGAGGTTCTTGCGGACCTCTGCCTCGACCACAGAGATGGGCAGCTTTTCAGTCTCGGCCCGCAGCTCATCAAACTTCTTCATATCGTCAGCCTTGACCTCTTCCCACTCCTGAGCGAAGCTGCCATCGACGATCTTGTTGTACTGCTCCTCGATGAACTGACGCATGGAGGTGTTGTCCACCATCTTGAAGCGGGACATCTGACCATACTGGCTGGTACGGCTGTGGAGGGGCAGCTGCTTGAACAGACCCATATCCGCCATCTTCTCCATCATGACCATAGGCTCCTTGGACATGTACATCTCGGTGAGGATCGCCTCAGCGGGCAGACCCTTCTCGGCGAAGAAGTCGAATGCAGTCACCATGACGTTCATGATCAGGGGCCAGATAGCCTGCTCACTCATCAGGTCCAGATAGGTCTCGTCGTTGAAGGTGACCTCGATGGCGCCGGCCTTGGTAGAGCCCAGAGCCTTGGCCAGACCAACGGCGATCTCCTTGGCGTGGCCGGTAGCGTCCTGATTGACGACCAGGAAGGTGGGGAAGCCGGTGCCGTTTTCATAGGTTTCACGAACGCCCTTGCCGATCATGCGGGGAGCGACCATGATCACGTCCAGATCAGCGGCGGGCTTGATGAAGCCATAGGTGATGTTGTAGCCAGAAGCAAAGTTCAGTGCTGCGCCGGGATGCAGGTTGGGAGCGATATCGCGCTCGTAGATCTCGGGAGCCACTTCGTCCGGCAGCAGAAGGAACACGATGTCAGCCTTCTTGGAAGCCTCAGCGATGGAATAAGTGGGGAAGCCGTCGGCGTTGGCGGTGTTCCAGGATTCATCATGGATGCTGCCAACGATAATGTGCTTAGCGCCGGAATCTCTCATGTTCAGAGCCTGAGAACGGCCCTGGTTGCCGTAGCCGATGATCGCAATGACTTTATCCTGGATCGCCTCGATGTGACCGTCCTGATCGTAATAAACCTTGCCCATAATAAGTGCCTCCTCAACGTATTTAAAAATAAAAGATACATGACATAAGACATCTGATGTTTAAAGTATAGCACATAGTCCCAGATTGTCAAGGGTGATTTCTCAATTTTTTGTAAAATTTTGTAAAAAGAAACGGCCCGGTGATATACCGGGTCGTTCCGTCTGATTTTATTATATTATAAGGTGGACTCCGCCACGGCGTCCTGGATCTTAAACGATGCAGCCCACTGTCTGGCGCTTGCAGCGATTACCTTTTCCGCGGCGACCGGGTCCCGGTTGACGATGGCCTGATAGATGCTCTCGTGGTCATGGAGGGCCACTTCGGGGTTATCCCGAATCGCGATGGCGATGGAGCGGCGGAACAGCTCGTTCAGCGCATTTCCCAGGCTGATCATAAAGGAATTATGCGTTGCCTGCAAGATCTGCCCGTGGAACAGGATATCGTCCTCCGCCTCCAGCGTGCCGTTCCGCAGCTTTTCGCGGAACAGCTCCAGCTTTTCACGAATGGCCGCAAGGTCATTGTCTGTTGCCTGGTGGATAGCGTAGGTCGTGTAGGCGGACTCTATAATATAGCGGAAGTTTTGCAGATCCTCCTCATTTCCGCTGTTGAGGTAGAAGTGAGAGAGCATGACATTCATATAGCCCTGCTCCGGATTCTTACTGATGACGGTGCACAACCCCCGGCGAATCTCTACGACGCCCAGGGCCTCCAGCATTTTGATGGCCTCTCTTACACTGCTCTTGCTGACCTGCAATTCTTCGGAAATTTGAATTTCCGTGGGCAGTACATCTCCGGGACCGAGCTTGCGCTCCATGATCATTTCTTCGATGGAATCAACCACCTGTCTGGAAAGACTTTTCTTTGGATCGCGCTGCTTTTTGCCAATCTCCATACCAACAACTCCTCACAAGCGGACACTCTTTGTAAGAAATGGCCGTGCATAAAGTACAAGGCCAACTGGCCTGCACAAAGTATAAAAAATTTTCAATTATTACTATATCATGTTCGGCTATATTATACAACTATTTTATTTGCGAATTGTTAACGTACCCAAACGTTTTCTCCAATACAAAAAGAAGAAAAAAGGGGAGAATGGAAGCAAACGATTACGAAAAATTATTCATTTTTCCCACAAAAAAGTGCTTTTTGTATCGTCAAATTGTGCAATTGACAAAAGAAGCGGAAACGTGTAGACTGTGCCTATAAGATATGACATCTGATGTTGCAAAAACCAATTTATGATTATTACTGAAGGAGGCTGCTAACATGAGCAAGCTGGACTGGAGCAATGTCGATTTTGAGACCATGATCATCCACGCCGGACAGGGCCACGATCCCGCCCACGGCGCGCTGGCCACGCCGATCTATCAGACCTCAACTTTCTGCTTTGAAACTGTGGAGGAGGGTGCTGACAAGTTTGCCAAGAAGATCCCCGGCTATCAGTACACCCGCGGCGGAAACCCCACCACCCGTGCCTTCGAGCTGAAGTGCGCCGCCATGGAGGGCGGTGAGGACGCTGTGGCCACCGCCTCCGGCATGGGCGCAGTCGGTTCTGTGATGATCGCGTTCCTGAAGTGCGGCGACCATGTGATCTTTGACAACTCTGTTTACGGCGGCACCAACGCAGTGGCGACCGTAAACCTCCCCAATATGGGCATTGAGGTCTCTCGCGTGGATACCTCCGATCTGGGGGCACTGAAGGCCGCCATCAAGCCCAACACCAAGATGATTTATTTCGAGACCCCCAACAACCCCATGATCAAGGTGACGGACGTTGCGGCTGTCAAGGCAGTCGCCGGCAAGGATATCCGCGTGGTGGTGGACGCTACCTTTGCACCGCCTCCCATTCAGCACGTGCTGAAGCTGGGCGCGGACGTGGTCCTGCACAGCATCACCAAGTACATCAACGGCCACGGCGATGCGCTGGGCGGCGTTGTGGTCGGCTCCGCTGCCGATATGGGCCTGATCCGCGGCAACGCCATGACGAAGATCAATGGCTGCCCGCCCTCTCCCTTCAACAGCTATCTGGTACTGCGAGGCATGAAGACCCTGGCGTTGCGTATTGAGCGTCACTGCCAGAACGCAATGGCGGTTGCCAAGTATCTGGAGTCCAACCCCTACGTGAAGAAGGTCTACTATCCCGGTCTGGAGAGCGACCCCAGCCATGAGCTGGCCTGCCGCCAGATGGAGAACGGCCTCTTTGGTGGTATCCTCAGCTTTGAGCTGAACGATGACGTAAAGGGCATGACCAGCTTCGAGGCTGGCAAGAAGCTGCTGAATAACCTGTCCATCGCTTCGATTGCCGTGTCTCTGGGCGACCCCGATACGCTGATCGAGCACCCCGCCAGCATGACGCACGCCGCTGTGTCCAAGGAGGACCGCCTGGCTGCCGGTATCACGGACGGTCTGATCCGCCTCTCCGTTGGCCTGGAGTCCGCCAGAGACCTTATCAACGATTTTGAAACCGCCTTTGCCACGATCTGATCCCAAACCCCCGTTATCCTCGTATTTGCCCCTCCGGAGAGGTCACGGCTTCTCCGGAGGTATCTTAAAAATCCAGAGAGATCTGTGAAATAAAAAAAGAGAGGAAGCGCATTATGGAGAACAAGAAATATTACGGTTGGAAGGGCTTTTTCCCCCTGCTTACGTTCCTGGCAATTTATCTTGGCAGCGGCTTGATCTGCGCCGCTCTGGGCTACGGTGGAGACTCCTTTAAGCAGGTTCCCCGTATGGCTGCCCTTGTGGGTGCGCTGCTGGTGTGCATGTGCATGGGCGGCAAAGAGCGTAGCCTGGAATACCGCATGGATACCTTCTGCAAGGGCATGAGCAACCAGGGCACGATGATCATGATCATGGTGTTCCTGCTGGCCGGCGCCTTCTCCGGCGTCGCAAAGGCCATGGGTGGCGTGCAGGCCACTGCAAACCTGGGCCTGAGCCTGGTTCCGACCCAGTTTATGTTTGCCGGTCTGTTCCTGATCTCCGCATTTATGGCGACCGCCATGGGCACCTCCATGGGCACCATTTCCGCTGTTGGCCCCATCGCTGTGGCTGTTGCTGAGAGCGCGGGCTTGAATCTGGCTCTGGCGATCAGCACTGTTCTGGGCGGCGCCATGTTCGGCGATAACCTGTCCATGATCTCCGATACCACCATCGCTGCGACCCGTGGCTGCGGCTGCGAGATGCGGGATAAGTTCAAGATGAACGGCGTGATCGCCGCAGTTGCCGCTGTGCTCGCCATGGTCATCTATACCGTGGTCGGCAGCGCCGCTGAGCTGACCGGTGATTTCTCCTATGAATTCATTAAGGTCATTCCCTATATCTTCATTCTGGTGTTCGCCCTGACCGGATGCAACGTGTTTATCCTGCTGCTGGCCGGTATCGGCGTGGCTGGCGCCATTGGCTTCGCGACCGGTTCCTTCGATATCCCCGGCTTTGCGCAGGCTATGGGCAGCGGCATGAGCGGCATGTATGACATCTGCCTGATCGCCCTGCTGCTGCGCGGCGTTGGCGGTGTTGCCGAGGAACTGGGCGCTATTGACTGGCTGGTGAAGAAGATGCACGCCAGCGTAAAGACCCGCAAGGGTGCTGAGTACATGACCGCCGGCATGGTCTCCGTGTTCGATGCGGCTATGGCCAACAACACCATCGCCATCATGATGGCTGCTCCCCTGGTGCGCAAGGTCGTGGCGGAGCACAATGTGGCTCCCAAGCGTGCGGCCTCCATCCTGGATATTTTCTCCTGCGTGGTCCAGGGCATCATTCCTCACGGCGGCCAGATCCTGCTGTGTGTCTCTCTGACCGGCCTGTCTCCCTTCTCCATCATCGGCGCCAACTACTATTGCTTCCTACTGGCGTTGGTGGCTCTGGCTACGATCCAGTTCGGTCTGGGCCGTACCAAGGAGGAAAAGGAAGGCATCCGTATGTACGATGAGAACGATGAGGTCGTCGCTCTGAAGTGATTCGTGGTATCTCCCATTTAAATGAAAGGATAGACGGACACTGGCCAATCTGACCACTGGCTGCGTGCAGTGACAATGGAGCCATAAGCAATGAAACAGGGCGATCATTCCGTTTCGGATGATCGCCCTGTTCGCCCCTGTTTTTTTGAAAAAGATTGACAAGACAGAACACTTATAATAAAATCACAAAAGAGGAATATCGGCGCTGCCGCAAGCCCATTGGCATTGGTTCTCTTGTCGGTGTCATCATTGGCGCAACGCCCGGCACTGGCGGCGGTTTGGCGGCGTTTATTGCTTACAATCAGGTCAAGCAGGCGTCCAAGCACCCGGAAACGTTCGGTAAGGGTGAGATCGAGGGCGTGGCTGTTGCGGAATCTGCCAACAACGGCGCTTGCGGTGCAACTATGATCCCCATGCTGACGCTGGGTGTCCCCGGTGACGGTGCAACGGCCATCCTGATGGGCGCATTCATGCTTCACGGCATGGTTCCCGGTCCGTCCTTGTTTGCCGAGCAGGGCAACGTTCTTTATGCCATCATGCTGGGCCTGCTCGTGGTGAATGTGTTCATGTATATCGTGGGCACTGGTTTGACCCGGTTTTATGCGCATATTACCCGCATTCCCTATGAGATTCTGGCTCCCATCGTACTGACATTCTGCATTGCAGGCTCTTATTCTACCAACAACCGCATCTATGATATTTATATCATTTTGATTTTCGGTATCGTTTCTTACTTCCTGCGGCGCATGGGCTTCCAACTGGTGCCTATTCTGCTGGGCATCGTGCTTGGACCTCTGGCTGAAAAGAACTTCCGCCGTGCCATGGTCATTTCTGAAGGCAGCTTCAGCATTTTCTTCACTCGTCCGATCAGCTGCGCGTTCATTTTGATCGCGATTGTGTCCGTGGCAATTTTTGGCATCCGGAACTACAAATCCAGAAAGCTGGCAAAGCAGAATACTGCTGAAACTTCCGAGGCAAAATAATTGAACGGAAAACGTCTCCGCTCAGTTTGGAAAGGTAACTCTCTGCTTTAGGGAGTGCGCTGACTGGAAATGACTTGACAGACGAACTTAAGACAACATAAAAACATAAGTGTAAAATCTAACCACGTATAAAAGGCCGCCATCTCAAAGCCGTTCACTCAATGAGATGGCGGTCTTCTATTTTTGTGGCATATAGCATTCTACCGGGGTTCTCGCGGGAAGTAGCTTTTCGGTCCATGCCTCATTTGTTTCTGGCCCACCTTGACACCCCTTCCAATTTGTCCTATAGTGATGATAGGCGAAAGCCAAATCTCGCGGCTTTCCGGTGAGGTCCACACCCCGGTGTGACCTCAGGCGTTCATGGACCCCGTAGGGCATTATGACCACCCTGTACGCAGGAAGTTCCATGAAGGTCGACAGTTTTTGGCGCTGTACCGGCAGCGCGGGTGTGTACCCTTCCGTCGAAAGCGGAAAGGACACAAAATGAACGACTATGTCGTTATTATCTATAACGGTGAGCAAGTATCAGTGCCAAAGGAGGTCGCGGACTTCCTTGAGCAGGATCGGAAACGGCAGCAGGCGCAGGACAAACAGGACACAAGGCACCTGAGTAAAAGTGAGTTTGAAACGGTGCCGTCCGGTTCGGATTGCGTCAGGCGACCCGTGGAGGATGCGGCGCTCAGGAACCTCCAGCTTGAAAATCTGCGGAAGGCCATTGCGGAACTGGATGTGCAAGGTCAAAACCTGCTCTCCCTCCGATACAGCGATGCGCTGACGATGGATGAGATCGGTCAGATCTACGGCATCTCCAAAATGGCGGTATCAAAGCGACTGAAAAAGCTGCACGAAAAGCTGGGAAGCTCTGTCTCATGACAGGGCTTCCCAGCTTTTTTGAAAATTTTTTCTGTTCTCTGGTTTACAAACGCGCTCTGAGTGTCCTTATAGGTGAGAGACAAATTTTCCGACTGAGTTGGCCGCAGTCATGATCGTCTCACCTGAACACAAGGAGCGTGTATGACCATGAATCCATTTGAACAAAGCACACAGCAGCTTCTGCGCTTCCTGACCTCCCACGCTGAGTGGGAGGTCATTGACTACATCCGGCAGGAAATACAGCATGACGCACCGGAGAGTGTCCCGACCGCAGATGAACTGCTCACTTTCTTCCAATCCCCGGATGCGCCGACCGCGCTGGACACCTACCAGCAAATGCTGGTGACCGATAAGCTGCTGGAGTACGCGGAAATCAGTCTGCGCACCCTCTGCGACCTGATCCGCTATCAGCAGCTCAAGGAATTGGGCGTTGTCCATTCCGCAAAGGAGTTCATTCAACTCTTCCATCCCGACGAACAGGAGGACACACCATGAATCAATTTCCCAGTAAAAACTATTTTACACTGCCGAACGAAATTTTTTCGCTGGGGCTGGGCGCAGGTGAGATCGCGGTCTACGCCTACCTCCGCTGTCTTGAGAACCCCAGCACCTACCAGTGCTGGCCCAGCTACGCCACGATCGGAAAAGCTATTGGCCGTACTAAAAATACGGTCATGCAGTATGTCGACGCGCTCTCGGAGAAAGGACTCATCTCCACAGAGCCAACCTCTGTCCTGACAAAATCCAGGATCAAAAAGAACGGCAATCTGCGCTATACCATCAGGCCCATCCATGAGGCCGTTGAAATTTTTCACACACGTCAACTGTCTGCGGTTGAACGAACAACAGAGCGGCGGCAAATTCATCGCAAGCTGTCCGCGGTGAATTTGTTGCCCGGTGCATAAGGAAAGGAAGAACAGAATGAAGCATTCCATCTACACAAGCTATGATGAGCTTCCGCTGATGCTCTCCGTGACAGAAGTTGCCGCAGTGCTTGGGATCTCCCGTGCCGGTGCCTATGAGTTGGTGCATGGCAACGGATTCCCCGCGCTCAAAATCGGCAGCCGGATCGTTGTTCCAAAGGATAAGTTTCTCGCATGGATCGACGCAAACAGCGGTTCAAAAAACGCACCGCTGTAACTAAAGAACAGGCGCTCAATTTTCTGTGTGCCAACGAAGTGGCTGACTAAAACCGCGAAGCCCATCAATGCGGTGAGAGAAACAGCAATGGGATCACGCAGCCCGGCGGGGCCGCGACGCCTCGGAACAGCGACGCGCATGAGCGCATCGCTGTTCCGCAGGCTTTCTGCGTCCTTCTGAAGCACACCCAGCCAAGACCCAAAAGCGGCAAAGTTTGCCGTTCTGATACCCGGCCCGGGGATATTCGTGAACGTGCAGCTCGTATCGAGGGTAGTGATACCACCCCCATCTGAAACAGCCCCTGTTTCGCCGTGTGTGCCCTTGTGTGCGATCTTTCTCCGAAAGGCGAGTGTGTACCCGCTTTCGGGAGTGAGAGTGAACGTAGGCCGTTTGTGAGAGAAGTTGAAAAACGCGATGAAAAGCGGTTTGGAACAGCGTTGTGACGGTAACTTTTTGGCGATATTCGCGGGAACGGTTTTGGGCGAAGAACCAAACTTTTTAAGCCGGATTTTTGGACGGTGAAGGCCGTTCGATTTTAGCACAAGATAAAGGGCCGCAGTCGCAAGCGCCCGCAGCCCGCCCACAAAGCCCCGCAGTGCGGGGCTTTCCGGGGTTTTGAAACCGCAGTCTAAGGTGCACCTTGAGAGGCACTTTCGCAGTCATAGGTGAACGTCAGACACGGAAAATGCCTGTGACAACAGACTTTTCGAGGTAACCGTTCCGCAGGCGGTTGAGAAAATCGCAGTTTTCAAGCGCACGAAAAAGTGCTTTCAACGCAGCACAATTTTCGAAATAAAACGTGTATATTTTGCGCCGCTGTAGTCAATGAAAAAAGACTTTCAACTGTCCAAAAATCGCACCGCTGTAACCAAAGAGGACGCCTCGGCAGCGCAGAAATTGCGCCGCAATAGGCAAAGATAGGCCATCCCCTTCAAATGATAACTTTCTGATAACTGTTCCGTTTTTCGGTAGCTTTGTCCCCTTGGTTACGGTATTGTTCGTTGGCAAAGGAGGCTGATTTTATGCCGAAAAGACGAGCGAACGGGGAAGGGAACATCCGCAAACGAAAGGACGGCCGCTGGGAGGGACGGTACACCGTCGGTCACGATCCAGAGACAGGGAAGTCCATCATCAAGAATGTCCTCGGTAAGACGCAGGCCGAGGTCAAGGAAAAGCTGAAGAAAGCCATCGAGGAAAACATCGGCATCGACTACGGGCGGGCCAAGAGCTACACGGTGGGTAGCTGGCTGGAAGTTTGGATGGAGAACTACGCAAAAGTAAAACTCAGACCGTCCACATTCAAAACCTCGCAAGGCTTTCTGAAAAACCACATTAAGCCGCAGCTCGGCGGCATCCCGCTGGCAGAGCTGACTTCTCTGGACTTGCAGCGGTTCTACAAGCACCTGCTGGACGGCGGTCGGGTAGACCGCGTCGAGGCCAAGAAAAAGCCGAAAGGGTTAGCACCGAAAACCGTGCGAAACATCCATCAGATGATCGGCTCGGCGTACAATCTTGCCATGGAACAGCGCCTCGTCACGAAAAATCCAACGCAGGGCTGCGCCTTGCCGAAAGTCGAACACAAGGAAATGAAAACGCTGACCGCCGACCAACTCAGTGCATTTTTCCAAGAAGCCAGGGACAGCGGTGTGTACGAACTCTACTACCTCGACCTCGCCACAGGACTACGCCGTGGGGAACTGCTGGGATTGAAGTGGACAGATGTGGACTTCCAGCACGGAGCACTGAAAATTCAGAGAGCCATCTCACGGCAGAACGGCAAGGTAGTCGAGGCACCGCTGAAAACGAAAAACGCCTACCGCACACTGCCCCTGTCGGCGGATGCGATAGACGTTCTGATGCAACAAAGAAGAAAAACGGGCAACAGCGAATGGGTATTCCCATCGCCCACCGGAGGCCCCATGTCACCGGACAGCGTGCTGCACATGCTGCACCGAGTCCTAAAGCGGGCAGGGTTGCCGAAGGTGCGTTTCCATGACCTGCGCCACACCTTCGCAACGCTGGCACTGCAAAACGGAGTGGACATCAAAACCGTATCTGGCATGCTGGGGCATTTTTCAGCAGGCTTCACGCTGGACACCTACGCTCATGTAACGACCTCCGCCAAGCGTGAAGCGGCAAAAACAATGGGCAGCCTTCTCTCTGGCGCGGTATAGTGCTTTCCGCTACCCGCTTAAAGTGCTCCCCAAGTCAAGGACATTTTCATTTGACCCATAGCGGCAGCATACCGGCGGGGTACTCACCTGTGGTGATGTAGTTGTAATATTCGTTAGGGGATAGCTTCGCCAGATCCCACTGGCAGCGGTCGTTGTTGTAGTAATCCATCCAGCGGTCAATGGAGGCTTTGGCGGCCTCAAAAGACGTCCGCCCCGGGATCTCACTGGCCAGTTCGTCCTTCATGTGCCCGAAGAAGCTCTCTTGGGGCGCGTTGTCCCAGCAGTTCCCTCTGCGGGACATGGACCGCCGCAGCGCGCTGTTCTCCACCAGTTGGATGAACTTCAGACTGGTGTAGTGGGTACCCTGGTCGCTGTGGATCACGGTCTCCTTGCTCAGCGAGATCCCATGGTGCTTTACCAGCAGCTGGACCGTTTCCAAAACAAAATCCACTTCCAGCGATTCGCTCATCGCATAGGCCAGGACCTGCTTTGTGCAGGCGTCCAGGATCGTGGAGAGGTAGCAGAATCTGCCGCGGAGCGGGATGTATGTGATGTCCGTCAGGAGGATGGCTCTCGGCCCATGAGACTCGAATTCCCGGTTGACCAAATTCTCCGCGGCGCTGCCCATTCGGATGGATCGCTGCAATCTGCGGTAGGGATTCGGCTTTCGGATGGGGCAGGTGAGCTTGTATTTCCGCATCAGGCGGCGGATCTTCTTCACGTTCATTCGGATACCCATGTGCAAAAGCCGCATATGAATGCCGCGAACGCCCTTTGCGTAGCCCCGGAACCGGTATGCCTCCAGGATCTGTTCGAATGCCGCCCGGTCCTTCGCCTCCCGCAGCTCTCTGTTTTTTTCAGAACGCACCCAGTTGTAGTAGCCGGAGCGGGAGACACCTGCCAATTCGCACAGGTCTTTCACGGTGAGGATGTTGTTCCGATCCGCCAACGCGGCGCAAATGGCCTCAAATCTCTCTCCGGCGCTGTCCATGGCTATTCTCCCGGCTTGCCGTGCAGCCGCATGACTTTTTTTAAGAACGCCATCTGCTGCTGGAGACACAAAATCTCCCGTTTCATGCGTCTGGCGGCTTCGTCAGACGGGGCGGACGCCCCCTCTGTCTGGTTGTTCCCGCCGCCTGGTATACGCACACCGCCCCGGGCGCCCTCATGAAAGCCATCCGGCGATCTGGCCTCCCGCCGGATGCGCTTTGTAGTATTGTCTTGACAAAGGCAACCCCCGGCTATGCCGGGGGAGAAAAAGAGCTTATAGCGAGGGGCGGAGTAGACAAGAAAAAGTCTCCAAGTTAGAGTGAATGAAAGGTTTGCCGACCAAATTCACAAAAACAAGGAGACTGATTCATGAAAAATCCAGATATCAGTAGTTTAGAACATACCAGTTGGCGGTGTCAATACCATGTAGTATTTGCGCCTAAGTATAGAAGGATGGAAATCTATCGGGAAATTCGAGCGGACATAGGTGTAATCATAAGAAAATTATGCCAACAAAAGGGAGTAGAGATTATAGAAGCAAATGCGTGTCCGGATCATATCCATATGCTAATCAGTATCCCTCCAAAGTATAGCGTATCGCAGATCATGGGGTATCTAAAGGGAAAAAGCAGCCTGATGATATTCGACCGACACGCAAATCTCAAGTACAAGTATGGAAACAGACATTTCTGGGCCAGAGGGTATTTCGTAGATACAGTAGGGCGAAACAAAAAAGCAATTAAAGCTTACATCCAAAATCAACTGCAAGAGGACCAAATAGCCGACCAGATAAGCATCAAGGAATTCGTAGACCCGTTTACGGGTAGCAAGAATACCAAGGCATAACAAAAACCCCTTAAGGGGTAGCCCGAGAAAGCAATGCGATCGGCAAATCTTTTCGGGCCCCTTAAGGGGCTTTGTCCGCATAAAGCCCTTATAGGGCTTACTCAAGCCTCCGGCTTAGCCGGAGGTTTTGACTGTGGATCCGCTCGAAACCCAGAACTTCCGTGTTATAGCCCAGCTTGCGGAAGGCGGCTGTGCCGGTGTAGCCCTGGAGATTGAGCGCCCAGAACGCCTCCTTGAAAGCGAGGGTGTAGGATATGCTGTTTGCCGTCACCCGCAGCGTGTAGGGGTTTGCCTGCAGATGCTTCAGTTCCTCTTGTGTGAATTTCTTCTTCGTGCCCATACAGCACCTCCGTTCGGTAGTTCTATCATAACACAGGTGCGGCGCTTCTGACCCTATGGGTCAAATGCGTGTCCGCCGAACGGGGCCATGGGTCAAAATCTCGTGTCCATTTTCTTGGGTACAGTTTAGCTCCCGTTGGGGTCAGCGTTTGGGTCAGAAAAAAGTGGTATCCGAAAATGACAACTTATGAAAAGCAAAAGTCATCGAAATCAGACGATTTCGATGACTTTTGGTACGCCGTGAGGGATTCGAACCCCCGGCCTTCTGGTCCGTAGGTTGTCTCAAGGGTAAATCGGAGTCGTTTCGGCTCCGCTTTGTGCTTTTTGCCACCGTTCGCTCGACGAATTTTTCATTGTTTCCGTCCAGCCCTGCCCGCTCCAATTCTATTCTGGGTCAAAAATGGGTCAGAGAAAATTTTGAAATTACAAAACAAAAGTTGTCAAGCGTTTGTCCAATATAATTTTTATCACGTTGACACGCGTAACTTAGAGTGTGGGTGTCGATTGTCCATACTACGTTTCAGAGCACCCTAAGATCATACTTTTTGAGTTCGCTTCCCGCTGTTTTCCGAGCCGCGTACTTCCTCGTGGTAAAAATAATCCACAATGACCGGATGTCCCGGCTCTGCCCGGCCGTAGGGGAGTTCGTTGTCCACAAAGGGACAACCGCATTCTCTTGCAAGGTGCTCCGCCTGTTCTTCCAGACCACGGAAGTAGCTTCTGTCTCCCTTGTTGTAGATGGTGTCGTACAGGGGGAGCAGGTGGGGATATTTCTCCTGGATATAGTCTAAGATGTCTTTTTTGAAACCGCCCCGCAGATTCAAATTTTCCAGCCACACCAGGTCGCACTGGTCCTTCACCCGGTGGAAGATGGCCTCGAAATCCGTGATACCGGGAAAAACCGGAGCGATAAAGCACACGGTGCGGATACCTG
>OGGZ01001508.1_pt1 | contig 19300 bp, 12 predicted proteins | sample 1571371 | NCBI WGS metagenome assembly OGGZ01 (sample SAMEA2582025, study PRJEB24529) | metagenome | biome: Human gut stool | place: China | collected 2011
CGGACAGAACCTGCCGCTCCGATATTGCCGCCTTTTTTATTGAAAATTGTGCGAACGTTAGCAATCGTACGGTTAACATTTGAAGTCAATGTCTCGGCGATAATCATTGAGCCACTAGGACCAAAGCCTTCATAACGGCCCTGCACGAACGTTTCATCTCCGCCGCCTTTGGCTTTATCAATTGCTTTATCAATAACGTGCTTTGGAACTTGTGCCTGCTTTGCACGTTCAATAACGAATTTTAAAGATGTGTTTAATTCTGGATCGGGTTCACCTTGTTTAGCAGCAGCATAGATTTCTACACCGAATTTTGCATAAATTTTAGACGTTGCACCGTCTTTAGCCGTTTTTTTAGCAACAATATTGGCCCATTTACGTCCCACTGGAATGATCTCCTCGAAAATTTATTTACATTACTGGTAAATCGTTAACATGTGTTAAATCAGCATATTATATCATAACAGGAAAAATCTCGTCTATTAGAAATAAAAATATTCTAAAGCCATAATCTTATATTTTGTTTTATAAAAACTAATGTTGTTGGCGGGATTTTTTATAATTATATTTTGAAAACATACATGCTTTTAATATGCGGAAATCATTAAGACGATAATGAAACTCGCATCTGCCCAAGGAAGCAAACAGCCCGCGTTGATTGCAGGCTATTTGCCAGATGTCTTACTTAATCCTTCACATCTATTTCTGATGAGAAGGTTCAGAACTTATTATCGGAACGGCGGCTCATTAAAGGTTCGTAATTTACGCGAATGCAGCCTTCTGCGCGCAGCAAATCGATCGCCCGAATGCCAATTTGCAGGTGTTCGGAAATAGCACCTTCATAAAAACGGTTAGCCTGACCGGGAAGTTTAATCTCGCCATGCAACGGTTTATCTGAAACACACAGTAGTGTCCCGTATGGCACGCGGAAACGATATCCTTGCGCGGCAATGGTTGCACTTTCCATATCAATTGCTACGGCCCGGCTTAAGTTAAAACGAAGTGCAGAAGCTGAGTAACGTAATTCCCAGTTCCTGTCATCTGTGGTTACCACAGTACCTGTACGTAGCCGCTGTTTGACTTCCTCACCGGGCCTGCCACTCACCAGCTTGGTGGCGTCATAAAGCGCACGTTGCACTTCAGCAATGCTCGGAATAGGAATATCGGGCGGCAGAACCGCATCAAGAACGTGGTCATCGCGTAAATAAGCGTGTGCAAGTACATAATCGCCAATGGCCTGACTTTCACGTAATCCGCCACAGTGACCAATCATCAACCAGACATCCGGGCGTAGCACTGCCAGATGATCGCAGATGGTTTTAGCATTGGACGGTCCCACGCCAATATTCACCAGAGTAATACCCTGACCATCGGCGGTAATTAAATGCCATGCTGGCATCTGGTGTTTTTTCCATGCAAGGTCGGAAATGGCTTCTTCTGGCGCTTCGGTTTCGGCGGTGATCCAGTTCCCGCCAGCACAAGAAAGGGCAATGTAGGGACTATCAGGATCGAGGATCTGGCTGCATCCCCAACGAACGAATTCATCCACATAACGTGTGTAGTTGGTAAACAAGACGAACGGCTGAAAATGTTCAACTGGCGTACCGGTATAATGGCGCAACCGCGCGAGGGAAAAATCGACGCGGCGCGCATCAAAATGCGATAGCGGGGAGAATTCCGTTGGATGATAAATGCCGTCTGCAGTTTCATCGCCAATTTGCGCCAGTTCTGTTGTCGGGAAGTAGCGAGTTAACCCAGCGCTCATTGAGCGATCAAGTGTCAATTCAGAGCCATCGATGACATAAGGATAGGGGATTTCATGCTGCGAGGGTTGCACAGAGATATGCGCACCATAATCCTGATACAACAACGTAAGTTGTTCATTGAGATACGAACGAAAGAGAGTAGGGCGAGTAATCGTGGTGGTGTAGCTGCCTGCGTGAGTAAAACGACCAAATGCGCGCGTTTTGGGGGGATTGGTTGTGCTACCGTCCCAGGTTACGGTCAGTGATGGATAGACAAAAAGACCTTGTTTGCGGGCGTTTTCATCAGGTAATTCGCCACTTGTAATATAGTTGCCAATGGCGTTGCGTAATGCGACTACAGATTGCTCATACAGCGCGTCGAGTTTATCCAGTGCCTGAGCTGGGGTCAGACCGGAGCCCTTATTATTCATGTGTGTCTCCTGTTCCATACAATTACCGCACATCCGATAGTATGTCACAGAAATGTGAAACAAAAGTGTAAGGCGAAGATCGGATGATCTTCGCCAGGCTATCAAGCGCGTTGACTGTCTTTCATCAACAAAGCGGTCATTGCGGAAATCAGGCATCCAGCCAGCAAATAAATGGCGACGCTATGCCAGTTCCCGGCAAAGTAAGTGATGAGTGCAGCGGCAATAAAAGGTGTAAATCCACCGCCAACCACACTGGCAACCTGATAACCGACTCCAGCGCCACTATAGCGATAACTGGCACCAAACATTTCGGTAAACATCGGTTGTTGCACACACACCACCATGTCATGCGCAATGTTTGCCAGCATTATGGAGAAGAAAACTATCCAGAAAATAGATTGTGCTTCAAGCGCCATAAAGAAAGGAAATGCGCTCAACGTTCCGATTAACGCACCTGTGATATAAACCCTACGGCGACCAAAACGATCGGCAAGCCAGGCAAAACAGGGAATTGTCAGGCAGCTTAATCCACCTACCAGCAAACCAATATTAAGGAAAAGTTCGCGCGGTAGCCCCATATTCTGGGTTGAATAATTAAGTGCAAAGGCAGTAACGATGTACATCGTCAGCAATTCGCACAGTCGTAGCGCAATAATCTTCAGGAAAGCACCGGGATGTCGTAACAGCGCTTCGATAACCGGGATGCGTTTTTTCGCGGCAGCTTGATAATGTTGCTGTTGTTCAAATTCCGCGGACTCCTCCATGCCATTGCGCACCCACAATGCTCCCAGTACCAGTACGATGCTAAACAGGAAAGGAATGCGCCAGCCCCAGCTTAAAAACTGTTCGTCAGTCGTCATCATACTGATCAATGAAACCAGTCCGGTTGAAAGCAGTAAACCTACACCGTAGCCAACTTGTACACAGCTACTGTAAAAGGCTTTTTTATTTTTCGGTGCACTTTCAACGGAAAGCAACGCCGCGCCTCCCCATTCGCCGCCGACGGCAAATCCCTGAATGGCACGCAGTGTCACCAGCAAAATAGGTGCCCACCACCCAATGGTCGAGAATGAAGGAAGAATACCAATCAAGGCTGTCGCGATGCCCATCATCCAGACGGTCAGCATTAACATGCGCTTACGTCCCAGTCGGTCGCCAAAGTGACCGAAAATGACACCGCCGAGCGGACGGAAAAGGAATCCGACGCCAAAGGTGGCAAATGCGGCGAGCGTTCCCATCGCCGGGCTTACTTGCCTTCACACGGATTTCGTATACATAGCTAGGGCCTCCTGATTTTGGCGTCGCCGTAATCCTTTCCCAATTGCTGCCGACATTTTTAAATGTCACTTTACCGGTAGCATCAACATCGACCCAGGAGGCAGAGCTTGAAAACTCATAATCAGCCGCCGTTTTTCCTGGGGCAAAGTTGTCATTATTCAACTGATAATACGCCCCGGTGAACCCCTGCGAAGGGAATGTAGTTGTCGGTAGGTCAGTACCATTGACTGATACTGTACCGCTCATTATTTTGTCTTCTGCGCGAGTGAATTGTATTGTGGTACTCAGACCAGCTTGATGAACACCATTCAATACAGGGATCAGCGTTGCGATACCCTCTCCGCCGCCTGTAATGGTGGCTTTGTAATCACCGTTGATATTTTGACTGTAATCAATTGCGCTAATTTTCATATAGGGCACGTTAGTACCTGATTGCACAAATTCCATCCCTTCAGAAACTTTGATCGGATTGCCTGATATATCGTGCAAAACAAGATGTAGCTCAGCACTATCGGTAAAGTCCCCTTTCAGTGAGGACCGATTGTTCTTAAGGACGGACTGCGAGGCGTCTGCCGGGCCTGCCACCAGCGTTATATCTACTGTTTGCATTCCACCAGCGGTCGTGACTGCGCTTACCGTGACGCTACCTGTCATCGCTCCTTTCACGCTTGTTGTCGCGATTCCGTTTTGATCGGTCACCGCTGTTAATGACGTTAATGTGGCAGAGCCGCTTTTTAAGGCGAAGTACACAGTGAGACCTTCGATCAGGTTACCACTGCCATCCTCAACCGTTGCCTTTAAGGTACTTAAATCACTGTTGGTGGCGGCGATAGTCGATGGATCAGCGATAAAGCTAGCAACATGTGCGGTGCTTGAGTTGCCAGTGACTTTCACGGTTGTCTGTGTCTGTATTGTTACGCCGTTATGGAACGATGCAGTCACCGTATATGTACCGACTTTATTGCTGGTCAGAACGACCGGAGCCTGACCTGAAGAGTTAGTTCTCACTTTTCCGCCACTTAACGTCGCCCCTTCTGGCGTTACGCTAAAGTTGATGACCTGACCCTCCACTGGAGTGCCATTTGCAGAGGTTAGCGTTGCCGTCAGAGTAGTGCCTGTAGGGGCATAGACACCGATAAGCGGAATGGACGCCGTGAGTGTCAGTTTTTCATCAATAGCCTCCAGTTGTTTCTCAAGTGAGGCTCCATTCGCCAGGGATGCTTTCACCATATACGAACCGTTTCTTTCGGGCGTCATGGTGACCTCGGCTACACCCTGCGTATTAGTAGAGACCGTATTCTGGCTGATGATCATTTGCGAGGATGGCTCTACACTGAATGTCACGGGTTGATGCGCAACCGGGTTGCCAAACTGGTCGTTAACGTGGGCTTTAACTGCTACGTCTTGTGCGACCATTAGCTGACCTTCAGGTATCTCCAGACTGGTAATCGTCGCAGAATTAACATCTGCACTGGCATTCAGTAATCGCGAGATGACTTCAGTAGGTTTATCTGCCAGAGAGGCTGAAACTGTTTTCAGTCCGACCTCGGTGCTTGTCACAAGAATTTCAGCGAAACCCCGATCATCCGTTTCAACGCTGGTGCTGCTTAGCGTGACGGAGGTTCCGCGGAAATTAACTTTTATGCCTTCTACCGGGTTGCCGTTAGCGTCAGTGACGCTTGCAGTCATGGTCGCGCCCTCGGTCGTGCTGACGACGAATGAGTATACAGAGGTTAAGGAGGCTAGTTTTGCGGTACCAGCATCGGCAATCAACGTCACCTGTTTCGTATCACTGACACCATAATTGTTCACGCTAACTGTCACGGGGTAGGTGCCGGATTTTGTACCGCTCAGTGTAACTTCAGCCTTGCCGTTGATGTCAGTAATGGCGGAACCGCCTTGTCCGAGAGTAAAGCTTGCGCTTACATCTGCCGGTAGCGTGAATGTCACCGCCTCATTGGCTAACGGGTTGCCGTTTCCATCAGTCACTGTTGCCTGAAGTGTGGTCATCCCAACGTTATTGGCGATAAAGTTGTCCTCGGTAACGTTAAGATTAACCTGCGCAGTGAGCGTATCCGCAATAAAGTTCACCACCAACTGCTCACTCTTACCGCCAGTCATCGATGCTATAACAGTATGAGCGCCTGCTTTTGTACCTTTCAGCGTGACTTTCGCTTTGCCATCAGCATCAGTAATCGCTTTACCGCCATCGCTAAGCGTGAAGTTCGCCTTCACATCTTCCGGCAGAGTAAATGTTACCTCAGTGCTGGCTATCGCATTGCCTTCTGTATCAGCGACTGTTGCTGTTAGTGTCGTGAGATCGTTATTGTCGGCAATCACCGGATCCTTCGAGGCTGCCAGCGTGATTTCAGCATTCGTGACGTTCGGCACATAGGTCACTGTTTGTTGCATCGAATCACCATTTTCGAGGGTTGCCGTCACTTGATAAACCCCGGCTTTTGTAGCGGTAAAGCTTGCGTAAAAATTGCCGAAGTAGTTGGTAGTATATATACCGTTATTACTGAGGGTCACGCCTTCACTTGGTGAAACGCTGAGGGTCACCTGATGCTGGGGGACACCGTTGCCGTAATTATCCTTCACCTCAATATACAGATTGGTAGTGTCGCCTGCGGAGACTGTATCAAAAAGTGCCTGTAGCAAGGTGAGATGTGCCGTAGACGCATCAGCGTTGACATTAATTGATGTGCTAAGCGTGGAGCTACCATTTTCCAGACTGGCCTCAACGGTATCCGGTCTCGCTCCTGATTCTATCGAGGAGCGGGTATTGGTATAAGTGACGGTAGCCTTACCCTGTTCGTTCGTTACGGCTTGGCCGCCATTCGTCATTTCGGCAGAGTTTGTTCTGCTGGTGAAGTTCACAGTCACACCTTTCACCGGAAAGCCATTATTATCAACGACTGTGGCGGTGATGACGCTGCCGGAGCTGTTCTGCGGGGTACCGGCGATTATGCTGTCTGGGACAGGCGTCAACTCGATAATTTTTGCCGCCGCTGTGTCGCCAATAAAATGCACAGTTTTGTTGTCGCTGGCACCATTATTAGCCAGTGATGCAGTGACCGTCTGCTCACCAAAGGCAACGCCTGCGAGAGTGGCCTGCGCAATGCCAGACTCATTGGTATTACTTACTCCCGGGGTCAGGGTGAGTCCTGAAGAGGCTGAGCTGAATGTTACCGGAAGATTATTCACCTCATTGTCGAACTGATCTTTAACCGTTGCAGTTAGCGTTGCGTTATCGACGCCATTACCTGTGATCTCATCTTTTGACATCTGCAGGACAACCTGAGCCGAGGTTTTGTCCGCCACAAACGTTACTGGCTGCGAATCACTGGTATTGTTATTACCCAGCGTTGCGGTAACCGTATGCGTGCCCGCTTTTTTACCTTTGAGCGTGACATGCGCTTCCCCATTGGCCTGGGTGATGGCAATGCCGTTATTTTCGAGGGTAAAGTTTGCCGCCACGTCCTGTGGCATGGTGAAGGTCACCGTTATTCCCGCCACCGGATGATTCGACGGATCTTTCACCGTTGCCGCCAGCTGCACGCTGTCACTGTTATTCGTCACCACCTGTTGAGCAGGGATGTTCAGCGTAACCTGCGCGTTGCTGGTATCGGGCGCAATATTGACTGTCGTTGTATAGCCGTTGCCGTTAGGAAGTGTGGCTTCGACTGTATGAACGCCCAAAACCGTGCCCTTAAGGGTAACTTCAGCAACACCACTGTCGTTAGTATTGCTTGTGCTCTGACTAAGTTGAGTATCTGCCGGGTTGGTACTGAAGGTGACCTGTAGATCTTTTACTGCGTTATCAAAAGGATCTTTCACTGTTGCCGTCAGAGTCGTCTCATCCACGCCATTCCCAATGATTTCCGCTTTCGATGTTTGCAGAACGACAACCGCTCTGTCTTTATCCGCCACAAACGTCATTGGCTGTGTATCGCTGACATTGCTGTTAGCCAGACGAGCCGTGATCATATGCGTGCCCGCTAACGTGCCGGTCAGGGAGGCGATGGCAATCCCGTTGCTATCCGTCATGCCTTTTCCGCTGTTGCTAATCGAGAACTGACTTGCGACGTCGTTTGGCACAGAGAAAGTGATTTCTTTATCTTTTAGTGGGTTGCCATTTTTATCCTGCAAGGTTGCCGTCAGCTGTTGAGGCGCTGTGTCGGTGACGGTGATCTCGCCTGAGGGCACACTGAGGGTCAGGGCAGCAGTACTTTGATCACCGATAAAAATCACCTGTTGATTAGCCTGAGAACCAGAGCTCACAGAGGCCGTAACCCTATAATCACCATTTTTCAAACTGGTCAGCGTAGCTGTGGCGATCCCGTCGTGGCTATTCACTTCGGTTTGGCTCAGTTTCGCTGCTGCTGAATTAACATTGAAAGTGACCTTGACGTCATTGAGCAGGTTGCCTTTTGCATCCCGGACTGTCGCGGTCATTGTGGCGCTATCATTGCCGTCAGCGACCACTTCATTTTTCGACTTCTGCAGATCAACCTGCGCGGTACTCGAGTCGCCGACAAAACTGACGATTAACGTTTGTTTCACGCCATTTTCAAGGGTGACTTCAACCGTGTTGTCTTCCTGCTTACTACTTTTCAGATCAAAAGTCGCCAGACCATTAACATCCGTTTTTGCGGTGTTTTGATTGTTGAAGGAAGTTGCCGATCCGCTTAATACCGCAAACGTGACGGTATGATCATTGATTGGGTTGCTTCCTTCATCAGCGACATTGACCGAGACGGTGTTTGCTGCATTCTCATTGGCGAGCACACCATTATTGCTGGCAGATAATGTCGCAATTTTCGCTGACTGCGGGTTGGCGTCGATGATAAATCCAGCGGTATGTAAATCTTCATTCCAGTTTTGCATTAATAGCTTCGCAGTAAGCCCACTGCCTCTGGTATAGGCGGTATAGGTCGCCTTATAGACGCCATCTGCGGTTTCTTTCCAGTCTGTAGTGACTCCTGGTTTCACGTTGTCGATGCTGACTGCGGTATTCAGTTGCTGTTTTTGCTCCTTAACAGGTCTGTCATTTTCATCTCTCAGTTCTACCGTCACCTCGATAGGATTGCCGGAGAGATAACGGTCCTTATCAATCTTAATTGACGAGTGAGTTCGGGATGACGAAACAGAAATGATATTCACCACGGCGGGGGCTTTAGCCGCATCCACACCGTTCAGCTGTGGCATAAGCGTCAGCATGCCAGACATCGCACCTGTGGTCAGGATCTGGGTATAGCTTCCGTCACCATTATCTTTCCAGTCAGAAAGGGTGATGTCCTGAACACCTTCGTGACGCGTCGAGAGCACCAGCCCGACAACAGGATTACCTGCTGCATCATGCGCAATAAAAGTCAGTGTGGCGGTTGAATGGGAATCCGCGTTCAATGTTTGGGTACTTAACGATACCGAGGAATCTTTCTGGCTTAGCGTAGGTGCCTGAACGACCACCATGCTCTGTTCACGATTCGACAAATTGCCTTTGACATCTTCGGCGGTGACTTCAATCGGCCAGGTGTTATCGGTTTCTGGCGTACTGGTGAACCGGTAAGCCGGCAGGGTAACCAGAATATCTTTACCCGTTGTGACCACTTTGCCACCGGCAGCTTCCAGTGCGGTGGCTTCGACGTTATAGCCTTTCAGGGCATATTTGGTTTGTAGCGACGAAACCAGTGATTTCACTTCTCCTGACTTCCCTGTCACGGGGTCTGTCAGGGGCAGGCGAACCAGTTCTTTTTTGCGATATTCCAGAACGATATTGTTGTTGCGATCCACCAGATCATAACGGCTGCCTGCAAGGCTACGCCGTGCAGCGACTTCATTCGGGTCAAGCTGTTTCTGCATTGCGCTGCCAGGTTGCCAGGTAAAATCGACGGCAAAACGGGTGTCATTTTCGCCCTGTTTACCCTGGCGTTGCTCCGCGCTGAAGGTCATCAGCGGGAAGGGGGTATAGTTAAGTCCAGCGGTTATGGCATGAGGATTACTTTGCCGATCGTCTTTATCGAACAGGGCCACTTCATCGCCATAATACTGTTCATAGACCAGTTTACCGCCAAGGTACGGCCAGGCGGGTAGCCAGCCTTCTGCGCGTACATCCCAGCCATTGGCCGGGCGGGCTTCATAATCGTTGTCCAGTTCAGGTGCGCTGCGCCAGTTGGTCAGTCGCAAATAGCCGTTACTGCTTAATTTTAGATAGTCGCGCCAGTACTCCGCGCCAATGCCGGCGCGGGAGTGGTAACGGCTAAGATCGTGGTCGAAAAAGAAGTTGATGCCCGACATCCATGTGGGAGTGAAATGACGCCAACCTAAGCCGTTGTTAATCTGCGTACGCTCGTCAGTACGATGGAGAGTATGCTGACTGAAAAAGAGATTATCAGGCGTTTCATACCACGGATGGAGAAAATCGAACTGGGAGTTCTTCAGGCTAAAATCTTCATCCACGCCCAGCGTGATTCTTGCGGTACCGAAGCGGCTTAACCAGTCTGTCATTGCGCCTGAAGCCTGAGAAGAGGCCCATCCACGCGCCATATTTGCCGCTTGCTCGCTGTTCATATCTTCGGCGAGCAGAGACCCGATTTGCTGTGAAGTACTGGCTATCTGTTGCTCGAGGTTGTCACTGCTATTACCCGGCGGCGGGGTTAATTTTTTTTCACTAACTTGTGCCGGGACATCCAGTTCATCACCCTGGCGGACATTATCAAAACCTCGAGCAAACGTACGAAACTGGTTGAGTTTGCGTAACTCAGCCACCGAAATACCGAAACGTTCGGCAACGCTTTGGGCCGATTCCAGCGCTCCAAGGGTGTAGGGCACCGTATTGGCATTTGCAATGGCAATTTGTGCAGGAACTGGTTGTTGGGTTGTGGCGTTTACCACACCTTGTGCTGCCGCAGCCATAGGGAACGCAAGTTGAGTTATCAGGCAGATACCCGCAGTTAAGCGGCGTAGTTTAATTCCCATCCCGCATAATATTTGTCGGTCATTTATTTCTTCTCCACTTCTCTTCTTCGTAGCCATGCTTACCTTCCCTGAACGAGCTAACATAAATGCGCCCTTTCTAGCACAGCGAAAAAATGTAAATCCTGATAGCAATATGATTGAAAATTAATAACTTTTCGTTAGGCAGTTTTGGGTGTGAGTTGCAAGAGGGGAGACTACTGAATAACTCAAGTTTTATAATCGAGGGGAAAATGGTGATGGCGTTCATAGCAAAACGCCTCAACCATAAAGGTCGAGGGCGCTTAAGATGTTAAAAACCCGCTATCCGTTAAAAAACAATGTTCAACTAAGGTTAGTGACATTGCGCTAAGAAGCGAATTTTTAGAATTTGGCTCCTCTGACTGGACTCGAACTTCATCTACATCTCCTGTTATTACTGCCTTTGTTAAATATAGCCATATTTTTACCAACATATTTACCATCATTATTGTTTTCTTGTGGTAAAAATGTCAATTAAAAACAATTGGTTGTTGTCATAATCATCTGACTATACGTATCTAAATTTGCTTTCATTATCAACATGATGTTGTCGTTGTTTTTGTTAAAATAAATGATGAAAAACAATTGGTTATTTTTTATTAAATAAATCACGTTTAGTCAAGGTGAAAGCACTGACCTCCAAGGTCACTTACTGTGCTCACACCATTTTGAAAACCCGCTCCTCTTTTCCACTTTCTCTATCATGTTGAATGGGCTAACGTTTAGGAAACACAAAAGCAATCGGTAGAACAATGACTACACAAAAGGAAATGGAAGAAATCAGGGCAGCGTTATCTTGGTTTGATGTACGCCGATATGATGGCCTGAAAGACCTCACCTTAGAACAAATCTATGCAGAGCTTGAAAGACGGATGTTGGCTTACAAAACAAGACAACAATGGGAAACAGCAGGCAAAGATAATCAAATGCAAGCGATATACCATGATGCCACAATCCGATGTGGTGATGTGATACTTAAATCAGACTGGATTTCAGACAATCACAGACTGTCGCAGAGTTATGCTGTAAGACCAATGACCAGAGTTCAATTGTTCAACTATGGCCGGGCTATGTATCGGCTGGAGACTTCAGATCAAACAGATCCTGTTGCAGTGAGTTCGGACTACATCTCTGAGTATCTGAAACAAGGAGGCATGAACCCTGCTAACAAGATGCTGATTGAAATTGACTTGGAAGACGCCAGTAGTGACGATCTCGCAGAACATCTGAAAGTACTGATTGCTCTATGGCAAAAGCACCTGAAAACGGCTAAACCCCCGAAACGAAAATTTAGGTTTGGTCATAAGACCTTTGAAAGAATACTTGATTACAAAGTCGTCCCTTTAATGGATTTGATCTCATGGGAACAGCTCTACAACGAAGGTAAGAACATACCTTTCACCATTTTAGCTGACATCCTGCATGGTAATAATGGGGCCAGAAGTAGTGAGAACATCAAAGATACTGATTATGATTACGCGAAAAGTTATCTTGATAACGATGAGTACTTCAAGGTTTTAAATGATTTTTACATTAAAAACAATATGTTGAAGGATTGGGATATCGTTGATGTGATAACACTTAACGATAAATTCTCGGATAAAAACAAAAAGTAAACACAAGGGATGTTCACAACCTGCGAACGTCCCTATAAAGAGTATCCCTCCAAAATTTCCGCGAAACTCACGGTTGGTGAACATCCCTAGTTTAGAACCAGCCAAAATCCTAGAATTATCTCCATCGAATAACACAGGAGATAAATATGGTTCAAAACAAAACAGATAAACATCCGAAACTGATTCGTTTACCGGAAGTAAAAAGAAGAACAGGGTTTGGTAAAACGTGGATATATACCTTAATAAGAGCGGGTAAATTTCCTAAGCAAGTAAAAACCGGATTGCGCTCTATCGCATTTATTGAAAGTGAGATTGATGAATGGATTTACAAAATCATTTCTGATTCTCGCAATCATATCTAAAAAAGTTTATTAAATAATGAGGGGTTAAGATGAAAAATAAAAACGTACTGCCTTGTGTGGTGACTGTTACGAATGATGAGACAGAAGTATTTATGGAAATGGCAATAAATAACTTTAGAAAACATCTTCAGGTCATGGTTGATTGTATGGGAAATGATTATGAGCGTCATTTTAAAGACCGACTTTGTATTGAAGAAGTGATTGGAAAAGTGATCGAGCGAACAAAACGAGAGTTTGCTGAATCAATGAAAGATAATAAAGGGAAAAAATATCATCTGTTCTTGGATGAGGTGAGAAGGAATCTGAGAGTTATTTACTCTGCGTATCGTACTAACTATTAATGAGAGAGGGCAATATGAACGAAAAATGTTTAGGCTGGAATGAAATACCCGTTAAAATATCCGCAAGTAATGCTGAGACAGCAAACTTTGCTACTGATGTTGTAAATACCTATAACGAGTTAATACATTACTTATACTTTAATCTAAGTGATGATGCATTTCTGAAAAAAATGAATGATGGATTTTACAGGGAGATATTCATAATGGATATTATTAATCTCACGCTACAGGAATGGTTTGAAAGTGCTGAAGAGATAAAGATTAAATACATATCAGTTCCAGAGGTTAAAACTATACTAAGTAGTTATCATGAATTTTTGATTAAATGCTTTAATGGTAATGATTATGTTCTTTATTACAAAAGAATAGAAATCAGCGCAAATAAACAGTCTGTAATATAAATCAAGAGGTAGAGACATGAGTGAAAAACTGATAAAAGAATCTCAAAAAGTATTTATGCATATGGCAGGTTTGTTTTATGAAATGAAAATAAATACGCTTAAGGAAGTCCGACCCGTTGAAGCAGAGATGTTAATGGAGGATGATGCATTCATGGATAGTATTTATAAGGGTTGTATCAAAAATGCAAGCGCATCTTTTAAAAAGGTAGTCAGATGGGAGTACTTTGAACAAGGGCATTCAGTAAAAATGGTTGATAAGGAGGTGGTGTTAATAACATTACGTGTTAATCACAAACGAAGATAAAAAGGTTATTTAATAAATCATTTTTAGCATCATTCATGGGGCGAAAAAATAAAAAAGCAAACAAATATCATTTAATAGTGAGGCGTAACCATGAGTAAAATTTTTGAAATTAAAAGTGTATCTACAGAAACGTTTTATAATATTGCAGAGCGTTCGTTTGAGGCTAGTTGGAAGGTTATGCAGGATATGGCCTCTGATAATGTCTCATACTTGGTATATGATGCGGATTTTATGTGTGTTTTCATCGGCAATGTTATTGAGCATATCAGTAAAAATTTTTACATCATTATCCAATGTGAATGTCTGGAAGGAAAGCTTGAAGAAGTAAACTTTGAAGAGGTAGCGGAACGTCTGGTCCGGCATTCATGGGAGTTTTGTAAATAATATCAAAATAAAAATAGATTAAGAAATCATGGGCAGAGTTGTTATCTACTCACTGATTTAGATTATGTGGCCCCGTAATGGGGCTGTACATCGATTACAAGAGGAATATGATATGAATGATGTGGTATTATACGAAAAAAATGAATCAATGTTTTTTGCCATTTGCACGGTCTTATCATTATATTGCGATTTCATATACGAAATAGCATATGGATTTCATAATGAAGCGGTAATGATCATTGAAAATGAAAAGTGTGTGGGACAGGCACTTAAAATACAAATAAACAATCTATTCGATGATTTCGATTACTACAAAAAAGTGAATGGAACATAAAAAGTAAAACGGGAAGATATAGATGAAAAAGAACTCTTTAACAAAGTAATGGCAGCACATAACCAAGGAGTAAAAGCGCTAATCATGAAGAATCTTGAGGCCAATCTTCGAGAGAAAGAGGAAGGTTCTGAATATTGGAAGTTAAAATTTATTAGGTTTAATGGGATATAGAAGTCAATGTAGGCTTCTATATATTCAGATAAAGGAAGTAGTCATGATCTTTATCTCATCGGAGAAAGTGTTTTTCATGGCTGGATATTTAAAAAATTATTTTATTTTGTTTTTCATTATTTTTTCGATTTCTTTTTTTTGTGATATAGATAAATTCCTTTTAATCTCTTTCATTTTGTTTTTAAAATTAAGATTATCTTTTTCATCATGCAAGGACTTCATTTTATTATATGCTTCGTCACTGAAAGGATGTAAGTTATCATCTATTTTTTCATCTAAGTAAGAAGAAAGGAAGCATCTATCAAAATAATTTTTTCTAAGCGCATCGTAAATTTTAGCACTATCAATAATTGTTTCATCTTCTGGTTCTTTTTTTATATGGTCTATCATGTTGACTCCTCATATTTTTGAGTGAATTGTGTATATATTTTATTTTAAGGGATTGGTTCAAAGTGTTAAATTTAAATGTTCTTTCAAAATAACGCTCAATGGTATTTTGAAGCTTTCAATGCTGAATTATATAAGAATGTTTTTACATGTTTATTTGAAAAATAGCTATCAACTTAAGTACCGGGATTCGGGACTTTAACTCCCGGAAGTCGGTACTTTTTTTAGCTATAACTGGCCTGAGAGCATTTTTTTCTTCATTATTCAGTTAGTGAAGATGAGAACAACTAATCATAGATGCTTTAGGAGGCAGTTTTACTTTTTATTGCATTGGTTTCCTCTCTTGAATTTATATCTAAGCTTAGTGATTGTTTGGAATAATCACTAAGCGCTGCTGCTGAAAATATAGTTTTATTATACGTTTAAGATCAAATATCATAGGTTGTAAATAACATGCTATATTTCAAGATGTGATCATTATCAATTATCATAAGGAAATAATCTATAACGAAACTAGAAAATTTAAATTTACCATATAAGTTATACGCTAAAACGAAATAATTGATTCAGTATTAGGGCATAGCCGTGTGTAAGTAGTAGATGGAATTTTCAGGAAGAATGTTTTAAAAATACATGCTCATATTATTTTAGCAGTATAAATGAATGTGATTATTGTAACCATGATGAAATAAAAAATAATAACCCTATTATAAAAAGAGGTTGACTGTCTACAAATCGAATAATATCATAATAACTATTTATGATATTATGATATTATGATATTATGATATTATGATATTATGATATTAGTTAAAAATGGAAAGAATATGAATAAAAGACTTAATATGCTATATGTCAACAACATTAACGCATTAAATAATTACCGTGAAAAACATTCAGATATTAACTTACATGGCCCCCTCCTTTTAAAGCTAAAAAATTATTTTCATCAGCATAATAAATTGATGGTTATAGGACAGGAAACCTATGGATGGTGCAACTCTCCCGATATTAATGAACAGCTTGAAACATATGAGGAGTTCGATTTTGGCGTATCATATTATAGCAGTCCATTCTGGAATATCATAAGGAAAGTAGAGCGAGCGCTTAGTATTGAACCATATGCAATTGCATGGTCAAATCTGAATCGGTTTGATGTTGATTGCGGATCACCAGATTATACCGAGCTAGCTAGAGATATATCATCGTTTGATTATATATTAAAGGAGGAAATTAATATTCTTACTCCTGATATATGTGTTTTCTTCACAAATCATAAATATGATCATCGACTAACGTCTTTATATGAAGATTTAATGTTTGAAAACATAAATGGATTGCCAGAAAAACATTTCGTAAGATTATACCATCCAGACCTCCCAGAACATACGATTAGAGCGCCTCACCCTAAAACAATCAGAATAAAAGGATGGGAAAATGATTTCATAAAATATATAGAGGCTATTAAATGATTATGCAGATGCGATCTTATTAATATGAATAAACAAAATTGTGTTACTAATTGCATAACAGCAATATAAGTTATTCTATAGTTTATCTAGGCCACGGCGTGTAGGTGGCCTTAAACGAGGAGTATGATTTTTATCATTTATTGTTGAAACAGTCGGTATAAAATCCATGTTATTATCTGCATTGACTCGTTCGTGCTTAGGACGGCTTGGGAAACGTCGAATCTCATCAGGTGTTGGTTTGTAAGTATCACTGTTAAACTTAGCTTGTTTCTCATATTCAGCACGAGAAACATGATGACCTAATACTTCATCAAAGACAAAGTTTTCAGTAATACGTTTATCATGTTCTGTACTGACAGGATCATGCTTAACTCTGCTTGATCTAGCCCATACAAATTTTTCTTTGAAGAAATCTATGACAAGAGTTGTGAAACGTTTGAAAATATTATCCTGACGTGGAGTAGTCTTATCCTTTCTTTCATGGTCAGGGGCGCTTCTGGATGCCTTGTTTGGGTTTTGAGAGGTGGATGTTTTCAGAATATTATTTGTACCAGAATCAGAAATACTGATTGATGGCGGAATACAAGCAACAACCTTACTGACTTTTGTTTTATCACGGTAAGATTTGACTCCACGCAAACGAGTATCAGGAGCTGGTGCTACCAGTAAAGGTCTTTGTTCTTCATTTGTAGAAGAGCTGGATCGCGTTTCTGGTAAAACAATTTCTTCTGGTTCAGCAAGAACAGACACGGTGAAGCTTCTGACATCAACAACAATTTCAAGGTCAAGTTCACTGAATGTTTTGTAGACTTCAACAGCTTCTTGTTTAGCAGCATCACGAACAGCCTGTTCTTTGGCTCTTTGCTCCTTAGCAGCTTTAGTACGCCATTTACCACAATGAATACGCTTCATTGGAGGGCGATTTGTTTCAGCCGCTTTAGCAAGCCATAATGCTTTTTCTTCATTATCCAAAGCAATAGCCGCATTGGATAGTGCTTCTTCGTTCTGGACTTGGAGAGAACGATGATCGATACGTTCTGATGAACCAGCAGCAGCGAGGAAGCTGTTAGCCATAGATGCCCATGATTCACGCCAAAAAATAGACATTTTTCTGTCGTTCCAGCTTCTTTCCTTTTTGCCAAAACCTTCCGGGCCTATTGTTTTTAAGGTCAACATAACGTGAGCATGAGGATTATCACTATCGAGATCATGAAAGGCGATGTCAGCAATCATGCCTTTATCAACGAAATTTTTCTGACAATACTCAAGGACAAGTCTTTTCTTGTCGTCATTGTTTAACTCGGCAGGAATAGCAACATCGAAATAACGGGATGTTTGACCATTGTTCTGTCGCTCAACTTTTTCCACTTCATTCCACAATGCTGTAGAATCTTTTACGATGTGTTCTGGTGCATTAGCTGGAGCTAATATGAAGTGCCCATATAAATCAGTACGGCGACTGTAATCATACGTATCACCTGTTCTTTCATCTGTTATACGTGTACGAGCATGATAGGCAGCCTTCGCAACGGAAGACCTGCCTTCTGAACGTTTCACAATTTTAAAATCAAGATGAAAAATAGCCATACAATAAAAACAACCTCAATATAAGTTTAAATATCAAACCAAAATATAACTCTCCAATGCGGCTATGCTGGTTTTAGTTTTTCGCAAGAAAAACTCTGGTGTTGACGTTGACCTTGTTTCCGAAGGAAACGGTGTTAGCCTGCGGCAGGCAACCGTCGGTAGACCCCACACACTGCGTAGCAGTGTATAGGTGGGCATTGCTTTATTTTTATATCTCCTAACGGAGCTAAAAATAACGACAATGTAAAAAAGTTTTTCTATAGTTAAATAATAACTCTAGTTTTACGGGCTGTGAAATTTACAGGGCTAGAATCGGATGAACGGCTGAGGTATTACACGAATATTAATGACTATGGTTTTAGAGAGCGCCCGTAAGGGCAAAAGTAGTTAAATTAGTCTCCCGCCGTAGGCGGGAAAGATAAAATTTATAAAAATATGATAAAAGATAACTTAGAATAGATTAATGTGTGAAATTCCTGTCAGAAATTAAGAAGTGATTGTAAAATCATGAATGAGAGAAAATAAGTAACGCGATGAGTATTAGACGTTTAAGGTTAGTGTTTGCATACATATGTGTTGTGTAATTACTTGCAGGTGGTGTTACATTTTTGTATAGACTCTTATAAACACCTTTTTTGATAAATCCATCATTAACAGTGCGAGGCCCTATTCCAACGATGTGATTGTTTGTGGTAATCACCAAATGCTGCCTATAGGTGATAATAGAGCATGTACTATATGAAATGTTTTTTTGAGTTTTATTTGACAATCTAAATGCGGTGTTGTAAATAAAATAAAGATACAAAAAAAGCCAACTTTCAAAGTTGACTTTTTAAGGACTAAAAAAGTTTTGCCGACTTTTGAAGCCTTGTAATCAGTTAAACGGAACGTGATTACAAATATAATAAAGTATTAAATAATATTTTCATATTTGTCAAATCTAAATCTCAACTTTTTACAAGCCTTTCAAATACCATTTCCAAAAACATTTTAGTTCTCGAAAGCAATAACGTTAAACCTGATTGTACGGGTCTGAGAAGGTAGGAGCGAAAGTGTTTGATTCATTCTCAAGGTTATTGTCGATGCCAAAGCGGGGAGTCTGCGTAACATCAACTCGAAGCGCACATCTAAGGCTTATAAAAACAGCAGTGTAATTTCTTTAGTAAAACGAGAAATGTTTTTAAAGTTATGATGTTGACTATGGGAGTGCAGAAGGGTGTCGCAATATGGAAACGTATTGCAACTCTAAGCCATAGCATGAGAAGCGTCTTGTTCTATTACGGGTATAAAAATAAAAAAATATTAAAACTATTTTGAAATTTTCATGCGCGGATTAGGAGAGGCGAAGCTCTAGAAAAACTAAGTTTTCCTTCGGAAAACTACTACGACTGAAAGTCGCCATCTAAAACCCCAGAACCTATTCTAACAAAATTCTAGTACTACTAGTACAGAAAATTAATTTAGAAAAGTAGTGAAAAAATATTAGTAGGT
>OGGZ01001509.1_pt1 | contig 19285 bp, 22 predicted proteins | sample 1571371 | NCBI WGS metagenome assembly OGGZ01 (sample SAMEA2582025, study PRJEB24529) | metagenome | biome: Human gut stool | place: China | collected 2011
GCCGGAGAGGTCAGCCCCCGGCGCAAGCCGCGCCGCCTGTGCCGCCTTGTCAAAGAGAAAGACAAAGAGCAGATACGGGAGATTCGGAAGAATCAGCCTTTTCAGATTTATGCTTTTCATCGCTCAATGCCCCCTCTTGTCTGATTTTTCACCTTTTGACGGTCGGCGTTAAGCTGCTTTGCGGCTTCCTTAAACGCCGATAGAGCTTTTCGGATTGAGGGTTTTTGTTCCTGCGTCAGCTTCCTTGCGGAAAACTCCTGAAAAGCTGCGGTCAGAACATCAGCGTCCCGCCCCTTGAAAAACACAAGGTAGCGGGGCGGGCTTTCCGTCGCGTCCTTTTTCAGCGCAAAGTCAACGCCGTATTTCTTTGCTGTACTCTCAAAGGCTTTGATATTGCTGTCAGTGATTTCGATGCTGCTTACGCCTGCGTTCTGCTTCATAAGCTGTTTTAGGGTCTGCTTGCCGTGGTGCTGCACCGGCTTATCCAACTGCTTTTTGATTTGTGAAAGCATGAAGCGAATGGATTTTTGCAGCATTTCGGCGGTGAGCTTGGTCGTCCTTATGGATAAGGCAATGACTTTTTCGTTGATTTCATCTTGCATTTACCGTCCTCCTTTCGCGGTGTTATGTGCTGCGCCGCTTTTGGGCGCAAAAAATGGGCGTCCGCTGCCTGCGCCGCCCCGCTTAAATCCGCACCAGTAAGCCGTTCAAGTCCTCGGCGCGGACACCCGCAAGATACCAGTTGTCGCCGTACTCCATGCGGGTCGGCTTCCACTTGCCGCCTGTGAATACCTCCAAGCACTCGCCGCAATGCAGCCCGCCGTAGTAATCGGCAAGGTCAAAACGGATGTCGTAACGGTCAGCGGTTTCGTCAAAAAACAATGCGCCCTGCTTCATAGTCTTGTCCTCCTTTGGTTTTACAGGCTTTCGCCCTCGTTGCAGGTGTAATCGGGTATGCCGCCTTTCGGCTTTGCCCATGCGCCGCTTGCCATGTCGTGGGCGACAAGGGCGGTATAGTAGCTGTCGATGGTAGACGGGGCGTTGAACAGCACCGCCCGTAGATACTGCTTGATATTGCGGATCTTCGTGGTGTTCTCCCGCATACAGTCAAGGACAAATTCAATATGGCTGCTCGTCAGTTTCAAAAACTTGCTTTTGACAAGCTCTGCCGGATAGTCGTCCCCGGCGATGCGGAGCGTCTTTCTCGCTGTGCATACCGTTTCCAGTATGAGGTCAACGATTTCGTCCAGTCGGTCTTTATCCATGTGAGGGTCCTGTATGAGAATGTCATACTCGATATTGTCCTTGATGATGTCCCTGTAAATCTCTATTGCGCTCTGCGTTTTCGCTTCCGTTCCTTTCCGTTCCGGCTCTGCCGCGTCCTCTGTGAAAGGTGAGGGGTAAGGGGAAAGGATAGGAATGGAATGGGTATTTGATATATCCGTATTTGATTTCTCTTTTTTTGATAAATCAGTTCTTGATATATCTTTATTTAATTGCGTTGGATTTTCCAACGTAGGGTTTTCCAACATAGGTTTTTCCAACGTTGGATTATCCAATGTTGGATTTTCCAATGTAGGTAAATCCAATACAGGTGGCTGCGGCTGCTCGTAAATGATATAGTCTGCGCCCCGCAAGCGTCCTTTCTCGTCGCGTTCGCGGATGCGGACGATATACCCGGCTTTTTCAAGCTCCCGTACCGCTTCGCGTATCGCGTCGATTTTCTCCCGGTTGATGCGCGACAGCCCCGCAAGGGTATAGTCCCAGTTGTCCGGCAGGGATAGCATTTGCGAAAGCAGCCCCTTTGCTTTCAAGGTCAAGCCCCTGTTGCGTAGATGGTGGTTGCTCATTACGGTATAGCCGCGGTTTCGTTCTACACGGAAAACTGCCATTGTTCTTCACTCCTTTGCTGTGGTTTTGTTACGCAGTAGAAGCACGTTTTTAAGGGAAAAGGTATAAACACCTTACCCCGTCAAAACCGCGCCCCAAAAGCCGCTTGCTGCAAGGCTTTTTCCGGCTCTACTGCGTAACATGGGGGCATGAAAAAGCGGCGTTTCTGTTCTCCCCGGTGGGGAGTGAGAAACGCCGCCTGTGCGGTACGCTTATGTTTTGAAAATAGCTTGTCCTATCGTTTTTTGATGATATGTTGTTCTTACGCAGTCGTACCATCGGCGGCCAGGTCCTCCGTCAGGTCGGCGATCAGGTCGCCCTTGACGGCCATGGACGCCGCGTTCCACGGGGAGCCGGAGGCGGCGGTGGGATACACACCGGCGGTGTGATCCACGAAATACGCCTCGTATCCCGCCTTCTTGACCTCATCCGGCGTCATGTTCCGGGTCAGCTGATGGACAATAGCGCCGATGATCTCCAGGTGTCCCAGCTCCTCGGTGCCGATGTCCGTCAGCAGGGCCTTCAGCTCCGGATAGGGCATGGAGTACCGCTGGCTCAGATAGCGCAGAGACGCGCCCAGCTCGCCATCTGGACCACCGTACTGGCTGATGATAAACGCCGCCAGCTTGGGGTTGGGATTGGCGATGCGCACGGGGTACTGCAGCTTCTTTTCATATACAAACATCAGTCCGAACCTCCTTCGTCCCAGGGCCACGGATCGTTGAGCCACCGATAGCCGCCCTCCGTGACGGTGGTCTGGGTCAGGGGGCCGTACTGCTCCTGATACCGGGCGCGGCCCTCCTTAGCCAGGGCGATATACTTCCAATACAGGTTCAGGACCTCCTGGTCGTCGGCATGGGTCACCAGATACAGCCCCAGCTCGTCAATGGCAAAATCCAGGGCCATCAGCTCCGACAGGGCGTTGTTGGCCGCCGGGAACCGGCTGCGCAGCTCCTTATGAAACGGCAGGTCCAGCCCGGGAAAAAGTGTTCCCTGCTGCAGGGCCTCCCGCTGGTCGTACCGGGGCGGGTCCTGCTGCTGCATGGCCACAAAGGGAAAGGCCAGCGCCCCGCAGCCGCCGGGGAGACTGCCCTGGTTCTGCGGGCACCCATTGGCAGGGGTGCAGCTGCTTGTTTCTGTGTACAAGGGGATTCCTCCTTCACAAATCGTGGGTATGGCCCCCGCGCGGGGGGCTCACTCCAGTATATGTACCCCTCCCCCGGCGGGAAACGGGGGATTCCCTTTTATCGGAAAATGTGGTATGGTATAGAAAACACATCCCCTGCATACGGTGAGCCGAAGGGGGTGCGGAGATGATCGTTATACTTCGCCGCCGGTATCTTGCGGCGGCTGCGGCGGTGCTGCTGCTGGCGGGAGCCGCCGCCGTCCTGCGGCCGGGACGGCCTGCCGCTGTAAACGCTGCCGGAGCGGGCTGCCGGACCATCGTTCTGGACGCCGGACATGGCGGCGAGGACGGCGGCGCAGTGTCCCCGGACGGGGTGGTGGAAAGCGACCTGAACCTGGCCATCACCCGGCGGCTGCGGGACGTGCTGCTGTTTCTGGGCCGGGACACCGTGCTGACCCGGACGGGAGAGGACGCAATTTATTCGCCGGAGGCCGTCACCCTGCGGGAAAAGAAGGTGTCGGACCTGAAGAACCGGGTGGCCCTGATCAACAGCCAGCCGGAGGCGGTGCTCATCAGCATCCACCAGAACAGTATGCCCGATCACCCGTCGGTCCATGGGGCCCAGGTGTTTTATAACGGCGCGGCCTCCGGCCCCCGGCTGGGAGAGACGGTCCAGGCGGCCCTGAACGGCGCCGTCAACGCCGGGAACGGGAAAAACGCCAAGGCCATCGACAGTACCATCTATCTGATGAAAAATGTACAATGTCCCGCCATTTTAGTGGAGTGCGGCTTTCTGTCCAACCGGACGGAAACCGGACAGCTGCTGACAGGCGGGTATCAGCTGAAGCTGGCGGTGTGCATCGCCGCCGGATTTCTCCAGCACGACACGGAGGGAGCAAGCGCATGAAAACCAAAACCGTATTTTACTGCACCGAGTGCGGCAACGAGACCCCCAAGTGGGCGGGACGCTGCCCGGCCTGCGGCGCATGGAACAGCATCGTGGAGCAGGCGGATAAGCCGGTGAAATCCGGCAGAAAGTCCGCGTCGGCAAGCGCTGTAAAGCCTGTTCCCATTACAGAGATCGGTGCGGCGGACGAGATTCGCTTTTCCACCGGTATGGGGGAGCTGGACCGGGTCCTGGGCGGCGGCGCGGTGAAAGGCTCCCTGGTACTGGTGGGCGGCGCGCCGGGTATCGGCAAATCCACCCTGATGCTCCAGATCTGCAAGAAGTTGGGGGAGTTCGCCCGGGTGCTGTATGTGTCCGGCGAGGAGTCGGCCCACCAGCTGAAGCTGCGGGCCCAGCGCCTGGACGCGGAGAGCGATAATCTGTACGTTCTGTCGGAGACCTGCCTGGGGAATATCTTAGAGTGCGTCCGCAGCGAGCAGCCGGACGTGCTGATCGTGGACTCCATCCAGACCCTGTATAACGAGGACCTGGATTCCCCCGCCGGAGGGGTGGGACAGGTGAAGGACTGCACCATGGCCCTGATGCAGCTGGCCAAGGGCCAGGGGGTCACCGTGTTCGTCATCGGCCATGTGAACAAGGAGGGCTCCATCGCCGGGCCCAAGGTCCTGGAGCACATGGTGGACTGCGTGCTGTATTTCGAGGGAGACCAGCATATGACCTATCGGATCCTCCGGGCGGCCAAGAACCGCTTCGGCGCCACCAACGAGATCGGCGTGTTCGAGATGATGGACCGGGGCCTGCGGGAGGTGGAAAACCCCTCGGAGATGCTGCTGTCCGGCCGTCCCAAGGACGCCCCCGGCACCTGCGTCACCTGCGCCATGGAGGGAGCCAGGCCCGTTCTGGCGGAGGTGCAGGCCCTGATCGCCCCGGCCAGCGCCTCCAACCCCCGGCGCATGAGCAACGGCTTCGACTACAACCGGGCGGCCATGCTGCTGGCGGTGCTGGAGAAGCGGGGCGGGCTGAAGGTGTCCCAGTGCGACGCGTATCTGAACATCATCGGCGGGCTGACCCTGGAGGAACCGGCGGCGGACCTGGCGGCGGTGGTGGCCATCGCCTCCAGCTATCTGGACAAGCCTGTGCCGGACCACATGGCGGCCATCGGCGAGGTAGGCCTCTCCGGAGAGATCCGTTCCATCAGCCACCTGGAGCAGCGGCTGACCGAGGTGCACCGCCTGGGCTTTACCCAGTGCATGATCCCGGCCCGCCGGGCCCGGGAGCTCAAGCCCCTGCCGGGGCTGGAGCTGCTGCCGGTGCAGAACATCGCCCAGGCCCTGCGCCTGCTGGCCCGAGAGAAGTAATTCGGACAGGGGAGACTTTTTTGGCGCACAAATGGCACTTTTTGGGAGAAAATGGAATAATTATCTTGACAGTAGGACCATAAGGGTTTATCCTGTTACCGTGAGAAACGCCCGGCGGACTGGGCCGGGTATGCGGAAAGGAGCATCCCCGTCGTGATTGAGTTGACGGATCTGCCGGATGGCGCACTGGAAGACATGAAACGTTATGTGTCCTATGCCTGGCCGCCAGGGCGCATCGCCCAGCTGCTGAACCGCGCGTATGATCTGAACCTGACTCGCGAGACCGTCATCGGCATGCTCCGCCGGTTGAAGCACGAATGTGAATAAAAATTTGAGCATCCCCTCCGGGCGCGGAAGGGATGCTCTGTTTTTGATTTTTGAGGAATCAGGCGTTGTTCTTTTCCTGCTCTTTGCGGTCCTGCTCCTCCAGCTGGCGCTTGGTGCGGCGCAGGTCCACGATCATCAGAACCGCCGACAGCACGCAGGCCACGAACAGGATATAATACACCGCCTGGCCCAGGTAGATCCCGGCCAGCAGGAACAGCACGGCCAACGCCGCCAGAATGAAGGTGATGTCCACCTGCTTGCGGCGCTTTTTCGTGCGGCGGAGAATTTCCAGTCTCTTTTCGTTGTCGTCCATGTTGCGTCTCCCTTTCTGTAATCTATCAGATGTCCTCCCGGGGACCCGGGCGCAGCTCCGTTCCGGACAGCTCCAGCCGCAGCCGTCCGGCGGACAGCTCCGTCAGCCGGTCCTGCAGCCGCCGGGGGGCGTCCTCCGGCAGGGACAGGGTCAAAGCCACCTCCGCCCCATAGTCCACGGCGTCCACGGTGCCGCCGACGGCCTGCACCTCCAGCTTCACCCGCTCCAGCAGGGGATAGGGACAGGTGCAGCGGGCCGCGGTCCACAGGCCCATGGCCGCCACGCCTGCGGCGGCCAGCGCGTCCCGGGCGCTTTTGCTGTAGGCTCGGGTAAGCCCTCCGGCCCCCAGCAGGATGCCGCCGAAATACCGGGTCACCACGCATACGGCGTTGGTGACGTTCTCCCGCTGAAGCACCGCCAGCATAGGCTGACCGGCGGTGCCCTGAGGCTCGCCGTCGTCGCTGTAGCGGACCACGCTGCCGCCCAGCAGATAGCACCAGCAGTTGTGCCGGGCGTCGTAGTGCTGTTTTTTCACCCGGCGGATCAGCTCCTGGGCCTGGTCCTCGCTGTCCACCGGCCAGATGTGGCCAATGAAGCGGGAGCGCTTTTCCACAAATTCGCTTTCCGCCTCCTGATAGGGAACGTAGATTTTATCCCCCATGGCGGACCTCCCACTCCTGTCTTGTGATGGCCTGGCACACGCCGGGGCGCTCCGTTCCGTCGGGCCACGGCGACGGCGGCGTATCGCAGACATGGCGGAAGCCGCACTTCTCCTGCACCCTCCGGGACTTCTCATTTTCCGGGGAATGGGCGCACCATACGCGCTGGACTCCCATCTCCTGAAACTGCCAGCGCAGCAGCTCATCCACGGCCTCGGGAACAAGCCCCTGCCCCCAATAGGGGTGGGCAATCCAGTAGCCGATCTCCGGCTCTCCCTTCCCCACCGGTATCGCCGTGGGAAACACACCCACGGAGCCGATGGGACCGCCGTCGCCGCCCTTGAGCAGCACCGCAAAGGTGCCCTCCTCGGACAGCACGGTGCGGATGATCTCCCGGCTGTTTTCCACGGAGGTGTGAGGCGCCCAACCGGCGGAGGGGCCCACCTCCGGGTCCCTGGCCCAGCGGTACAGGGCCTGGGCGTCGCTGTCGCACCACGGGCGCAGGATCAGCCGCGAGGTTTCCAGCTGCGTCATAGCTCCCAGTCCTCCTTCGGCTCCTGCCAGTTTTCGATATAGTCCTTCACCTGGCCCAGCACCTTGGGGGTGCACACGGCCGCCACGTCGATGGTGGCGGCGTACTCCACGGACTCCACCTTGGCCTCCCGGTACAGGCCGTCCAGCAGCCCTGCCTTGTCATAGGGCAGGTGCAGGGTCACCCGGCGGGTACCCTTGTCCAGCTTTTTGTCGATGCACGCCAGCAGCTCCGGCACCCCCTCGCCGGTCTTGGCGGAGATGGACACGGAGTCCTCCCCGGCGGGACGCTGGCCGGAAAAGGCCAGGTCGCACTTGTTATACACCCGCAGGCAGGGGATGTGGTCCGCCTTCAGCTCCCGGATCAGGCTCTCTACAATGGCGGCCTGCTGCTGCCACTGGGGGTTGGACACGTCGATGACGTGGAGCAGCAGGTCTGCGTACTCCAGCTCCTCCAGGGTGGCCTTGAAGGCCTCCACCAGCTGATGGGGCAGCTTGCGGATAAAGCCCACGGTGTCGGAGATCACCACGTCCAGGGTATCGCTGACGGTCAGCAGCCGGGTGGTGGTGTCCAGGGTGTCGAACAGGCGGTTGTTGGCGGGGATCCCGGCCCCGGTGATGGCGTTTAAGAGGGTGGACTTCCCGGCGTTGGTATAGCCTACGATGGCCACCACGGGGATTTCGTTTTTCATGCGGCGCTGGCGCTGGGTGCCCCGGACCCGGCGCACCTCCTCCAGCTCCGCCTTCAGCTTGTCAATTTTGCGGTGGATGTGGCGGCGGTCGGTTTCCAGCTGGGTCTCGCCGGGGCCCTTGGAGCCGATGGGGCCCTTGCCGCTGGTGCCGCCCTGGCGCTCCAGATGGGTCCACATACCGATCAGCCGGGGCAGTAGATACTGATACTGAGCCAGCTCCACCTGTAAGCGCCCCTCCCGGGTCCGGGCCCGCTGGGCGAAAATGTCCAGGATCAGGCCGCTGCGGTCCAGCACCTGGACCCCGGTCATCTCTGTCAGCACCCGCAGCTGGGAGGGGGACAGGTCGTTGTCGAAGATGACCATGGTGGCCTTCTCCTCCTGCACCATGCGGCGGACCTCCTCCACCTTGCCCTCGCCGATGAAGCTGTGGGGGTCCGGCTTGTCCCGGCTCTGCAGGATCATGCCCACGGCCTGGCCCCCGGCGGTGTCCACCAGGGCGGACAGCTCCGCCAGGCTCTCCTCGTCGGCGCTGTCGTCTCCCAGCACCGGGGACCGCAGGCCCACCAGCACCGCATAGTCGCGCTTTTCTTCCTGTAAGGTCGTTTGTTCCATATTTGCCCTCGTTTCCGGTGTTTTTTACCAAAGATTTTCGCATACCCGGCGGCAAATGCAAACAGGACCCGCAGCCAAAACGGGTGCGGGTCCTGTAAAAGTGTCTTTACTTGTCCAGACCGAAACGCTTGTTGAACTTGGCCACGCGTCCGCCGGTATCCACCAGCTTCTGCTTGCCGGTGAAGAAGGGGTGACACTTAGAGCAGACTTCTACGCGAATATCCTTCTTCGTAGAACCTGTCTCAATTACATTACCGCAGGCGCATTTGATAGTAGTCTGCTGATAATTGGGATGGATTCCTTCCTTCATTGCTCTGGTTCACCTCTTTCTGGTACAAAAGTCCTTTTCACAAAGGCAACTGTGATTCTACCACTTTTCCCGGACAATTGCAAGCATTTTTTGAAGAAAATTCCGGAACCGGGATTTTTGGCGTCTGACGGACAAAAAGTCAAGGATTGGGCCGTATTTCCCCTGCGATTTGTGAGAAAATGCAGGAATTTCTGATTGACTTTTTTCCGGAACAAAATATAATTAATGAGTGTATTTTGGATTTAGCTGTTTAGTTATCTAAATTTGGGAGGAAGAAAGCATGTCGTTGGATAAGACCTATTTCGAGCAGATGGAGGCCAAAATCCCCCACGGGCGGGTCCGGACCCGGTTTGCCCCGTCCCCCACGGGCTATATGCACGTGGGCAACCTGCGGACGGCGCTGTATACCTGGCTGATCGCCCGGTCCCATGGCGGGGATTTCATCCTGCGCATTGAGGACACGGACCAGGGCCGGTATGTGGACGGCGCGGTGGACGTGATCTACCGCACCATGGCCGAGTGCGGCCTGACCCATGACGAGGGCCCCGACGTGGGCGGCCCCGTGGCCCCGTATATCCAGTCCCAGCGGCGGGACACCTATGGAAAGTATGCCCGTCTGCTGGTGGAAAAGGGCGGCGCGTACTACTGCTTCTGCGAAAAGACCGAGTCCGAGGAGGACTCCGGCGACTTTGACCGGGCGGCGGACCCCTGCCGTGACCTGCCTCTGGAGGAGGCGGAGCGCCGGGTAGCCGCCGGGGAGCCCTATGTCATCCGTCAGCGCATTCCGGCGGAGGGCGTCACCACCTTCCATGATGCCATTTTCGGCGACATCACCGTGGAAAATAGCACCCTGGACGACCAGGTGCTGATGAAGCGGGACGGCCTGCCCACCTATAATTTCGCCAACGTCATCGACGACCATCTCATGGGCATCACCCATGTGGTCCGGGGCAGTGAGTACCTGTCCTCGGCCCCCAAGTATGACCTGCTGTATCACGCCTTCGGCTGGGAGGTGCCCACCTATGTGCACTGCTCCCCGGTGATGCGGGACGCCCAGAACAAGATGTCCAAGCGCCACGGCGACCCCTCCTATGAGGACCTGAAGGCCCAGGGCTATCTGACGGAGGCCATTCTGAACTATGTGGCCCTGCTGGGGTGGAGCCCCAAGGGCGACCTGGCGGAGCAGGAGATCTTCGACCTGGAGGGCCTGACCCGGGCCTTCGACATCACCGGCATTTCCAAGTCCCCGGCCATTTTCGACCGGGCCAAGCTGGACCACTTCAACGCCGTGTATCTGCGGAGCATGGAGCCTGCGGCCTTTGCCAGGGCGGCGGAACCCTACATCCGCCAGAGCGTCCAGAATCCTGCCTATGACCCGGCGGCCATCGCCGCCCTGCTGCAGGCCCGGTGCGAGCGGCTGACGGAGATTCCCGAGAAGGTGGACTTCTTCGACGCCCTGCCGGAGTACCCGGTGGATTTCTATACCAACAAAAAGTCCAAGACCAACCCCGAGGTGTGCGCCCGGATGCTGGAGGCCGCCATTCCCATGCTGGAGGCCCTGCCGGACTGGACCGACGAGAGCATCCATGACGGCCTGGTGAATCTGGCCGCGTCCCTGGAGGTGAAGAACGCCACCCTCATGTGGCCCGTGCGCATTGCGGCGGCGGGCAAGCTGGTGACCCCCGGCGGCGCGGTGGAGCTCTGCCGCATTCTGGGCCGGGAGGAGACACTGCGCAGGCTTCGCCGGGGGCTCTCCATGCTGACGGCATGCTGACGTGGCTGGCGCGGCAGCGGCAGCAGCTGCACGGGTTTTACCGGGACGGCTTCGGCCGTGCCTTCGGCATGACGGCCCTGGCCTTCGCCGTAATCACGGTGGCCAGCTATCTGGTGACCCTGGGCTATTCCGCACCCATCGAGCGGCTGGTTGAGCTGTTCCGGGAGCAGATCGCGGACCGGGGCATCGTGGACGCCGACGGAAACTTCAGCGCCGTGAAGCTGTTCTTCAACAATTTCCAGGCATGTCTGCTGGCGGTGGGTTACGGGTTCATCCCGTTTCTGTATCTGCCTGCGGTGTCCCTGGGCATCAACGCCATGATGTTCGGCGGCTTTGCGTCGTACTATGTCCAGCAGGGCCTGCCCCTGTGGTATTACGGCGCGGGGACGCTGCCCCACGGGATCTTCGAGCTTCCGGCCCTGTTTCTGGCCATGGCCGGGGGCCTGTACCTGTGCCGGACCCTGGTGCGCTATGTGCGCCGCAACGAGAAGGGGCTGGTGGGACCGGTGGTGCTGAATCTGGTGCGGCTGCTGGTGATGCATATCACGCCCCTGCTGATGGCGGCGGCCGCCATCGAAGCGTATGTCACCCCCCGCATTATGGAAGCGGCGGCGCGGCTGATCTGATGCTGTTCCTGCGGGCGGTGCCCGCTGAAAGATAAAACTACAGACCGCAAGTGCGGCGAAAGGAGCCTTACAATGAACGAAAAAGTCACAAGTATCCCTGAACTGTTCGGAAGCATGGTGTTCACACAGGAGCAGATGCGACAGCGTCTGCCGGCCCACATCTACGATGCTTGGCAGCAGTGCCTGGTGCAGGGAACGTCATTGGACCGCTCCATCGCCGACGAGATCGCTGCCGCCATGAAGGACTGGGCCATTGAAAAGGGGGCCACCCACTATACCCACTGGTTCCAGCCCATGACCGGCTATACCGCTGAGAAGCACGACAGCTTCATCGCCCCCAGGGGGCCCACCGGCGTGCTGATGGAGCTGTCCGGCAAGGAGCTGTCCCGGGGCGAGGCGGACGCCTCCAGCTTCCCCTCCGGCGGCCTGCGGGCCACCTTCGAGGCCCGGGGCTACACCGCCTGGGACCCCACGTCCTACGCTTTTGTGAAGGACAAGACCCTGTATATCCCCACCATTTTCTGTTCCTACGGCGGCGAGACTCTGGACAAAAAGACCCCCCTGCTGCGTTCCATGAAGCTGCTGGACACCCAGAGCATCCGCATCCTGCGGCTGTTCGGCAACACCCAGGCCCAGCACGTCACCGCCCAGGTGGGCCCGGAGCAGGAGTATTTCCTCATCGACAAAGAGATGTACCGCCGCCGGGAGGATCTGGTGCTGTGCGGCCGGACCCTGTTCGGCGCCAGGCCCCCCAAGGGCCAGGAGCTGGACGACCACTACTACGGGGCCATCAAGGCCCGGGTGGCGGAATTCATGCACGAGCTGGATCAGGAGCTGTGGAAGGTGGGCGTTCCCGCCAAGACGGAGCACAACGAGGTGGCTCCCGCCCAGCACGAGGTGGCCCAGGTGTATTCCGATGCCAACAGCACCTGCGACCACAACCAGCTGACCATGGAGTTTCTGAAGAAGGTGGCCGACCGCCACGGTCTGGTGTGCCTGCTGCACGAGAAGCCCTTTGCCGGCATCAACGGCAGCGGCAAACACGACAACTGGTCCCTGGCCACAGACACCGGCGAGAATCTGCTCAAGCCCGGCAAGACCCCCAGCCAGAACGCCCAGTTCCTGCTGTTCCTGGCGGCGTTTATCAAGGGCGTGGACGAATATCAGGATATGCTGCGCTGCTGCGTGTCCTACCCCGGCAACGACCACCGGCTGGGCGGCAACGAGGCCCCTCCGGCCATCATCTCCGTGTTCCTGGGCGATGAGCTGACGGCCATCCTGGATTCTATCATCAACGGCCAGGCCTATGTGGACAAGGCCAAGCGGAAGCTGGAGATCGGCGTAGACACCCTGCCGGAGATCCCCCAGGACACCACGGACCGCAACCGCACCTCGCCCCTGGCCTTCACCGGCAACAAGTTCGAGTTCCGTATGCTGGGCTCCTCCCAGTCCATCGCCAGCCCCAACGTGGTGCTCAACACCATCATGGCCCAGGAGCTGGAGGAGTTCGCGGACATTCTGGAGCAGTCCAACGACTTCCGGGCGGACCTGCAGAACCTGCTGCACGACACCTTCAAGGCTCACCAGCGCATCATCTTCAACGGCAACGGCTATGGGGAGGATTGGGTGCAGGAGGCCCAGCGCCGGGGCCTCAGCAACCTGCGGGACACCGTGGACTGTATGCCCGCCTATATCGACCCCAAGAACATCCGCCTGTTCTCCGGCCACAACATCCTCAGCGAGACGGAGATGCGGGCCCGGTACGAGATTCACCTGGAGAATTACTGCAAGGTCACGTCCATCGAGGCGGCTACCCTGCGGGATATGGTCATGCGGGGCATTCTCCCGGCGGTGAACCGCTACACGGCGGACCTGACCCAGGCCATCCTGCGCAAGCGGGAGCTGGTGGTCCCCTGCCGGGTGGAGGAGGACCTGCTGTCCAGGCTCTCCGGCCTGACCGCCAGCCTGTACGACACCATGGCGGCCATGGAGCAGGCTATGGACCAGGCCCCCGACGCCGAAGGCGGCATCGAGGCCGCCCGGTACTACCGGGAGGAGATCGGCCGCCGCATGGAGGAGGCCCGCCAGTCCATCGACCGGCTGGAATCCCTGACCGCCGCGGAATACTGGCCCTACCCCACTTACGCAGACATTCTGTTCTCTGTGTAAAATCAAAATAGATCCGAACGCAGCTTGTCAAAAAGACTTTTTGACAAGCTGCCGGGGGCTTCCTGTTCAGGAGGCCCCCGTTTTTTCTGTCCGGCAGTTTATAATTGATTTAAGAAGCATTAATGTTCCTCTAATATTTCCGCCGTAAGATAGCACCAGAACGAAGGGGACGACACCTCGGAACAAGAATATCAAGGAGGAACAACTTATGAAAAAGACCATCCGTAATCATGTCGACACCAACACCACTACCCGCCGCCTGGCTGAGGGCCTGATCCTGGAGCGCCGGGTCACCGAGAACGGCATCGACCTGCGGGTGATGCTCCAGCGCCCCCTGGAGGAGTATGACGGTCTGCAGACCGCCGCCGAGGCTGCCTACATCGAGCAGTACCTGGTGGAGAAGTACCGGGGCGTGGCGGATGTTGCCACCATTCTCCAACTGGCCTCTTGAAAAACCGGCCAAAATCTGTTGCGCTGATACCGAGACCCGGCGGCGTCGCCTATCCCATCCTGCGGGCGGCGCCGCCATGCTTTATAAAAGAGGAGAGATCCCCCCCTATGCGCCTTCTGTTTGCCGAGGATCAGCCCCAGCTGCGCCGCTCCGCCCGGGAATACGCCCTGCTGGAGTATCTGATCCGCAACAAGGGCATCATCCTCTCCCGGGAGCAGATCGAAAACAACCTCTGGAACTATGACTACGCCGGAGGCACCAACGTGGTGGACGTATAGATCAGCTATCTGCGCAAAAAGCTGGACGGCGGCCACGAGAAAAAGCTGCTGCACATCACCCGGCTGGAGCAGGGCACACAGAAGCTCCAGCTGGAAACGGCGGAGCTGAGCCAGCTGGTGGAGGTCCTCTGTGAGGAGCAGGCCCATCTGGCCCCGGGGGGCACCACGCTGACGGTGCATACCCAGCCGGGCCTGCTGGTAAACGGGGACGTGACCCTGCTGTCCCGGCTGCTGGCGAATCTGATCTCCAACGCCTATCGCTATGGGAAGCCCAACGGCCATGTGTGGGTGGACCTGCGCCGGGAGGACCAATGGGCCGTGCTGTCTGTCCGGGATGACGGCATCGGCATCGCCCCGGAGGATCGGGAGCGCATCTTCCAGCGCTTTTACCAGGTGGACGCCGCCCGGGGCAAGGACGGCAGCGGCCTGGGCCTGTTCATGGTGCAGCAGGCGGCCCGGCTCCACGGCGGCTCCGTCACCGTGGACAGCCGGATAGGGGAGGGGAGCACCTTCATCGTCCGTCTGCCGCTGGCAGAATAAAACAAAACGCCGGACCCCATCGGGGCCCGGCGTTTGTGCGTATTCAGATGCTTTCGTTTACCTTCCGGGCAAATTCCGCCGCCAGGCGGGCCTTTTCCGGGTCCATGAACACCGTGTCATAGCCCCGGTGCCGCTGGGCCAGCATACCCAGCAGCCGCAGACGGGAGTGCTTGCAGTAACGCTGCATCCCGGCCTCCCAAAGGTCCGCGCCCTTTTCCACGGGATAGCCGCAGGTGGCGATCAGGGCCACGGGCTTGCCCTCCCACAGGGACGGCCCCTTCTCCCGGCCGTAATACTTGTTCATTCCGTATACCAGCCGGTCCAGGACCGCCTTCATGGGCGGGGTGCAGTACCAGGAGTAGATGGGCGTGGCCAGCACCAGCAGGTCGCAGGCCAGCACGCTGTCGAAAATCTCCTGCATGTCGTCGTCCTGGGGGCAGCCGAACACCGTCCAATCCTGCTGGCACACCCGGCAGGCCCGGCAGGGCCGGACCTCCAGGTCATACAGCCAGACCGTCCGGCAGGACCAGCCCAGCTTTTCCAGCTCCGCCGCAAAGGGCGCCGTCAGCGCGGCGGTGTTGCCCTGCTTCCGGGGACTGGCCAGCAGGATACAGGCCTTTTTCATGTCCCTTAGCCCGGAGGCCAGGTCATATCCCGGCCGGACAGTACATGGAAGTGCAGGTGATGCACACTCTGACCGGCCTGCTCACCGATGTTGGACACCACGCGATAGCTCTCCAGCCCCTGCTCCCGGCACAGCCGGGCGATGACCTCGAAGATGTGGGCCACCACGGCGCTGTTGCCGCCGTTTACCTCCGCCACGGAGCCGATGTGCTCCTTGGGGATCACCAGGAAGTGCGTGGGGGCCTGAGGCGCGATGTCGTAAAAGGCGTAGCACAGCTCGTCTTCATACAGCTTGTTGGAGGGGATATCCCCGCCGACAATTTTGCAGAACAGGCAGTTGTCGTCTCGCATAGTCATGCTCCTTTCGTTATTTCCGCTCTCCCGGCTTCAGGAGAGCTTTTCCGACACAAAATCGTCCACGGAAGCCAGGGCGTCGTCCACCTTCAGCAATTCGGTGCCGCCGCCCATAGCGGAATCTGGCTTGCCTCCGCCCTTGCCGCCGCACACGGCGGACACGGCCCGGACCAGGTCGCCGGCCTTGATGCCCCGGGCCACGGCCTCCTTGCCGCACACGGCCAGGAAGGATACCTTTTCGCCGTTGATGCTGGCGATGACCGCCACAACGCTGGGGTCCTTATCCCGCAGGAAGTCGCCCATGGTGCGCATGGCGGCGGTGTCCATGCCGGTGCGGGTGGTGGTGATCACATGCAGGCCCTTCACGGTTTTGGCGGAGGCCAGGAACTGCTTGGCCTCGCCCAGGGACGCCTCGGACTTCAGCTTGTCCAGAGTCTGGCGTAGCTGCTTCATTTCACTGGCCTGCTGCTCCATGCGCTCCAGCAGGGAGGCGGGAGCGGTTTTCAGGAACTGGGCCGCCTTGTGCAGTACGCCCTGGCTGCGATCCATGCTCTGCAGCGTCAGCTTGCCGCAGGTGGCCTCGATCCGGCGCACGCCGGAGGCCACGCTGGTCTCGGATTTCACCCGGAAGGGACCGGCCTTGGCGGTGTTGTCCACATGGGTACCGCCGCAGAACTCGATGGACACATCACCCATCTCCACCACCCGGACGGTGTCGCCGTACTTTTCGCCGAACATAGCCACGGCGCCCTTTTTCTTGGCCTCCTTGATGGGCAGGACCTCCGTCACCACGGGATAGCCCTCCAGGATGGCGTCGTTGACCAGCTCCTCCACCTGATGCAGCTCCTCCGGGGTGATGGCCTCGAAGTGAGTGAAGTCGAAGCGCAGCCGGTCCGGCTCTACCAGGGAGCCCGCCTGGTGCACATGGTCGCCCAGCACCTTTTTCAGGGCCGCATCCAGCAGGTGGGTGGTGCTGTGAGCCCGGCGGATGGCCTTGCGGCGCTGGGTATCAATGGCGGCGTGGACGGTGTCGCCCACATGGAGGGTGCCCTCCGTCAGGCGGCCATAGTGCATGAACTTGCCGCCCTTGTTCTTCTGCACGTCGGACACGGTGAACAGAATGCCGTCTGCGCTGATGGTGCCGTGGTCGGCCGCCTGGCCGCCCATCTCCGCATAGAACGGGGACCGGTCCAGCACCACCACGGCGTCGGACCCGGCGGGGATCTCGCCCCGCAGCTCGTCGTCGGCCACCAGGGCCACCACCATGGCGTCGAGCTCATCGTGGTCATAGCCCACAAACTCCGTGGCGGGGATGTCCTTGCCGAACTCCACACCGGCCCAGCCCAGGTCGCCCAGAGCCTTCCGGGCCTCACGGGCCCGCTGCTTCTGCTCCTGCATCAGCTGGCGGAAGCTCTCCTCGTCCACGGTCATGCCCTGCTCGGCCACCATTTCCGCCGTCAGGTCGATGGGGAAGCCGAAGGTATCATACAGCCGGAAGGCGTCCGCACCGGAAAACACCTTCTCGCCCTTGGCCTGGTGCTCCGCCAGCAGGTCGGAGAAGATCTTCATGCCGCCGTCGATGGTGCGGCCGAAATTCTCCTCCTCGGTGCGGATGACCTTGGTGATATAGGTCTGCTTTTCCCGCAGATCGGGATACTGTCCCTGGTTTTCATGGATCACGGTATCCACCACCTGATACAGGAAGGGATCGTTGACGCCCAGGAGCTTCCCATGGCGGGCGGCCCGGCGCAGCAGCCGCCGCAGCACATAGCCCCGCCCCTCGTTGGAGGGCAGGATGCCGTCGCAGATCATGAAGGTGGCGGAGCGGATGTGGTCGGTGATGACCCGCAGGGACACGTCCCGCTTCTCCGTCTCGCCGTAGTGGGCCCCGGTGAGCTGGGACACCTTGTGGGTGATGTTCATCACGGTGTCCACGTCGAACAGGCTCTCCACATTCTGACACACGCAGGCCAGGCGCTCCAACCCCATGCCGGTGTCGATGTTCTTCTGCTTCAGCTCGGTATAGTTGCCGTGGCCGTCGTTGTCGAACTGGGAGAACACGTTGTTCCATATCTCAATGTATCGGTCGCAGTCGCAGCCCACGGTGCACCCGGGCTTGCCGCAGCCGAACTCCGGCCCGCGGTCATAATAGATCTCGGAGCAGGGGCCGCAGGGACCGGAGCCGTGCTCCCAGAAGTTGTCCTCCTTGCCGAAACGGAAAATACGCTCCTTGGGGATGCCGATCTCCTTGTTCCAGATGTCGAAGGCCTCGTCGTCGTCCAGATAGATGGAGGGATACAGCCGGTCGGCCTCCAGGCCCACCCACTGGGGGCTGGTCAGAAATTCCCAGCTCCAGGCAATGGCCTCGTGCTTGAAATAGTCACCGAAGGAGAAGTTGCCCAGCATCTCGAAGTAGGTGCCGTGGCGGGCGGTTTTGCCCACGTTGTCGATATCGCCGGTGCGGATGCACTTCTGGCAGGTGCATACCCGGTGGCAGGGGGGCTCCTCCTCGCCCTTGAACCAGGGCTTCATGGGGGTCATGCCGGCGTTGATCAGCAGGATGGATTTGTCGTTCTGGGGCACCAGGGAAAAGCTGGGCAGCCGCAGATGGCCCTTGGTTTCAAAGAACCTCAGGAACATCTCCCGCAGTTCATTCAGGCCGTGATAGGGATGGGACATGGTTCATTACTCCTTTATTTCAAATGTATTTTACTGATTTTCTTCTGTGGGGCACAGGGCGGCGATCTCTTCCTCCAGGGCCCGGTAAAACCGGGCAATGTGCCACCCATCCGCCAGGGCGTGGTGGACCTGGATGGATACAGACAGCTGGGTCATGCCACAGCGCATGAACAGCTGCCCCCAGCTGACCCGGACGTTGCTGTCCGCCGGAGTGCAGGCCGGGTGGGTCAGAGCCGTATAGTTCAGCCACGGCAGGCACGAGGCAAAGATGCAGGGGCTTTCTGCCTGCCGGTCCGTTTCGATGGTGCCGCCCTGCCGGGCCGCCGCCTGCTGCTGGCGGCCCATGGCGATATAGTCTTCGTAGGGGATACGGGCCGTCTCCATACGGCAGTATGCATAGCTGCCGTCTGGCTTCAGCTCGGTGAAGGACACCGGGCATTCGTCGTACTCCACCACCTGGCCGTCCTCAATGCGCCGCCGCAGCTCCGGCACCCGGTTCACCGCCCGGTGAATGACATACAGCATGGTCAGGAAGACAGGCTTGTGCTCCGCCCGCAGCCGCAGCTCCAGAGCCGTCACATCCAGCTGCACCGTTACCCCGGCGTAGGGGAAGGTGTAGCCGCTGAACAGCTGAAACTGCTCCCGGCGGGGGTCACGGTCCATAGAGATCACACGTCGCTCCATATACGCCTCCTAAAACACAAAAACGCCCCGCCCCACATAGGGGCGAAGCGATGCTTCACGGTACCACCCTAATTAACGGCCGGAGCCGTCATCTCAGTCATCCGGTAACGGGGATGGGGCGTGCGGCTCGTCGCCGCCGGCTCAGAGACGGCCCTCTGCCAGGCGTCCGACGGGCTCACACCATCCCCGTCTCGCTTGCGGCGCATTTTGCGGCAGATTCTTCTCGTCATTGCCTTTATCGCTTGTATTTTACCACAGATCGCGCCGTTGTCAAGGGTTCCGCCCGCTTCCGGTCACAATTTTTTCACAATTTGCGCTCCAAAGCCTGTAGGTTTGTCAAACATATTGGACAGCGAACTCATTAGGCGAGAGCCAGCGGAG
>OGGZ01001515.1_pt1 | contig 19192 bp, 16 predicted proteins | sample 1571371 | NCBI WGS metagenome assembly OGGZ01 (sample SAMEA2582025, study PRJEB24529) | metagenome | biome: Human gut stool | place: China | collected 2011
CCAAGGTTGGTACTGGTCTGGGTCTGGGTTCTGCTGGTCACACGGTTGGTTCTGCCAAGGCCCTGCAATTAGGTTCGATTGAAGGGGCCATGGCTTCGGTTGCCGTGGTAATCGTTTCGTTGGCAATGGACATTCTGATTCCAATCTACGTCAACCTGTTCATGAAATAATTAACAAAGGGGAATTACAATATGTCTTATCGACAACAAAAAGTCGTGCTGATCGGTGACGGCGCGGTTGGTTCTGCCTATGCATTTGCCATGGTTCAACAGGGATTGGCCGAAGAATTCGCGATTATCAACCACACCAAGAGCAAGGGCGAAGGCGACACGCTGGACTTGGAGGATGCCACGGTCTTTACCTCGCCTAAAAAAGTTGAGTCGGCTGACTACTCGGTCTGCCGCGATGCTGATCTGGTTGTAATCTGTGCTGGGGCTGCCCAAAAACCTGGCGAAACCCGGCTGCAATTGATCAACAAGAACCTTAAGATCATGGCCAATGTCACGCAAAACGTGGTTAAGTCTGGCTTTAACGGCATCTTTTTAGTGGCTGCCAACCCTGTCGACATTCTGACCTATGTTGTCCAAAAAATCTCTGGTTTCCCAACCAGTCGTGTAATCAGCTCCGGGACGCTGTTGGATACGGCTCGGCTGCGCGTGGCATTGGCAAAGGAATTCAATGTCAGCCCTGCCGATGTATCTGCCAACGTCTTAGGCGAACATGGTGATTCCGAGTTTGCGGCCTACTCATCAGCGGCAATTGGCGGCAAGAGCCTGCTGCAGATTGCTAAAGAAGAGGGTGTCTCAGAAGAACGTCTCAAGCTGATTGAAGACGAAACTCGTCACAAAGCCTACGAAATTATCAACCGGAAAGGCGCAACCTACTATGGCGTTGCCACGGCCTTGATGCGGATTACCAAGGCTATTCTGCGCAACGAGAATGCTGTTTTGCCAGTTGGTGCTTATGTTAACGGCGAATATGGCGTTAAGGATCTGTATCTGGGGACGCCGGCTGTCATCAACGCGCATGGGGTTGAACAGGTAATCGACGTTCAGCTTGATGAGCGCGAACAAAAGGCAATGGCTCATTCCGCGGCCGTTTTGCGTGAAGCGGTTGATCGCGGTATGAAAGAAACGGGTCTGGATAAAGATGTCGTTTCGCTGGTTGCTAATGCATAATATTTCACAAAATCAATGAGGAAAACGTTTTCTTTAAAAGATGATGTTTTCCTCTTTTAAAAAAAAAGACTTGATTTTTCCGAAAAATGTTATAAAACTATAAGTGTAAGCGTTTCATTGTTTATTAAAGGAGGTTGTTCTAGATGAAAAAGTTAGATTTTGAGGAGCTGAAACACAACCCCGAAATCAAGCCGCTTCAAGTTCTGGACGAAGATGGCAAAGTCGTTAACCCCGATTTGATGCCTGACCTGAGTGATGAAGAGTTGGTTGAACTGTTTAAGCAGATGGTTTGGTCGCGGGTATTGGGCGACCGTACTATGAAGCTTTGTCGGCAAGGCCGGTTGGGATTCTTTGCCCCAACCGCCGGTGAGGAAGCCAGTCAAATGGGTTCCAGTTTCGCAATGAGCAAGGATGACTTTCTGCTCGGCGGTTACCGTGACGTGCCACAGTTGATCAAGCACGGTCTGCCAATGTGGAAGGGATTCTTGTGGAGCAAGGGTCACGTTAACGGCAACAGGTACCCTGAAGAATTAAATGCCGTTCCGCCTCAGATCATCATCGGTGCCCAATATGCTCAGACGGCCGGTGTGGCACTTGGACTGAAGAAGAAGGGTGCCAAGAACGTTGCCTACACCTACACTGGTGATGGTGGTACCTCACAGGGTGACTTTTATGAAGGGGTAAACTTTGCCAGTGCCTTTAAAGCACCAGCCCTGTTCATTGTACAAAACAACCTGTACGCAATCTCAGTTCCAAGAAAGGCTCAGACGGCAGCGCCAACCTTGGCTCAGAAAGCTGTTGCCAGCGGGATTCCTGGACTGCAGGTTGATGGGATGGATGCCTTGGCTGTCTACAGCGTTGCCAAGCAGGCTCGTGACTGGATCACGGCCGGCAATGGTCCCGTACTGATCGAAACGCTGTGCTACCGTTATGGACCGCACACGACGGCTGGTGACGTGCCACGCCGCTACCGTTCCGAAGACGAAGAAGATATCTGGCTGAAGAAGGATCCGCTGATTCGGATGCGCAAGTTCTTAGAGAGCAAGGGTCTTTGGGATGAAGACCAAGAAAAGGCCTGCGTTGAAGCAGCCAACAAGGAAGTCGATGACGCAATGCAGGAAGTTGAATCACAGCCAACGCAGACCGTTACCGAACTGATGCAAAATGAATATGTGGTTACGCCGCCAGCAATTCAAAAAGAGCTGGATGCTTACCAAGCAAAGGAGGCTAAGTAATCATGGCTAAGATGACAATGATCAAGGCAATCACGGCTGCCATGGATGAAGAGCTTGCTCATGATGACAAGGTAATGATCTTTGGTGAAGACGTTGGTAAAAACGGTGGTGTCTTCCGGGCAACTGATGGCCTGCAGGAAAAATATGGCAATGATCGGGTATTCGACACGCCGCTGGCTGAATCCGGCATTATTGGGCTGGCTAACGGGATGGCGCTGGAAGGCTTCCGTCCCGTACCAGAACTACAGTTTATGGGCTTTATCTACGAAGCCTTTGATGAGCTGGCTGGTCAGATGGCGCGCTACCGCTTCCGGATGGGTGGCACGCGCAAGTCCCAATCACGGTGCGGGCTCCATTTGGTGGTGGGGTGCACACGCCAGAACTGCACTCAGACAGCTTTGAAGGCCTGCTGACTCAGGTTCCTGGACTGCGCGTGGTTGCGCCAAGCGGTCCTTATGACGCCAAGGGACTTTTGATCTCGGCAATCCGCTCTGATGATCCGGTCTTCTTCTGTGAACACATGAAACTTTACCGTTCGATCAAAGAAGAAGTGCCTGATGAAGCCTACACAGTTCCATTGGACAAGGCAGCCGTCAAGCGCGAAGGCACTGACGTATCCATCATCACGTATGGCTACATGGTTCAAGAAAGTCTGGCAGCTGCCGATGAACTGGCCAAGGAAGGCATCAATGCTGAAGTCGTTGACCTGCGTACGCTGGCACCGTTTGATGAAGATACGATCCTGGAATCCGTTAAGAAGACGGGCCGCGTCGTATTGGTTCAAGAAGCTCAAAAGCAAGCCGGCGTTGGTGGTCAGATAGCCTCGCTGATCGGTGAAAAGGGTATTTTGTACCTGGATGCACCAATTGCGCGGGTAGCTGCTCCCGACACGCCATATCCATTCAGTGATGCCGAAGAAGTATGGCTGCCTAACAAGCAAGATATCGTTGACAAGGTTAAGGAAACCGTCAACTTTTAATCGCGAGGTGGAAGATCAATGAGCAAATATGAATTCAAAATGCCAGAACTTGGTGAAGGGATGGCAGAAGGCACGATTGGTGAATGGCACGTTAAGGTTGGCGACACCATTCAAAAAGACGCCGATATGGTTGAAATCGAAAACGACAAGTCAACCTCTGAAATTCCATCACCAGTCGATGGCAAGGTAACCAAGATCAATTTTGAAAAGGGCGACGATGTTACGGTTGGCCAGGTACTGATCGAATTTGAGGTTGCTGATGGTCAAGGTAATGTTGATGCCAGTGCCGAAGCAGAAAGCGATGCCAGTGCTGCTCCTGAGCCAAGCGCCGCTCCAGCACCAAGCACTGTTTCAGCTGCCCCAGCATCAGCGCCAGCCGCTCCTGCTCCAGCGGCTGCTCCTAGTGCTGCCGACCACTCCCTGCCAGTTTTGGCAATGCCGGCCGTGCGCCGCTATGCACGTGAAAAAGGTGCTGATCTGGCTCGGATTGCCGGAACCGGTCGTCATGGCCAGATTCTAAAGACTGACGTTGATGCCTTCTTGGCTGGCGGTGCCAAGGCTGCCCCAGCTGCTGCTCAACCGGAAGCACCTCAAGCGGCAGGTGCGGTTGCCATTGAACAGCCCGCCCTGCCAAAGGGTTCTGCAGAATGGCTGCTGCACGATGAAAAGATGACGCCGGTTCGCAAGGCAACGGCTAAGGCAATGATCCGTTCCGTACAACAGATTCCAATGATTCATGTCTTTGATGACGTGGTGGTTGATAAGCTTTGGGATCACCGCAAGAAATACAAGGAACTGGCTAAAGAGCATGGCGTTCACCTGACGTTTATGGCCTACCTGACCAAGGCGCTGGCCGTAATCATGAAGGAATACCCAATCTTTAACTCAATGGTAGACATGGCTGACCAAAAGATCGTCTACCGTGACTACATCAACGTTGGTATTGCTACGGACACGGATCGCGGTTTGTTCGTACCAAACGTTAAGCATGCTGATTCCATGAGTCTGTTTGACATCGCGCGTCAAATCAGCGCCAATACCGAAAAGGCTAAGGAAGGCAAGCTTTCTGGCGATGACATGAGCCACACCGGCATGTCGATCACCAATATCGGCTCAATTGGCGGCGGCTTCTTTACGCCAATCATCAATTGGCCGGAAGTAGCCATCCTGGGTATGGGACGCATTGTTGAGGAACCAGTCGTTGTTGATCACGAAATCAAGGTTGCCAAGGTCTTGAAGCTGTCGCTGGCCTGCGATCACCGGGTAATTGATGGTGGTACGGCACAGCGGGCAATGAACCGGCTCAAGGAATTGTTGAGTGATCCAGAACTGTTATTGATGGAAGGGTGATCGGGCATGGTTGTTGGTGATTTTGCAATTGATTTGGATACCATCGTAGTTGGCGCGGGACCTGGCGGCTATGTTGCTGCCGTTCACGCTGCTGAAATGGGACAAAAGGTTGCCGTAGTAGAAAGTACCTATCTTGGCGGCGTTTGCTTAAATGTTGGCTGTATTCCATCAAAGGCTCTGATTCAGGTTGGCCATAATTATCAAACGGCCAAGAGCTCAGCTGATCAAGGCGTTGAAGTCAGCGATGCCAAGCTTGATTTTGAAAAGGTTCAGGCATTTAAGGACAGCGTCGTAAAGCGCATGACCAATGGGGTTGGCTTCTTGTTCAAAGAGCACAAGATTGAATTGATCAAGGGAACGGCTTATCTCAAAAACGACCACAGCCTACGCGTTATCAATGATCAGCATGGTCAGACCTACACGTTTAAGCATCTGATCCTGGCAATGGGCAGTCATCCAATTGAGAATGCTGTCTTCAGTTTCGACCGCACAAATCAGGATTCAACCGGCGCGCTGGCCTTAAAGGAAGTGCCAAAGGAATTGGTCATTATTGGCGGTGGCTACATTGGCAGCGAATTGGCCAATGCCTATGCCAACTTTGGAGCACACGTTACGATTCTGGAAGGTACCAAGTCGATTCTGGGCAACTATGAACCTGATCTGGTCAAGGTTGCGCTCAAGGACTTTAAGGCCAAGGGAATTGATGTGATTACCAATGCCATGGCTAAGCAGGCTGAACAAACCGAAGATGGCGTCAAGGTTACCTATGCCGTTGGCGACCAAGAACATACGGTAGCTGCCGATTATGTCGTCGTTTCCGTTGGTCGGCGTCCCAACACTAAAGACATGGGCCTTGAACAAGCAGGCATCAAGCTTGACAAACGTGGCTTAATCGAGGTTGACGCGCAGGGACGAACTAGCGTCAAGAACATTTTTGCGATTGGCGATATCGTTGCTGGTGCCGCGTTAGCACACAAAGCCAGCTATGAAGGCAAGGTCGCTGCCGAAGCGATCTCTGGCAAGCCAACAACCGTCGACTACCATGCAATGCCGGCTGTCTGCTATCTTGACAATGAGATTGCCACGACTGGGCTGACCGAATCTGAGGCAAAAGAAAAAGGATTGGACGTCAAGACTGCCAAGTTCCCATTCATGGCTAATGGTCGGGCCGTATCCATGAAGGCAACGGAAGGCTTTGTCCGGCTGGTATTTATCAAGGACACGCATGTCATGGTCGGTGCTCAGATCGTGGGGCCGGATGCTTCAGATCTGATCAGTGAGCTGACTTTGGCAATCGAATCAGGAAATGAGATTGATGACATTGCATTGACGATTCATCCGCACCCAACTCTTTCAGAGACATTGATGGATGCTGCCGATGTCGGCCTTGGAATGCCAACCAATATTTAAATTGGATGAAGGGAACAGTGGTGTCGAATGCAATATTTAGCAATGCCTAGTGAGGATATCCGTCGCAATCTGGCAACTGAGCAGTATCTGATGAACAGCGATAAGATGAAGCTGCCATTTACGCTGTTTTATATCGAAAAGCCTTGCATTATCGTGGGACGCAATCAAAACACGATGGAAGAAATCAATGCCGAGTACTGTCGTGAACATAACATTACGGTTACGCGGCGTCTGTCGGGTGGCGGCGCGATGTATCAGGATCTGGGCAACATGTGCTTTAGCTTTGTCGTTCCTGCCGATGAGATTCGATTCGGCGACTTTAAAGACCTGGTCAAGCCAATCGTTGATGCACTGCATGAGATGGGCGCAACTGGGGCTGAAACCACTGGACGCAACGACATTGTAATTGATGGCAAGAAATTTTCTGGCAATGCCATGTACACGCGCAACGGCCGGACCTTTTCACACGGGACGCTGATGTATGACGTTGATACCAGCGCGGTTGCTTCTGCATTGCACGTCCCAAAAGACAAAATCGAGTCAAAAGGCATCAAATCGGTACGGGCGCGAGTTACCAACGTTAAGCCATATCTCAAGCCAGAATTTCAGAAGCTGACGACGCAGCAGTTTAGAGATGAATTGATCAAACGCATCTGGCATGTCGATTCGATTGAGGCGGCCAAGCAGTTTGAATATCAGCTGACGCCTGAAGATGAAGCAGCGATTTCTGAATTGGAGAAACGCTACTATGATAATTGGGACTGGGTATATGGCAAGTCACCAAAGTTCTCAGTCAAAAAACGGCAGCATTTTGATGGCGGGACCATTGATGCCCGTTTCCTGGTTGAAGACGGCCGCATCAATGACTTAAAGATCTATGGCGATTTCTTTGGTACCGGTGACGTAGCCGATGTCCAAAACGCCTTGATCGGTCAGCCCTATGATCAGGATGCCATGCAGCAGGCACTGGCCAAGCTTGATCTGAAACGCTACTTTGTTGGGATTGATCCCGAGGCCGTTATCAACCTGCTGACCAAGCAACATTAAAATTTCCAGCACCCAGCGACTGCTTTTCAACGCCTTAAAGCGATGATCCGGCAGTCATTGGTCGGCAGGTAAAAGACCGGCGTATTACAGCGTCGGCCTTTTTTATGGAATTAAGATTAGAAAGAAGGTGGCCGGATGGGATGGCAGATCGCCGGCAGCCGCTTGCCCCATGATTTCAGCGCGCTGCCTTTTAAGATGAAGGAACTCACTTCGCTGATCAAGATTACGCCTCAAGTCGCCGGCAGCGGCCTGCGCTTGATCCTGCAGAACCGTTTTAATGATGCGACGCTGTTTTTTGATGAGCTTACCGTCAGCCATGATGAAAAGATGGGTGATGCAAAATCAATTACTCGCGGCAAGCAAAAGCAGATTGCCATTGTCGGCAACGGGGCAGTGCATACGGACGCGCTGCCATTTGAAGTCGTTGCCGGCCAGCCGCTTTATTTTAGGATACGGGCGTTGCAAAAACAGACCTATGCCGATTTCAGCTGTATCTATGACGAAACGTTTTATAACGCGATCATGGCAGGGACTAAGAACACCGCGCCGCATTTGCCGCATAATTGGCAGGCACGCAAAGGCTGGTTTTCCATCAGCTGTTTAGAGGTCTGGACGGATAAAAAAATCCCGATCATTGAGCTGACCGGCGACTCCCTGGCAGAAACGGGGATGATTGAGACGGGGCTGATCAAGCAACTTTTAAACCAGGCTGTGGTAGTCAATACGGGCATCTCAGGCAATCGGCTGCTTCATGATGCTCCACAAGATGGACCGCTGTATCAGACGTTTGGTGAGTCACTGATCAAAAGAGCCGCTCAGTCAAGCGATTTACACCCGCATCCAATAATTGCCTTGATTGGCAGCAACGATCTGGTTTTGCTACTGATTGACGGTCAGTCGGCTCATGAACTGGTAACGCCGAGTCAATATCTAGACGGGGTTAGTCAGCTAAAGCAAATCTTGGATGATCGGCGGTGTCCATTGATTCTGACAACGATTCCGCCATTTTCACCGCATGTGGCTCCACAACAGGAAAACGTACTGCTTGATGCTCAGCAGCGTCGGCTTTTAATCAACCAGGAACTGAAACGGTTTGAGTGGGTCGTTGATCTTGATCCGTGGCTGCTTGGCAACGATGGCGGTCTTAAAGAAATTTATGATTTTGGCGATCATCTGCACTTGAACGCGGCTGGGGGAATGGTTGTAGCGCAGGCAATCATGCAAAAACTAAGCCAGCTTGGTTATGAAAAAATTTTTAATGGCTGCAGCTGATTTTATTGCTACTGCTCATAACGGTTTGAGGGTATCAAAAAAGCCGTCACGGTAAATCCCGTGGCGACTTTGTTTTTTATCCTAAACTTCAGCGGGCATCTCAATCTGTAAGTCAGCGGCGATTTCTTGCATCTGTTCAATCGTCTTGGCATCGATGTCAACGCCATGCTTTTGATTTTCAGCCAGGTTTTTGTATTCGCGATCACCAGGAACCCAGATGGTCTGGCCGGGAACGTGATTGAGGTGGCGAATTCGATCGAACATGCTGGTTGCGTTGGCTTTAAGCATTTCGACATCACCAAAGAACGCTGGATCAAAAGCAAAGACGAACTGGCTAAAGTCATGCTTGCCTGTGTTGGTGTCGGCCGAAATGGATCCCTGTGCCAAAATACCGGTCAGAATCTCAACGACAAGCGAGTTGCCCATGCCTTTGTAGTTGGAGTTGACCTCACTACCGCCCAGTGTCAAGAGGCCGCCGCCTTTTTGTTCTTCTTCAAAGGCCGCGGTTGCCAGGATGCTCTCTGCTTCTTTGGGATCCTTGACGACTTGACGATTCTTGTCAACGACCCAGTCACCGGGCAGCGCAATGCCTTTTTTGTCCGCCAGCTGAATCTTGCCGCCAGCAACCACAGAAGTAGCACCGTCAAAGATGAAAGGATGCGGTGAGGCCGGAAAGCCAAACGCAAAGGCATTTGATCCCAGAAATGCTTCAGTAGCATTAGTTGGGACTACCAGCGGCCGCGTGTTGGTCAGGGCAATCCCAGACAGCCCCGCAGCCAGTGCCTTGCGAACGTAGTAGCCGGCAATACCAAAGTGGTTAGAGTTGCGAACGACCCCGATGCCGACCCCAATCTGCTTAGCCTTTTCAATTACTTTGTCCATTGCCAGGCTGGCTGCCAGATGCCCCATGTTTTGGTTGGCATCGACTAAAACGGCGCCGGGCAGCTCTTTTAAAACCTTAGCATGATTTTGTGGTACGATGATGCCGTCGTTGATCATGCTGCGATACCAGTATAGTCTTTGGATTCCGTGTGAGGAGATTCCACGCAGGTCAGCATCAACCAGCGTATCAGCAATCAGGGCGCCATCCTCTTTTCGAAAGCCTAATTTATCAAAAACGTTCTGTAGATAGCTGCGTTCATCTTCTGCGTTGATTCGCATATTCTTTCATCCTTTCATTAAAAAAAAACGCCCCTGAGCCGGCTGCTCAAGGGCGTTTGTGTGCGCTGTACCACCTTGGTTTGCCATTGCATAACAATGACCTCCATGATTGATAACGGTAATCAGCCGGGGACGTAGCTTGCACCCGTTCCATTTGACAATGAGTTCATTTCGCCGCGTCTGCCAATGCGTGCTTGCACCAGACCACGCTCGCTAAGATTAGAAAAAACGGCTACTATTCTCACTAACTTTTCATCATTTAAATATAAACTCATTTTAGAAATAGATCGTTAATTTGTCAAGCGGTCCCATTAAATTAATTTAAGCAGGGCAAAACTGATGCTGTTTTATGCAAACGCTTGCTCAAATGTTGAAAGGGCTTTATAATAAAGTCAATCAAAATCTGGGAGGCACTAAAATGCAAAAATTTTCTGTCCGCCATCCTTTCATGGCTGGGTATGCCGCAACTTTAGCTACTGGTCTGATCTTTTGGGGGCTTTACGGTGTAGTTGGCGCAAATCTGCTGAATCTGTTAGGGATGCTCGCGTTGGTTGGTCTGGCATTTTATTGGAATAAGCTGAATTCCTATGCCAAGCTGGCCTGTGAAAAATATGACTTGCATTTTAATCTGGGCCAAAAGCAGCGGCACAATCCGCACTGGCCGCTGTACTTCAACACGGTACTGTTTGCCGTGGCCGCGATAACGATTCTGTTTTTGAACGTTTCGTTTTATGGCGCGCGGATCGTTGGGGTCGTGATGGCGATTATCGCCGCCAATGCATTTATTCCGCTGCCAACGCGCAAGCTGGCTCAAAACCATGAAATCAGAGAACTGGTCAAGCAGCTCAATGCCAGACGAGAAGCCGAGTTTTACGGCACGGCTAAAGATCGGCAAACGGTCCAGGCAATTGCCAAGTTGGCTAAGTCGGAAAAATAAAATTAATCAATAAGCTAAGCGTCACTAAGCAAGCAGGCTTGGTGGCGCTTCTAATATTACAAGGCGATATTTCTATATAACAGTATAAATTTACCTTAACTAAAAGCTTACCTTACAAAAAATCAACCAAATAATCCAATCCCTATTCGTTGTCAATCAATTATTGCCGCATACTGTCAAAAGGGTAGCAGTCATCAATTAATCAGGGTTCACATCGGCGACTAAAGTTTAGCGATGATGACGCTGATTAGAAACATGGTGAATGATAACCTTGTGAAGTAAAGCGATCCTTGAACGTCATTCGGGAGATAAATTACCTACTTGGCACGGCTTTTTAGCTAAAAGTAGGTAAATGAGGGTAAGTGTATATTTCGGCTCACATAACTTTACCTACTTATGATGTCTTTCTCCGAAATCGTAGGTAAAGATGAATATTTTGAGGGTGATTGGGTTGGACCGACTTTGTGAATTACCTACTATTATTGATTTTTCGGTCAATCGTAGGTAATGTTAGGGATCTCTAACTTGATATACATTGCTTTTTGCGAAAAGTAGGTAATGACCGTTTCTTCATGTGTTGCTATGCAGTATATTTTGCATAACGCCCGCAATCGAGCAGTCTAATTGGACAATTGATGAGGCATAATTGATAAACCGCCCAATGACATAGCTTTGACGATGTTATAGATTACGGCAGCAATAAAAAGCCCCAATTGAAGACATTTTCAATCAGGGCAAATGTTTATTTCAATTTTAAGACTTGGGCAATCAAGTTTTCCATATCATCTGGCGCAATTACGGATTCTTTGCGCGGCTGATGATCAAACAGTTCCTTGACCCCAGCCGTTAATTCGCCGCCGACCAGATCATGCAGCTGCTTGATGGCTGGCAGACCTTGCTGTTGGGTATCCTGGCCAGTCAAAGCATGATAGACGGTTTCTGGGAATTTATATGGGCTGGCGGTTGAAACGATAACCATTGGCGTCTGATCATCACTGTTCTTTTGATACTGACGAGCGACAAATGATCCCACGGCGGTATGCGGATCAATCAAATAGCCGCTGGTTTCATAGACATATTTAATCTCACCCGCGACCTGGCTCTGCGTAGCGTAACCAGCCGCAAATTCAGAATCCAGCTTGGCTTTGGCAGCAGCAGTGATCTGATACCAGCCATCATTTTGCAGCCGTTCCATTAATTCCTTAACGCTGGCAGCATCTTCATCATAAACGTCAAACAAAAGCCGTTCCAGATTGCTGGAAACCAGGATATCCATGGCTGGTGCGGAGGTTAGATGAAAGGCGCGTCGCCGATCATATTTGCCAATAGTAAAGAAATCGGTCAGGACGTTGTTTTCATTTGAGGCGCAGATCAGCTTTTTGATTGGCAGTCCCAGCTTCTTGGCGTACCAGCCGGCCAGAATGTCGCCAAAGTTTCCAGTTGGCACAGTGAAATTGATCGCATCGCCAAGTTTGATCCGGCCCTGTTCAACCAGCTGACCATAAGCGGCGAAATAGTAGACAACCTGTGGAATCAGCCGGCCGATGTTCATCGAGTTGGCAGAGGAGAACTGGTAGCCATTGTCAATCAAGCGCTGGTTAAAGGCCTGATCGTTAAAGATCTGCTTGACTTCAGTCTGGGCATCGTCAAAATTCCCCTTAACAGCCACAGCGGTAAGATTTTGCCCCGGCTGCCCCAGCATCTGCTTTAGCTGAACTGGGCTAACGCCGCCGTCTGGATAAAAGACGATTACCTGCGTGCCATCAACATTGGAAAAGCCGCGCATTGAAGCCGTACCGGTATCGCCAGAAGTAGCGGTCAGAATTACGATATCACGATCAACGCCATTGAGTTTGATCGCTTTGGTCATTAACTGTGGCAGCATTTGCAGGGCAATATCCTTGAAAGCCAGGGTTGGGCCATGATATAGCTCCAGATAGTTGAAACCTGCTTTTTGTTTACTCAATGGTGCGATTGAATCGTTATCCCATTGGTCGGCGTAGGCTTTGGCTGTGCCATCAGCCAGCTGTTCTGCAGGATAGTCGTTAAAAAACCATTGTAAGATCGTTTGTGCCAGTTTCTGATAGGGCAGTTGGATCAATTTTTCCAGATCGTACACTGGTTTAGGAAAGTCAACTGGAACGTACAATCCGCCATCTGGGGCCAGTCCTTGAACAACGGCGTCACTAGATTTTAATGCATCTTTAACATTACCACGCGTACTGCGATAGTTCATTGTGATCCTCCATTCTTAATACAGTAGTGATTTGGTAGAATTCTTTTAAATATTGTAGCCTATGGATAGTCCATGTTACAATCATAAATATGAAAATTTAATTAAAAACTACAGAGAATGGAGCAGCGCTATGGAAACTGTCAAACTGGGAATGCTGGGGCTGGGTACCGTCGGCTCTGGCGTTTTAGAAATGATTGAAAACAACGAGAATAAGATTCGTAATATTATTGGTCGTGAACTGTCAGTCAAGACGGTCGTGGTTCGTCATCCAGAAAAGCATCAAAACGCAGCCACGATTACTAAGCTGACGACTGAATTTGAAGAAGTGCTTAATGATGAAGAAATTCAGATCGTCGTTGAGCTGATTGGGGGAATCCATCCTGCCAAAGAGTATATCGAGCAACTGTTAAAGGCGCATAAAAACGTGGTAACTGCCAACAAAGACCTGATTGCATCATATGGTCCGGAACTAGCAGCGCTGGCTTATAAAAATCACTGTGATCTGATGTATGAAGCCAGCGTGGCGGGCGGGATCCCAATTTTGCGCACGATCGTCAATAGTTTTGCTGCAGATAATATTCTTGAGGTCAAGGGAATCGTTAATGGTACGACCAACTATATCCTGACTCAGATGAATCAAAAGCACTGGACCTACGAAGAGGCACTGAAGAAGGCACAGGAGCTGGGCTTTGCCGAGGCAGATCCAACTAACGACGTAACGGGTAAAGACGCAGCTTATAAAATGATCATTCTGAGCTATTTTGCCTTTGGAACACAGCTTAAGATTGATGATTTCAAGACGGAAGGAATCGATACCTTGAATGCCTATGACGTCAGCCAAGCCGAGTTACTAGGCTATGTTATCAAGCTGGTCGGTTCAGCCAAGGTCATCAATGGCGGCGTGTTCGTTGATGTAGCACCAACCCTGGTTCCAGAAGATCATCCATTGGCAACGATCAACAATGAGTTCAATGCCGTGATGGTTACTGGCAAGGCTGTTGGGGATACGCTGTTTTATGGGCCAGGTGCCGGTGGTTTGCCAACTGCCAATAGTGTCTTGAGCGACATTACTTCAGAAGTCAAGAATCTGATCATGGGTACCAGCGGCCATGCGTTCAATACTTATCAAAATGAGTATGTACCGGCCGATCCCGACAACGTGCGCTACCCTTACTATCTTTCATTGACGATGCCGGACGTTTCTGGGCAGATGCTTAAATTTACCCGAATCATGGCTGACGTTAAAGCCAGCTTCAGTCAGATCGTGCAGGCACCAATCAAGGATAAAGGCATTGCTCATGTAGCTGTAATCACGCACGAGCTGTCACAAAGTCAATTGGCGGAGCTCAAAAAACAATTGCAGCAGGCTGATTCGATTAAGCTTAATGCGGCTTACAAGGTTTTGGAAAACTAGGGGGAATGATTATGCAGATCAAGGTACCAGCTTCCAGTGCCAATCTGGGACCGGGATTTGATTCAATTGGGATGGCTGTTTCGCTTTACCTTACGCTGGACGTACTTGAACCCAGTGATGAATGGGTTATCGATCACGACTTTGACGATCTGCCGCATGACCAGTCCAATATGATCATTGATACTGCCTTAAAAATCAGACCGGATCTGGCACCGCATCATTTAAAAATGCAGTCGGCCATTCCGGTAGCTCATGGTCTGGGCAGCAGTTCCAGTGCTATCGTAGCCGGAATTGAATTAGCCAATACGCTTGGTCAGCTGCAAATGAGCAACGATGAAAAAGTAGCAATTGCCTGTGAGATTGAGGGCCATCCCGATAACGTCGCGCCGGCAATTTTGGGAGGATTGGTGATTGGTACCAACGTTAACGGTCATTTTGACGCCATTAAAGCGCCATTGCTTCCTTACGCGCTGGCTGCCTATGTGCCGTCATATAATCTAAAGACTGCCGATGCCAGGGCAGCCCTGCCAGCCAGACTGACATTAAAACAGGCAACGCATGGCAGCGCGATTGCCAACGTCTTGGTGGCCGGACTGTTTGCCAATCGCTATGATCTGGTTGGTGAATTGATGGAGGCTGACGAGTTTCACGAACAGCCGCGCGCCAAACTGGTACCGGAACTAGCCAAGATTCGCGAAATTGGCCATGAAGCCGGTGCGCTGGCTACCTATCTGAGCGGCGCTGGTCCGACCGTTATGACGATTATCGATAAACAGGGGATTCCGCGGTTTAAGCAGCTGCTTTTACAGGCCGGTCTTAGTGATCCATTATTGGAAATCGAACCTGATACGGAAGGTGTTCTGGTAATTGATTAGTTAAAAATGAGATAATTGATTAGTTAAAAATGAGAATCAATCACTATTTATTTGTTAAAAAAGACTAAAATACCAAGGAATCAAAAATAATCAATCTTTTTTATGATTAGAGGTTGACGAGATAAAATTAGAGTGTTTTAATGTTAACAACAAATTATTGAAAGGGGAAGTAATTATGAAACTTCAATGCCAAAATCGACCAGCGTTTTATTTCGGCTTTGCTTATTATGCTTTCGGATAGCGTTCGTGCTGCTCAGGTGCGAACGCGAGACGTTCAGCGCTTGAGCAGAGTCGCATTTTGGCGCGTCTTTGCCGGGCAACTCAAAATCCAGCAAAGACGAAGCTTACTTCTTCTTTAAATAACCAACCTTAAGTACATCCCTTCATAAAAAGTATTGTGCAGAAGGTCAGCTGGATTGATGAGGCAGACGTCTCAAAACTGGCTGACTTTTTTTAGTACCTGACTAAGGGGGATTATTTATGGAGATTGCAAAAAATCAGATCGATACAACCGCTAAAAGACGTCTTTCCGTCAGTCTGTACCTCAACTACTTGGTACACGGAATGGGTTTGATTATTTTGGCACAGAACATGAACAGTCTGGGCACGGCCTGGAATCAACCCATCAAAATCGTTTCTTTCGTAATTTCGGGGATCGGGATTGGCCGTTTGATCTCATACTTGATTACCGGCTTTTTGTCGGATAAGATCAGCCGCAAGTTTTTCGTTGAATTAGGCAAGTTTTTCGTTGAATTAGGGATGTTCTGCTACGCGGTATTTGCGCTTGGCATGCCAATGACGAAAAACATCTGGATTGCCTACTTCTTTGCCATCCTGGCGGGGGTCGCCAATTCATCGCTTGATGCCGGTACCTACACGACTTTTGTGGAGATGAATGGCGGGAATGGAGCCTACACGATTCTGATCAAGGCCTTCGTTTCCGTTGGTGAGTTCATCTTGCCAATTCTGGTTACGATCCTGACTGGTCAGGGAATGTGGTTTGGCTGGAGCTTCATGGCAATGGTCATTTTGCTGACCATCAACTTCTGTCTGATTCTGCCGCTTAAGTTCCCAGTTGCCAATCAAGCTGATGGCAGTGCCGTTAATGAGCGGGAATCTGAGCTCAAAGGAGTTGCCAAAAAAGTCATGACTGGCGCGCTGGTTGTCTACGGCTACTCTTCAATGGCTCTGATGATCTGGTTTACGCAATGGATCACGATGTTTGCTCAGCAGACGATGCACATGTCAGATGGCGCGGCTCATTTCTTGCTTTCGCTTTACAGTATCGGCTCAATCACTGGGGTTTTGGTACTGTTTGCCTTATTGGGACGCAACGTTAAGGAATCGCGCCTGCTGCTGATCGTAAACGCAATTGCCTTAGCAGCCCTGTTGGTGATCATGCAAAGTGGACAGCTGCTTTTGACGCAGATTGCCTCGTTCGCATTCGGTTTCAGCGCGGCCAGCGGAATCATGCAGACCGGCCTGACGATCTTCATGAAGCTTTACCCAACGCACCGCGGCATGATTACTGGCGTCTTCTACTTCTTCGGCAGCATTGCCTCGTTTACGGTACCAATCATTACCGGGATGCTTTCCGACATCAGTATGGCCGCAGTTATGGCTGGTGATCTGGTGATGGCAGGAATTGGGATTCTGGTAGCTGTCATCGTACTGCTTGCTGAAAAGAAAGGATAACAGATGGAGACTCCGCAATTAAACGCTCTGCGCGATCAGATCAATGACATCGATGAAAAAATGCTGCAATTGCTTGAGCAGCGTTTCGCCATTGTCAAAGAGGTGGGCATGGTCAAGCAGGCTGCCAATCTGCCGGTAAAAGATGAGGCACGCGAACAGGCGGTTTTAACTCGCCTTAGAGGACAGGTCACGGATCCGTCCTTAAAGCCAGCTATTCAGGCGATTTTCCAAACTATCATGGATGAGGCCAAAAAGCTGGAGTAATGAGTTTGAGATATTGAATACGGAACAGGAAAATTAGAAAAGAGGAACATTTATGAACTACTTGACTGCCGGTGAATCGCATGGACCACAGCTGACGGGGATCTTAGAGGGAATCCCTGCTGGCCTGCACTTGGATGTCGATCAGATCAACCAAGCGCTGGCCGCTCGCCAAGGAGGCTATGGACGCGGCAACCGCCAAAAAATCGAACATGATACGGTTGAGATCGTCGGTGGCGTCCGTCATGGCGTAACGCTGGGCTCGCCAATCGCATTGACAGTCAAAAATCGCGATCATGCGCATTGGTCAGAGATCATGAATCCGACATCGCCAGCCACACCAGAAAATACCGTGCGCAAGGTTAACCATCCGCGTCCTGGGCATGCCGATCTGGTTGGCGGAATGAAGTACAGACATCGTGATCTGCGCAACGTTTTGGAGCGATCATCAGCACGCGAGACGGCCATGCGGGTTGCAGTCGGCAATATCTGTGAACAGCTGCTGGCCGCATTGGATATTTCAATCGTTGGTTACGTACAGCAGGTGGGCTTTATTGATGCGCGCGGCAACCAACCAGACAATGTCAAGGCGATCCAGATGCTGATTGCCCAAAACGATCTGCGGATTATCGACAATTCCAAAGTCGAGGCGATTCATCAATTGATTGATCAAACCAAGCGCAATGGCGATACGCTGGGCGGAGTGATCCGCGTCGTTGCCGAAAACGTACCAGCTGGTCTGGGGAGTTACGTCAGCTGGGATACCAAATTAGATGGCAAACTGGCCGCAGCCGTAATGGGCGTCAATGCCATGAAGGGAGTCTCAATCGGTGACGGATTTGAAAACGCGGTGCGGCTGGGTAGTCAAGTAATGGATGAGATCAGCTGGGATCAAGAAACCGGCTACTCACGCCTGAGCAATCATCTTGGTGGTTTTGAAGGCGGGATGACCAATGGAATGCCAATTGTCATCAACGCGGCGATGAAACCAATTCCGACCTTATACAAGCCGTTGCAGACCGTTGACGTCACCAGCCATGAACCGGTTAAGGCCAATGTCGAGCGCTCTGATATGACCGCGATCGTGCCGGCATCTTTGGTGGTTGAAAATGTCGTTGCCATCGAACTGACCAAGGTAATTACGGATGCATTTGAAGCTTCCAGTCTGGAACGCCTGCAAGAAGAAGTCGCAGCCTGGCGTCAGGAAATGCGCGAATACTAAGGAGAAAACGTCATGAAAAAACTAGTCACGGCACCCCATGGACTGCACGGATCATTGACGGTTCCTGGCGATAAGAGCATCTCACATCGGGCGGTCATGCTTGGTTCAATCAGTAAGGGCAAAACGGTGATCCATCATTTTTTGGCAGGTGACGACTGTCTGTCAACTTTGGCGGCTTTTAATGCCATGGGAGTCAAAAGTGAGCGGGATGGCGAAACCGTCATTATCTATGGCAACGGAATCGACGCGCTTAAAGAGTCTGCTCAACCACTTGATATGGGCAACTCGGGGACGACTACCCGGTTGCTGATGGGGATCTTGGCGGGCCGTGACTTTGAGACGCGACTCTTTGGGGATGCCTCGTTGCAGAAGCGTCCGATGAAACGGGTCAGTGAACCTCTGAGTCATTTAGGAGCGAGAATCGATCTGACCGATAATGGGACGCTGCCAGCAACAATCCACGGACAAAAGCTGCATGGCACTCATTATCAAATGCAGGTAGCCAGCGCCCAGGTCAAAAGCGCGCTGATCTTTGCTGCACTGCAGGCTGATACGCCATCAACCATCATCGAGAAGCTGCCAACCAGAAATCACACTGAGATCATGCTGAATCAGTTTGGGGCCAATATCGAAACCGCCACGGATCAAAAAACGATTCGCGTCGTGCCAAAACCGGAATTGACGGGACAAACAGTTGAAGTACCTGGGGACATCTCATCAGCAGCCTTTTTCTTGACGGCAGGAGCAATCGTTGCGAACTCTAGAATCAGACTGGAACGCGTCAACCTTAATCCCACGCGAACCGGTATCATCACTGTATTGCAGAAAATGGGCGCGGATCTGCAGATTGAAGCACTGCCAACCGATGGCGAGCCGTTGGGCAATATTACGATTGCGACCAGTCAGCTCAAGCCGATTCA
>OGGZ01001546.1_pt1 | contig 18930 bp, 20 predicted proteins | sample 1571371 | NCBI WGS metagenome assembly OGGZ01 (sample SAMEA2582025, study PRJEB24529) | metagenome | biome: Human gut stool | place: China | collected 2011
CCCCTGATGGGTTTCTTTCGTAACTATCTTCCTTTCCGATGGCGGAAGATTTCCGGGCTTTTCGACAGCCTCACTTGTCCTTTTTCCACAGGCTGTGCAGGCGGTCGGCCCAGCCGGGCTTGTTGGTCTGCCGGGCCCGGGCAATGGCCAGCGCCCCATCGGGCACGTCGTCGGTAACGGTGGACCCGGCGGCGGTATAGGCCCGGTCCCCCACGGTAACCGGCGCGATGAGGTTGGTGTTGCAGCCCAGGAACACATCGTCGCCGATGGTGCAGCGGAACTTTTTGTGGCCGTCATAGTTGGTGGTGACGGTGCCGCAGCCGAAGTTCACCCGCTGGCCCACGTCGCTGTCGCCCACATAGGTCAGGTGGCTGATCTTGGTGCCGTCGCCGATGACGGAGTTCTTCACCTCCACAAAGTCCCCCACCCGGCAGTGGTCGCCGATGGTGCACCCCGGCCGCACATAGGTGAAGGGCCCCACGGTGGTGTCGCTTCCCACGGTGCTGTCATTGAGCTGGGAGGCATTCACGGTGGTGCGCTGGCCGATCCGGCAGTCCCGCACCATGGAATTGGGGCCGATCTCGCAGCCCGCAGCGATGGCGGTGTGTCCCCGCAGGATGGTCCCCGGCAGAAGGGTGACGCCCGGGGCCACGGAGCACCGGGGGTCCACATAGGTGGCGGCGGGGTCCACCACGGTGACGCCGTTTTCCGCCAGCCGCCGCAGGATCAGCTCCCGGGCGTCCGGCATGGCCGCCGCCAGCGCCGCCGCCGAGTCAAAGGGCCGGAAGGCCGGGGCCAGGGCCTGGGGCCTCCACAGGGAGCGGACGCCTGCCGCCTCCGCCGGGCAGTCGGTCAGAGGGGTCCCAGCCCGCAGCCGGGCCAGCAGCACCTGGCTGTCGGCGGCATACACGCTGCGTCCGTCCTCCGGGCCGTATACCGGCGCCACCGGCCCGGGGACCATTACTACGTCCCCGCCGGCGGCGGAAAGGGCCGCCTCCGCGTCGTCAAAAAACGTCACGTCACAGCCCGGCAGGTCGTCCAGGACCTTCTGACGCCACTTCTCCGGGCAGACAATAAAATACCGCTGCACGCCGCAGTCCATAAGCTCCTGCGCCGCCCAGGTCAGCACCGGGCAGAACAGGACAGGCTGCAGCATCAGCGGCTTATCCTGGGGGGCCAGAGCACCCTTCAGGTCAAAAATCGCAATTTCACAATTCACGGGAACCATCCCCCTTTCTATAATCCATCCCATTATATCATGCTCTGCGTGAAAATCCAGTATTTTTGCGTTTTTTTCTGGCAATAATTTTTCCGGTCTGCAGAATCTGCTGCAAAATCCGGAAATCCCATACAATTCACAGATGGTTTTTTGTCGTTTTAAGAAAAAATGCCCAAAATTTACAATTTCCGGTTGCATTCTTTAGGGAATTGCATTACAATAGGCTGGTCATGTCAGGCAAAGGCCGAAGGGAGGGACGGGAAAATGGTGCATATTGTTCTGGTTGAGCCGGAAATCCCCCAGAATTGCGGGAATATCGCCCGCACCTGTGCCGCCACCGGCTGCGGCCTGCACCTGATCCGCCCTCTGGGCTTCGACATATCCGACCGGGCCGTGAAGCGGGCCGGACTGGACTACTGGCGCCTGGTGTCCGTGTATGACTACGAAAACCTGGAGGATTTCTTCCGGCGGCGCCCGGAGGCGGCGGAGGACCTGTGGCTGGCCACCACCAAGGCCCCTCAGGACTACTGCCAGGCCCGGTTCCGGGAGGGGTGCTGGCTGTTTTTCGGCAAGGAGACGGCGGGCCTGCCGGAGGCGTTCCGCCTGGCCCACTATGACCGCTGCATCCGCCTGCCCATGGTCTCCCCGGCCCGGAGCCTGAACCTCAGCAACTCCGTGGCGGTGCTGACCTACGAGGCTCTGCGCCAGCAGGGCTTCCCCGGCCTGCTGCACTGCGGCGAAATGGCCGATTGATCCCGCGTATTATTTTCATAAAGGAGCGACCGATATGAATTACAATAAGAAAACCATCATGGACGTGGACGTGGCAGGCAAGAAGATTCTGCTGCGCTGCGACTTCAACGTGCCCCAGGACAAGGAGACCCACGCCATCACCAGCGACAAGCGCATCGTGGCCAGCCTTCCCACCATCCGGTATCTGCTGGAGCGTGGGGCGGCGGTGATCGCCTGCTCCCACCTGGGCAAGCCCAAGGGCCAGTGGAAGGACAGCCTGACCCTCCGCCCGGTGGCGGAGCGTCTGAGCCAGCTGCTGGGCCAGGAGGTCATCTTCGCCCAGGACATCGTGGGCGAGGACGCCAAGGCCAAGGCGGCGGCCCTCCAGGGCGGCCAGATCATGCTGCTGGAGAATCTGCGCTTTGACCCCCGGGAGGAGAAGAACGACCCGGAGTTTGCCCGGGAGCTTGCCTCCATGGCGGAGCTGTATGTGTCCGATGCCTTCGGCACCGTGCACCGGGCCCACGCCTCCACCGCCGGTGTGGCAGCCTTCCTGCCTGCCGTGTCCGGCCTGCTGGTGGCCCGGGAGCTGGAGATCATGGGCGGTGCTCTGGAAAATCCCAAGCGTCCCTTCGTGGCGGTGCTGGGCGGGGCCAAGGTGTCCGACAAGATCGGCGTCATCAACAACCTGCTGGAAAAGGCCGACACCATCATCATCGGCGGCGGCATGGCCTATACGTTTGCCCGGGCCCAGGGCGGCTCCATCGGCAAGAGCCTGTGCGAGCCGGACAAGCTGGACTATGCCCTTCAGATGATTCAGAAGGCCAAGGACCGGGGCGTGCAGCTGCTGCTGCCCACCGACACCGTGGCCGCGGCGGAGTTCTCCGCCGACGCCGACAGCCTGGTGGTGCCCACCGACGCCATCCCCGACGACATGGAGGGCCTGGACATCGGCCCCGAGACCATCCGCACCTTCTGCGCCGCCGTCCGGGGCGCAGGCACCGTGGTGTGGAACGGCCCCATGGGCGTGTTCGAGTTTGAGAAGTTCGCCGCCGGCACCCGGGCCATGGCCCAGGCCCTGGCCGGCAGCGGGGCCATCACCATCGTGGGCGGCGGCGACAGCGCCGCGGCCGTGGAGCAGATGGGCTTCGCCGACAGGATTACCCACATTTCCACCGGCGGCGGCGCTTCCCTGGAGTTCCTGGAGGGCATCGAGCTGCCGGGCGTGGCCTGCCTGCTGGATAAATGACACCAAAGGGGAAACTTTTCACCCTTTTGAAATATAGATAAGAGGAGTAAGAATCACTATGAATCGCAGATACCGCAAGACCATCATCGCCGGCAACTGGAAAATGAACATGACCGCCAGCGATACCAAGAAATTTGCCGACGACATCAAGGCCATCATGCCCCGCGCCAAGTGGTGCGACGTGGTGGTGTGCGTCCCCTTCGTGAATATTCCCGCCGCCCTGAAGGCCTTCAAGGACCTGCGCATCTCCGTGGGCGCGCAGAACATGTTCTATGAAAAGTCCGGTGCCTACACCGGCGAGGTTTCCGCCGACATGCTCAAGGACCTGGGCGTCAAATACGTCATCATCGGCCACTCCGAGCGCCGCCAGTATTTCGGCGAAACGGATTTCACCGTCAACAAGAAGGTCCTGGCCGCTCTGGAGGCCGGGCTGCACCCCATCATCTGCGTGGGCGAGAGCCTGGAGCAGCGGGAGCTGGGCATCACCATGGAGCTCATCGCCCTGCAGGTGAAGTCCGCCCTGGCCGGCGTCCCCGCCGAGAAGCTGCGCAAGTGCGTCATCGCCTATGAGCCCATCTGGGCCATCGGCACCGGCAAGACCGCCACCGCCGAGCAGGCCGCCGAGGTCTGCACCTCCATCCGCACCACCGTGCGGCATCTGTACGGGGCCCGCATCGCCCGCTCCATCACCATTCAGTACGGCGGCTCCATGAAGCCCGGCAACGCGGCGGAGCTGTTGGCCCAGCCCGATATCGACGGCGGCCTCATCGGCGGCGCTTCCCTGAAGCCTGCCGACTTTGTGGAGATCATCAACGCCGCCAACCAGGACTAAGCGAATCGACAGGAGGTTCCGCAATGAACAAGGCGCCTACTACCCTGATCATCATGGACGGCTTCGGCCTCACCGACCCCGGCCCCGGCAACGCCGTCAGCCTGGCCCGGACGCCCCAGCTGGACCGGCTGTTTGCCGAATATGCCCACACCACCCTGTCCGCCAGCGGCCTGGACGTGGGTCTGCCCGCCGGGCAGATGGGCAACAGCGAGGTGGGCCACACCAATATCGGCGGCGGCCGGGTGGTGTTCCAGGATCTGCCCCGGATCTCCCGGGCCATCGACGACGGCAGCTTCTTTGAAAACGCCGCCTACAACAAGGCCATGGACGACTGCCTGGAAAAGGGCTCCAGCCTGCACCTGTACGGGCTTCTGTCCGACGGCGGCGTCCACTCCCACATCCAGCACCTGTATGCCCTGCTGCAAATGGCCAAAAACAAGGGCCTGACCCGGGTGTATGTCCACGCCTTCCTGGACGGGCGAGACGTGTCCCCCACCAGCGGCAGGGACTTCGTCTCCGCCTGCCGGGATAAGTGCCAGGCCCTGGGCGTGGGCAAAATCGCCACCGTTATGGGCCGGTATTACGCCATGGACCGGGACAACCGCTGGGAGCGGGTGCAGCTGGCCTACGACGCCATGGTCTATGGCGAGGGCATCCAGAATCCCGACCCCGTGGACGCCGTGGCCCAGTCCTATGCCAACGACGTCACCGACGAGTTTATGGAGCCGGTGGTCTGCGACCCGGAGGGCACCATTTCCGACAACGACAGCATCATCTTCTTCAACTTCCGCCCCGACCGGGCCCGGGAGATCACCCGGGCCATTGTGGACCCGGATTTCGACGGCTTCCAGCGGGAGTATTTCCCCACCACCTACGTCTGCAACACCGAGTACGACGCCTCCATGCCCAACGTGCTGGTGGCCTGGCCCCGGATCCCGGTGAAAAACGGCCTGGGCGAGTACCTCAGCTCCATGGGCATGACCCAGCTGCGCATCGCCGAAACGGAGAAGTACGCCCACGTCACCTTCTTCTTCAACGGCGGCGTGGAGAAGCAGTACCCCGGCGAGGACCGGGTGCTGGTGCCCTCCCCCAAGGTGGCCACCTACGACCTCCAGCCCGAGATGAGCGCCTATGAGGTGTGCGACAAGTGCATCGAGCGCATCAACTCCGGCGCGTATGACGTCATCATCCTGAACTTCGCCAACTGCGACATGGTGGGCCACACCGGCGTCCTCCAGGCGGCTGTCAAGGCCGTGGAAACGGTGGACGAGTGCGTGGGCCGGGTGGTGGAGGCCACCCTGAAGATGGGCGGCATCGCCATGGTCACCGCTGACCACGGCAACGCCGAGGTCATGCTCCAGCCCGACGGCAGCCCCATGACCGCCCACACCACCAACCTGGTGCCCTTCATCCTGTGCGGCGCAGGCACCCAGCTGCGTCCGGGCCGCCTGGCGGATATTGCCCCCACCATCCTGGATGTGATGGGCCTGGCCGCCCCCCAGGAGATGGACGGCCAGACGCTGATCGTGAAGTAAATCATCGTTAAAATAACACACTCCCGACCACCGGCCGGGAGTGTGTTATTTTGGCGTTTGGTGTGTATTGGCGGTGATCCTCCAACAATATATCCCGCAGGGCGGGGCCTTACCCCTGGTTCAGCGATGCGAACAGGGTCTCCAGGGCGTCCTGGGTATAGACATAGGCTTCAAAGGAACTATTCTTCCGCTCCCCGGAGGAAAGACTCTCCGCCAGCAGGGCGTCTGTCTTTTCCAGGTCTGCCCGCAGCTCCTTCACGGTGTCCTCCGGCATCCGGGACAACGGCTGCTCCAAGGCGGAATCCCCGGTCTCCTGCTCCCGCATGCTCATCAGGCCGAACCGGTCCAGATAATACCGGGTGCCGTCCACCGCGTCGGCGGCATACAGCACGGTGGAAAAGCTGCCCACGCTCTGATAGGCGTCGGGATAGTCGGCGTCGGCCTTCCGCAGAAACACCAGCAGCTCATTGCCGCAGGTATACAGCGGATAGTCCTCATAGGTCCCTGCGGACCCGCCGTTCTGCATCAAGGTAAACTCCCGGGGCAGATCGCCCTTGTAGGATTTCACCACGGCGGCCTTGTAGAAGGTGATGGGAAATCCCCCATCCTGTTCTCCCAGCCAGTTCCCTACCTGGACCAGCGCCACGGCGTCGGCCTCCTGAAAAGCCTCCGCAGCGGAATAGGACCTGAGCAGGGACGCCTCGCCAATGGCCTCCCCGATGCGGACCGGCGGCTCTGTCCCCCGGCCAGAGCAAGCGGTCAGCAGCACCAGCGCCGCCGCCAGCAGAAAAGTGAAAATCCTGCGTTTCATCGTCTGGTTCTCCTTTCCTGGTCCTTGTGGTTTCCTTCGTATGGTATGCTGTTTTCAGCATACCATACCCGCAGCGGTTCTGTCAATTGAAGTGGCCATTTTTTTGCATTTAACTAATTTTATGCGCGATTTTAAGCAAATTGCATTCTCTCCCAGCCGGGTCAGTACACGTTTCTTTCCGCCTGGAGGCCGTTCCAGGCGGGGACTACCCGCACCACCGGCCAGGGCGCGGTGTCCCGGCTTGTCTCGGGAACATCCCGGGGCCGTCCCAGGGTCAGCGCAGCCAGCAGCAGCCCGCACAGGGCCAACCCCGCCGCCACGATCCATTGCTTTCTCTTGTGCATAGAATTCCTCCTTTTCCTCCTTGGGCCCGCCTTATATCAGGTCCCGGCGGATGCCCTCCGTGATCCGGTACATATCCTCCAGCGTGTTCATGCGCACGATCTGCTCCTTGTAATATCCCGCGTGGGGCACGCCCTTGAGATACCAGGCGTACTGCTTCCGGGCCTCCAGAATGGCGATGTGCTCCCCCTTGTCCTGGGCCGCCAGCTCGATCTGCCGCACGGCGGTGTCGCACCGCTGGGCCAGGGGCGGCAGCGGCGGGATGGGCTGCCCCTCCAGCGCCGCCTGAGCCTGCTGAAACAGCCAGGGATTGCCCAGACAGCCCCGGCCGATCATCACGGCGTCGGCCCCGGTGAAGTGCAGGATCTTCACGGCGTCCTCCGCCGAAAACACGTCGCCGTTGGCCATCACCGGAATGGACACCGCCGCCTTCACCTGGCGGATGGTGACCCAGTCCGCCTGCCCGGCGTACATCTGGGCCCGGGTGCGGCCATGGACCGCCAGGGCCGACACCCCCGCCTGCTCCAGCATCTGCGAAAGCTCCACGGCGTTGATGCTGCCCTTGTCCCAGCCCCGGCGCATTTTCACCGTCACCGGCACCGGCGAGGCCTCCACCACCGCCTGGGCGATCCGGGCGGCCTTCTCCGGGTCCCGCATCAGGGCGCTGCCGTCGCCGTTGGAGACGATCTTCCCCACCGGGCAGCCCATGTTGATGTCGATCAGGTCCGCCCCGGAGATCTCCGCCGCGATGCACGCGGCCTCCGCCATGCACACGGGGTCGCTGCCGAAAATCTGGGCGCTGGCCGGGTGCTCCCCGGGGGACAGCTTCAGCAGGCCCCGGCTTTTTTTGTCCTGATAGCACAGGGCCTTGGCGCTGACCATCTCCGTGACCGTCAGGCCCGCCCCCAGCTCCCGGCAGATCAGCCGGAAGGCCAGGTCCGTCACCCCCGCCATGGGGGCCAGCACCAGCTGCGAGGGCACCTCCACCGTTCCGATTTTCATCCCGCATCCCTCCCTTTTCGGGTATTTTTCGCCCAGTATATCACAGATTGCTTCAAAAAGGAAGCCTTTCTTGCTTTTTCCCCGGTTTTATGCTACAATCTCGCCAATCTGATGATTATGGAGGTGTCTCTATGCCGATGAAATGTCCCTTCTGCGGGGAAGAAATGACCCCGGGCGTCATCCAGAGCCGGGACGGCGTATACTGGTCCCGGGAAGCCGGTGCTGTGGCTGCGCTGGCCGGGCTGAAGAAGGATGCCATCACGCTGGCGGATTCCGGTTCGTCCGTTTTCGGCGGCGCAGCTGCGGAAGCATTCAACTGCCCTCGCTGCAAAAAAATCATCCTGGACTACTCCGTTCGCCATCTCCCGCTATAAAATTCCAAATTTCCCCTTGCAAAACCCGAAAATCGGTGTTATCATACCCTATGCCAACAGGGGAGCTCGCCGCAGCGGGCTGAGAGTGGGCTGTTATCGCCCAGACCCTTCAACCTGATTTGGATAATGCCAACGTAGGGACATACCGACGCACACGCTCCAAGCCATGCGGATATGCCTTTTTTGGCATGTCCGCATTTTTTGCTGTAAGGAGTGTATTTCTATGCTGGGAATCTGCCTGGACAACGTGCGCAAGACCGTGCCGCTGGTCCACAACATCACCAATTATGTCACCGTCAACGACGTGGCCAACATTCTGCTGGCCTGCGGCGGCAGTCCCATTATGTCCGACGAGCCGGAGGACGTGGAGGACATCACCTCCATCTGCGGCGGCCTGAACATCAACATCGGCACCCTGAACCAGCGGAGCATCCAGGGGATGCTCCGGGCCGGGAAGAAGGCGGCGCAGCTGCACCATGTGCTGCTGCTGGACCCTGTAGGCGCGGGTGCCTCCGCCCTGCGGACCAACACCGCCGTGGAGCTGATGGAAAAGCTGCCCTTCACCGTGATCCGGGGCAACATCTCCGAAATCAAGACCCTGGCCCTGGGCAGCGGCAAAACCCGTGGCGTGGACGCCGACGTGTCCGACGCCGTATCCGACGAGAATCTGGATTCCGCCGTGGCCTTTGTCAAGGACTTTGCCCAGCGCAGCCATGCCATCGTGGCCGTCACCGGGGCCATCGACCTGGTCAGCGACGGCCAGCGCTGCTTTGTCATCCGCAACGGCCGGCCGGAGATGGGCAAGATCACCGGCACCGGCTGCCAGCTGTCCGGCATGATGACCGCCTTTGTGGTGGCCAACCCCGGCCGGCGTCTGGAAGCCGCCGCCGCTGCCGTGTGCGCCATGGGTCTGGCCGGTGAGACCGGCTGGAGCCGTATGGCCCCGGGGGACGGCAACTCCACCTACCGCAACCGCATCATCGACGCCATCTACAACATGGACGGCGCCGCGCTGGACAAGGGGGCCAAGTATGAAGTGCGCTGAGCAGGACCTGCTGCTGTACGCCGTAACGGACCGCCACTGGCTCAATGGCCGCAGCCTCCGGGACGTGGTGGAGGAGAGCCTCCGGGGCGGCGTCACCATGCTGCAGCTGCGGGAAAAGTCCCTGGCGGAGCCCGCCTTCCTGGCAGAGGCCCGGGAGCTTCAGGCCCTGTGCCGGGATTATCACGTTCCCTTTATTGTCAACGACAACGTGGACATCGCCCTGGCCATGGACGCCGACGGCGTCCACGTGGGCCAGAGCGACATGGAGGCCCTGGACGTCCGGCGGAAGCTGGGGCCCGATAAGATCATCGGCGTATCCGCCCAGACGGTGGAGCAGGCCCTGCTGGCGGAAAAGCACGGGGCCGACTATCTGGGGGTGGGGGCGGTGTTCCCCACCGGCTCCAAGGACGACGCCGACGACGTGTCCTACGACACCCTGCAGGCCATCTGCCGGGCCGTGTCCATTCCCGTGGTGGCCATCGGCGGCATCAGCCTCGGCAATGTGTCTCAGCTTTCCGGCAGCGGCATCTGCGGCATCGCCGTTATCAGCGCCATCTACGGCGCAGCGGACATCCGCCGGGCGAGCCTTGACCTGAAGGCCGCCACGGAGGAGATGCTGCGCTCATGATCCGCGCCGCCATATTCGACCTGGACGGCGTGGTGCTGGACTCCATGTCCATCTGGAAGGACCTGGGAGCCCGGTATCTGCTGCACCGGGGTCTGACGCCGGAGCCGGGCCTGGGGGAGCTTCTGTTCTCCATGAGCATGGAGCAGGGGGCGGACTATCTCCGGACCCACTATCCCCTGCCGGAGGGCGCCGACGTTCTGGCGGACCTCTCCGCCATGCTGCGGGACTTTTACTATAACGAGGTCCCGGAAAAGGACGGAGCCCGGACGGCTCTGGCCTTTCTGCGGGACCGGGGCGTAGCCGTCACCGCCGCCACCTCCAGTCCCCGGACCCATGTGACCCGGGCCCTGGAGCGGCTGGGCCTTCTGCCGTATTTCCGGGCCATTTACACCACCGGCGAGCTGGGCGTCAGCAAGCACCGGCCGGATATCTATCACCTGGCGGCCCAGGGCGTGCCGCCCCGGCAGTGCCTGGTGGTGGAGGACTCCCTCTATGCCCTGCAAACCGCCGCCGCAGCGGGCTATCGCACCGTGGGCATTTTCGATGCCAACGGCGAGGCGGATCAGCAGGGCCTGCGGAATGCGGCGGAGGTATATCTCACCTCCCTGGCCCGGCTCCCCGCCCATTGGGAGCGGCTGAATAACGAAAACTGAATCAAAATGTGTTCCTTCGCGGTGCATTGGGGGCACCACCTTGCATCGCGTTATAAAACTGTGCTGTGTTAACATCGAAAGGAGAAATGAGCATGAAAACAGCATTGACCATTGCCGGAAGCGATTCCAGCGGAGGCGCCGGGATTCAGGCCGATATCAAAACCATGACCGCCAACGGCGTATTCGCCACCTGCGCGGTCACGGCCCTGACGGCCCAGAACACCACCGGCGTCACGGATATTCTGGAGTCCACCCCCCATTTCCTGGCGGAGCAGCTGGACGCCGTATTCACGGATATCGTCCCCGACGCGGTGAAGATCGGCATGGTCTCCTCTGCGGAGCTGATCGCCGTCATCGCGGAAAAGCTCCGGCAGTACGGCGCGGAGCGGGTGGTGGTGGACCCCGTCATGGTGGCCACCTCCGGCGCAAAGCTCCTGCGGGACGACGCCATCCAGGCCCTGACCTCTCAGCTGCTGCCTCTGGCCACGGTCCTGACGCCCAACATTCCCGAGGCGGAGATCCTCTCCGGCCTCACCATCACCGACGCCGCCGGCATGGAGGCCGCCGCCCGGGCCATCAGCCAGCGCTATGGCTGCGCCGTGCTGTGCAAGGGCGGTCACCAGATCAACGACGCCGACGACCTGCTGTGGCGCAGCGGCAGCGGCAAGTGGTTCCGGGGCCGGCGCATCCCCAACCCCAACACCCACGGCACCGGCTGCACCCTGTCCAGCGCCATCGCCGCCAACCTGGCCAAGGGCTATGACCTGGACCGGTCCGTGGAGCGGGCCAAAGCGTATATCTCCGGGGCCCTGGCCGCCATGCTGGACCTGGGCCGCGGCTCCGGCCCCATGAACCACATGTTTGACCTGAAGGGAGGGTTCGCGGAATGAAAAAGACCTCCACCTTTCAGAACGCCCTGATCTGGTTCGGGGCAGGCGTCTCCCTGGCGGAGATCCTCACCGGCACGGCCTTCGCCCCTCTGGGCATGGGCAAGGGCCTGCTGGCCATCCTCATCGGCCACGTCATCGGCTGCGGCATGATGCTGCTGGCGGGCCTCATCGGCGGCCGCACCGGCCGCAGCGCCATGGAAACCGTGAAAATGAGCTTCGGCCAGAAGGGCGGCCTGCTGTTCGCCCTGCTGAACGTGCTGCAATTGGTGGGCTGGACCGCCATCATGATCTATGACGGCGCCCTGGCCATCGGCGGCATTTTCGATGTTGGCCGCTGGGTGTGGTGCCTGGTCATCGGCGGGCTCATCATCCTGTGGATCGTGGTGGGCGTCACCGACCTGGGCTGGATCAACAAGATCACCATGGCCGCCCTGTTTGTGCTGACCCTGGTGCTGTGCAAGGTGATTTTCTTCTCCGGCAGCGCCATGGCCGCCCCCAGCGGCGAGGGCCTGACCTTCGGCGCGGCGGTGGAGCTGGCGGTGGCCATGCCCCTGTCCTGGCTGCCCCTGATCAGCGACTATACCCGCCAGGCCCAGAAGCCCGTCCGGGCCACCGTGGCCAGCGTGGTCACCTATGGCCTGGTGTCCTGCTGGATGTACGTCATCGGCATGGGCGCGGCCATCTTCACCGGCGAGTATGACATCGCCGTCATCATGGTGAAGGCCGGTCTGGGCATCGCCGCCCTGGTGATCCTGGTGTTCTCCACCGTCACCACCACCTTCCTGGACGCCTGGTCCGCCGGCATCTCCGCCGAGTCCCTGTCCGGGAAGCTCAGCGGCAAAACCGTGGCCATCGTCACCACCCTGGTAGGCGTGGCCGGGGCCATCCTGTTCCCCATGGACGATATCACCAACTTCCTGTACCTGATTGGCTCCGTGTTCGCCCCCATGATCGCCGTCCAGATTGCCGACCACTTCCTTCTGCGCCGGGACCGCTTCGCCGTGGCCGCCGACGCCCGGAACCTGGTGATCTGGCTGATCGGCTTCGTGGCCTATCGCCTGCTGATGGGTGTGGACACCCCCGTGGGCTATACCCTGCCGGACATGGCTCTCACCGTTGTGCTGTGCGTCATCGCCGAAAAGGTGAAGCCCACCGCCAGGCAGTCATAACACCCTTTCCCCCCAGCGCAAAAGCAGGAGACGCCGCCCGGATGGGCGGCGTCTCCTGCTTTTGTCAGCTCATCAAAGAAGCCTCGCAGAGTTTGCCGCCTGTAGGCGGCAAATCGAATGGAATCATTTTCGTCCGGGGCGTGTACCTGGACAAAAATACTTCTCAGTCTGCAAGTGTGGAATTTGTTCGCCACTGGCGAACAAATTATGCGCGCAGCAGACTGCAAGTCTTTTGTTCCAAAAGGGCAACGCCCTTTTTTGACAAACTCAAAAATGAGAGGCTCCCGCCTCTCATTTTTTAAGCTTATTTCCACTGGAAGGTCACCATGCCATAGACATAGATGAACAGGATGGCCGCCGGGACCACATACCGGAACAGCGGCTTCATCCACGGGCGGACCTTCAGGCCCTGCCCGGCGTTGGCCTCCAGCAGGAAATTGTCCCAGCCCCAGCCGAACCGGTTGCAGCAGAACAGGGCAAGCACCAGGGACCCCAAGGGCAGAATATTGTTGGACACCAGGAAATCCCACAGGTCCAACCAGGCGGTGCCCTCTGCAAAGGGCTGGAAGTGCAGCACGCTGTAGCCCAGTGCCGTGGTCAGGGCGATCAGAAAGATCCCCGCGCCGCAGACCAGGCACCCTACCGGGCGGCTCCAGCCGGTGAGCTCCCGCACCATGGCCAGTATCTCCTCGCACACCGCCAGCACCGTGGACAGGGCCGCGAACACCATAAACAGGAAGAACAGGGTTCCCCACCAGCGGCCGCCATTCATGTGGTTGAACACGGTGGCCATGGTGTCAAACAGCAGGCTGGGGCCGGCATTGACCTCCACCCCATAGGTGAAGCAGGCCGGGAACATGATCAGTCCCGCCACCACCGCCACAAAGGTGTCCAGCACGATGATGTGCACCGACTCCCCCATCAGGGAGCGCTCTTTTCCGATGTAGCTGCCGAAAATGGCCATGGCACCCATGCCCACGGATAGGGTGAAGAAGGCCTGGTTCATGGCCCCCACCACCACGCTGCCGTTGATTTTGGACAGGTCCGGCACCAGATAGAACCGCAGCCCCTCCGCCGCACCGGACAGGGTGAAGCTGTGCACCGCCAGCACCAGCATCAGCACCAGAAGCAGCATCATCATATATTTGGTGACCCGCTCCAGGCCGCCCTGCAGCCCGAAGCACAGGATGCCGAAGGCCAGCACCACCGTCACTGCCAGATAGGTCACGTTAACCCCCGGGTTTGTAATCATGGACGAAAATCCCAGATCCTGGATATTTCCCGTCAGAAACCGCACAAAATAATACACGATCCATCCGGTGACCACCGTGTAAAACGCCATCAGGGCCACGCTCCCAAAGAACGAAACATACCCATGAATGTGCCATTTCTGGCCCTTTTTCTCCAGTTTTTGATACATTTTGATGGGGCTCGCCTGTGCCGCCCGGCCCACGCTGAACTCCATAATCATGATTGGCAGGCCCAAAATCACCAGGCAGAAAAAATAGAGCAAAACGAAGCCGCCGCCACCGTATTGGCCGCACATCCAGGGAAATTTCCAGACATTTCCGCAGCCAATGGCGCACCCGGCAGACAGCAGGATGAAGCCCAGGCGGGACCCCAGCTTTTCGCGTTCCATGATTCTTCTCCTTTTTGTATAAATATTTGATTTGAAGCTTTGTTATTGTATCAAATATTTATTTTCCCGTCAAGGGATGATTATTATTTCACAATTCACTTTTTTCAAGATAGCCGGAGCGGAGGAGGGACTCTATAAAGCGCTCAAAGGAGGGCGCAATAACATCTTCCGGCGTTTCGTATAATTTTACAGCATCTTTTATAATTTCTTCTGTAGAAAGTCCCTCATTTATTTTCGAGAAAAAGTATGCTCCGGTGGAATTGATCCCCTCGACATACGGGACGCGGCCACGGGCGGGGCCGGTGGCCACCAGGAAATCTTCATCGCAGATTTTCGTAAGAATTACGCCGGGAATGACGGTATATTTCATAATAAATCACCATTTTTTGAACAATTTTGCGTTTATAGAGTCAGCGGAAATCAGGGGAATCCAGGTAGGTTTTCAGGGTTTTCCGGCACAATTTGGCAGATTCGATATCGCCGCGGTTTTTCAGGAGCCAAACCGGTGTTTTCAGCATTTTTTCTGCGATACGACAGGCAGTTTTTGCTTCCTGTTCGGTATTACAGTCAAAAAGGAACTGGGAAAAGACTTTTCCGGCGGATTCGCGAGCGGTTAATCGTCTGATTTCGTTTGATTTGGACTGTTCCAAGATAATAATCCCGCCTAATTTAGCGGTCAGGCGCTGAGACATGTTCTCTTTGCCTGTCCAGGGAGAAGTTGTGACGAATGCTTCGTCATTTTCTATATATACAATGGGTTTATCCCCATTTATGATCTGAATTTCATCGGGACAGAGGAGTTTCCAGAGACAATAGTGGGTGGACTTGCCGGTGCCGCTGGGGGCGGTGACCAGCCAGGCCCGATCCTTCCAGATAAAGGAAACCGCGTGGAACACAATGCGGTCGAAAACCGTGATGGCAGAGGAGATGGCAGGGCAGAGTTCCATATATTCCACATAATACGCGGCGGAATCCGGCGGGTAAATTCTGGAAGCTGTCTGAAGCCGCCGGGGGGAAATTTCCACGGCGGGAATGTCCCGGTCATTGGCGGGACAAGGCGGGATAAGGGGGGATGTCCCGGTATTTTTTTCCAGGTAGGGCAAAAAATACGGATAGTATTCATCGTATTGAGTGGTGACGTCCACAGGGACGCCAGCCAGGTTGAGACGAAATTTCATAAGCGTTATTTTTGGGAGGTGGGTGGTTGGTGGGGGCGGACAGAGGCGTCCGCCCCTACGGGGGGTGACGAGAGATTTCCGGCGGGGGGATGGAAGAAAGCGGGGGGATGGGATGCCATCCCCCCGCTTGGGGTTTTTGCTCAGCCGATGATGTTGCCGTACTGGTCCACGATGACCTGGGTGCCATCGGGCAGGGTCACGGCATAACGGCCATTGCCGATGCTCTGGAGGTTGCCGCCGCCGGAGCCGGGAATTTCAATTGAATTCTTATCCAGAACCGGGCGGAGCTGAGGATCCATAAAATTCATGCTGTTCTCCTTTCCTCACTCCCAAATGGTGCGGGTGTTGTAATGCAGGGTGTGGGTCTGGCCCAGCACCTGGGTGCCGTCCAGAGTGACCCAATAGGGGGTGACCTCCAGAGTGCCGGTGCCGCCGAGGCTCTTATCAGCCAGCATGAGCTTGGCGTTCCGGGCAGCACCGAACAGAGAAGCCGGGGTCTTGAAGATCAGGTAACGGCTGGCGTAGGACACGTTGAGCTTATCACCATTGACGATGATGCCGGAGCTCTGGTAGTTGGCAGGGTTATCCACGGCGGAGATCAGGGTGACGCCCCGGAGGCGGAACAGACCGGTGCGGCTGTAAGCCAGGTCCAGATAGGAGTCGCTGACGTACTTGGCGTAGATGGTGGTGTCCTCCGTGACCTGGTCCAGATCAGCGGGGGTGGTATAGGCCTGGTCGGCGAACCAACCGGCGAAGATCTTGCCGGCGGGGGCCTGGTAGGCCACCTGGTCACGGACGCTGCCGTTGGGGGCCACCTTCACCTGGGTGGTGTTGGAGCCATCCACCACAGTGACGGTCAGGCTCTCGTCCACCACGGGCTGAGAGTCGTCCATGGTGAAGGATTTCGCAAAGCTCATGGCCTGGGTGGTCACCGTATCGCCCACATATTCACAGGGCAGAGGATTGTTGGCATTGGTAACCTTGGCGGTCGTCGAATTCGCCACATAGGTGCAGGTTCTTGCGGTGGCGCCGTAGACCTTGACGTTGTCCAGGGTGATCCAGTAAGGCCGGAAGGTCACGCCGGTGTCGCTTTTGAACTTGGCAAACTCCACGTCATTGAGGCGGATACCGGCCAGGCAGCCATCGTCAATGTGCTGGTCGTTTACCAGGCCGCTTTCATCAATCGCCGTGCTGCTGGCGTTGATGGTGCCCTTGCGGAGGTACAGGGTCTGATAATGCTGGCCATTCTTCATGGCCACAGCCGTCTGATACAGGGTGGGGGCGGCGTTACTGATCGCAGTACCGAATTCACCGCAGCCGGAGACATAGTCCTGGCCGTCGATGACGAAGCCAACCTGCTTATACAGGGTGCGGTCAGCGGTGGTCAGCGGATACAGGCGGACCACGGTCTTCTGGCCATTGTTTTCCGGCAGGTGACGCCAGACATTGTAGTTTCTGGGGGTCAGATAGGTGTTGGGGACTTCCCAGATATAGTAGGTGGCCTGGTCCACGGGGGTGAAGGCCATGGGGTTCTCGCCGTTGCCGTAGGGCTGGACGGTGTCGCAGTTCTCACCGGTGAAGGAGCCGCCGTAGAGGTAATTCTTGGTAACAACGGAGGTGAGGTTGAACTTCTCGCCGTTCTTGGGGATGCGGTGCTTGGTGAAATGGTCGTTTTTGCCGTAATTCTTGCCGCTATCGTCCACATTGCTCTGGATATGGGTAACGGTGAAGTAGGGGAAGTAAGCGGTGGGCTGAGCGAAGGGACAGACCTGCTTGCCGTCCTTGTCGTAGACGGCGGAGTCCGTGCCGTTGGTGGGAACCGTGCCCATGCCGGTGCCGTTGTCCTCGATGGGGATGGTCACCACCAGCTTCTTGCCGGGGGTATGCATTACGCCGGTGGTGGTGTCCTTGCCCACCCAGTTGGCAGAGTAGTCGAAGCCGGTGACGGAGACGTTCTTGCCGTCCACCTTGACCGCGTAGCTTGCGGCATCCGGCGTATTAGACCAAGTGGGATGGCCGTCCGCATCGAAGCCGGTGCAGCTGTAGCTCTGGGCGGTGATCATAGAAGATGCGTTTTCGGGCAGGTCGAAATACTCAGACACCACGTCCTTCAGAACCGTCTCGCTGCCCAGGGTCAGGGTCGCGCCGCCGGCAGTGCTGCTGATTTCCTGGAAAATGGCGTCCAGATCGGCCGTGCTGCCCACGGTCTTGTAGAAGTTGTCAGATGCCTTGGTCCCCGCATTGGTCATGCTTGTCGCATTGGGATAGTTGGAGGACACATAGTTCATATACTTACCGACATCAGATGTATCTGCGTAGGTTTTGTTGAAGCAGCCGATGGTGTACACGGTGGCGCCTTTGTCCTTAATGGCCTTGCTGTTGCTGATGGCGCTGTTGGCGGCATCAGCAACAAAGCCGTCATACTCACCGTTCATGCCGTTGGGCTCGCCGTCGGTGAACATGACAACGACCTTCTGGCGTTCCGTAACGGTATCCTCATCAATAATCTTCTTGGCAAGCTGCATTCCAAGGTGTGCAGGGGTGAAGCCTGCGGCGGTAAGGCTGTTGACCGCACCCTTCAGCTCCGAGGTGCTTGACGCAGCCGTCAAGCCCTTCACAATTTGTGTATAGTTGATGGTTGCGCTGTTGTAACCTGAAGCCTCAAATCGATACGTATCGTTGCCAATCGTGTTGTTGATTTCACCGCCGAACTTCACCAGGGCGATCCGGCTTGCGGGGGCTCTTTTGTTGACGGAGTCAATAAAGCCGTTGACGGCGGACTTCAAAGCGGCGATTTTCTTGGCGGTAGACTCCGTTCTGGTGTAGAACTGGGTGCCGGTGCTGTCTGCGGAGGTTTTCGGGGTCAGGCGGGTGCCGCCGTGATATTTTCCAAAGCCCAAGAACCCATTACTATGCTCCTCCGTATACCAGCCGCTACAGTCACTGCAGTAGTACGCCTGCTGATACTGGCCGTTGGCATCCTGATAGTAGTAGGTGCCGTTGCTGCGGGGATTGTACGCAGCCGTGTAGGTGTAGCTGACAATATTTTTATCCATGGAGCCGGAGACGTCCAGGACCAGGACGATGTCCACAGGCGCTGTGGACGTGGTGGTGGTTGTGGAGCCGGTGGCGTAGGCCTCCAGGGTCAGCAGACCCGTGCTGGGATCATAGACCTTCCGCAGCTCCAGACCGGGTGTGTTGGTGCTGCCTCCGGTGACAGCCGTCCCGGTCCCCGTGCTGTCCTCATCCGCCGCGAAGGACGGCAGGGCCACCAGGGACAGGGCCATGACCAGCGCCAGCACAAGGGCCAGCGCCTGTTTCCATTTTCTCATATCCTCGTTCCTCCCATTGCGTTTATTTGCGCGGTGCGCATATTTCTCAGGCCCGGGCAGGCCCGATCAACGATGTTTGCTTCCCGGAGCAGGATATCCCGCCGGGCAGGGGAAGTTATCATACAACATGGCGGTATCGTTTTCAACCCCCGGTCTAGCTCTGTTAAGAATCTATATTGTTTGCTTGATATTTTATCACAAACCACTGTCGATTTCAAGTGTTTTTTCAAAGTAATATAGAAATGTGTGTAGGACTACAATACATCTTGGACAATTGAATAAAAAGGGTATGAGGAATAG